>ERZ780162.2546-NODE-2546-length-11379-cov-4.030908_pt1 | contig 11379 bp, 5 predicted proteins | sample MGYA00511474_ERZ780162 | MGnify/ENA primary metagenome ERZ780162 (study PRJEB29588, sample SAMEA2143633) | human gut metagenome | biome: human gut; feature: human-associated habitat; material: faeces | place: Denmark | collected 2008/2010 ...
CATTCGGCGAATATCCGGTGATCTGTTTTATTTTCCGGTAGAGGTTCGATTTACTTAAACCGAGTTCTCTGCAGAAAGCATCCAGGTTCAGGTCGGAATTGGCAATGTTCTGCTGCAAAGTGGCATATAGATTCTGCATAAATTTCTCGTCCACAGATGTCATATCCACTCCCAGGGATTCGAGAGAGAAGTTTTTGCTGTACAGGTCTTTCAGCCTTTCCCGGCTTTGAATGATGTTGTCCACTCTGACTTTCAATATCGAAGCGTCGAAAGGTTTGGTGATGTACTCGTCCGCTCCGGCGGCGTATCCCTCCTTAATATCGTTCGTACCCGTCTTGGCAGTGACCATGATGATAGGGATATGGCTGGTATTCATGTCTTTCTTCAGTTGCCGGATCAGTTCGATACCGTTCATTTTCGGCATCATTAGGTCGGTGATAATCAAGTTTGGCAACAGGTTGATGGCCTTGGCGAGCGCTTCTTCACCATTGGTCACTCCTATTACGTTGTATTTATCCGCCAGACAGGAACAGATATAGTTGTTCAGGTCGCGATTGTCTTCTACTATCAGAATCGTGGCCTGCTTCTTGCCCGAATGCTCGGCTTCGAAAGCAGTGTCCGGAAGTTCCACATTAAATAATACGGTTTCATTGGCGGATGATTCTACCATCGTTTCCGGGTCGAAACCGTTTTTGTCGATAGGCAGGACAAATTGGAAGACTGCGCCGGAGTCGGGAGCGTTGTCTGCCCATATCACTCCGTGGTGCATTTCTATAATGGCTTTGCTTAGGCTTAGTCCGATGCCCGTTCCCGATTTGGAATGTTCGTTTTGTGCTACCTGATAGAAAGGACGGAAGATTTTCTCCAGTTCGTCGGGATCAATGCCGACACCGTTGTCCTGAATGGATACGGTGAGGTATTTTATTTCCGGGTCCTTATACTTGTTCAGTCTGGCAGGCACGAAGATAGCAAGTTCGGAGAGTGATTTCACATTCAGTTCCACTCGTATGGAACCTCCGTCCGGTACGTTCTTGAAAGCATTGGAGAGAAAGTTGAAATAAACTTTTTCCAGCAGGTTCCAGTCGAACCACACCGGTTGCTCGTCTACGGCATGTTTGAACCTTAAATGGATGTTCCGGTACAGTGCCAGATCCTGAAAAGAGCTTACCGCTTCGTGTGTGAACTTGACGATGTCATGCTCGGAAACTTGTAGTTTCATGGTTCCGCTTTCATTCTTTTGCAGATCCATCAGGTTGTTGACGATACGGAGCAGGCGCTGCGCGTTGCGCAGCATTAGCTGGGATTTGTAGTGGACATCATCCACCAGATCCGTTCGCTTTACGAATTCCTCCAATGGAGCCATGATTAAGGTCAACGGCGTACGCAGTTCGTGTGAGAAGTTGGTGAAGAGGCGGTTTCGTTCCTGATAAAACTCTTCGTGCACTTCCGCTTCCATTTGTTTGAGCCTGATGTTGTTTTGCAGGCGTTTCTTCTCCGTAAAATAGCGGATAATGAAAGCGATCAGGGCAATGGCGACGACACTGTATATCAAGTAAGCCCACCAGGTCTTCCACAGGGGAGGCAAGACAACGATTTCCAGTGTGGCTCCCTGTTCATTCCAGATTCCGTCGTTGTTGGAGCCTTTCACGATGAAGCGGTAAGTTCCGGCCGGAATATTGGTATAGTAGGCAGTACGTCGGTTGCCGACCTTGTTCCAGTCGGAGTCGAATCCCTCCAGTTTGTAGGAATATTCGTTCTTGCTGTTGAAGATATAGTTCAGCGCACAGTATTCAATGGTTATATTGGTCTGATTATGATTGAGTACGATCTTCTTTTGGGTGGAGATGTTCTCCTGCAGTACATTTTCTTCGTCGTTGGGGCATACCAGTTTGTTGTTGATATATAGTTTGTCCAATATAATGGGAGGGACGTTGGGGTTGGTGACGATATCATTGGGGTTGAACAGGGTAAAACCGTTGTTGCCGGCAAAGAAAATCCGGTTGTCGGACAGGCGGAATCCTGCACAGGGAGAAAACTCCTGTATCTGTATTCCGCTTTCTTTGTTGTAATTGGTGATGCTCCGGGTACGGAGGTCCAATCTCGAAATGCCGTTTAGCGTGCTGATCCATAAACTGTTGTCGGCTCCCTCCACCACTTTGCAAACTTGATTGCTTTGCAAGCCGCTTTTCTCATTGTAGGTGGTGAATTGCTCGGTCGTGATGTTGAATTCACTTAGTCCGCCATCCATGCTGCTGATCCATATCCTGCCGGAACGGTCCTTTAGAATACTGCTGATATGTTTGGCGGTTAGTCCGTTGGTGTGGTTGTAGGAAAGCAGGGAGTGATTGATCTTGTCATAAAAGAATAAGCCTTTCTCTTTAGTGCCGATTAGAAACACATCGTTACTGATTTCGTATACACAGATGACACTGGCAAAACGGAAAGTGCCCTCGCCTTTTATGGCAAATTCGGTCTGCACATGGAGCGATGGGGTATCTGAAATAAACATCAGTCCCTCTTTCGGACTTGTAGAACCTACAACCAGTTCTCCGGAAATGCTTTTACTGATGTGGTAAATCGGATTCCGGTCATTATTCTGAAAGATCAGTGAGAAATGGTGATTGTGCAGGTTGAATTCATAGATTTCCCCGATGCTCGTTCCGCATAAAATCCGGTTCTTGTCGTAATAGACGGTTTTAATGACGCTTTGCATCGACTCACCGGGATTGTGCGGGAGTATGTATTGCTGGAAAGTCTGCTGTTCGAGGTCGAAAGTAATCAATCCTCCTCCTTCGGCTCCGATGTATAAAGTCCCTTCGTGTTCGATGGCAGGACCTAAGATGCCCAAAGTTTTGTTTAGGGATGAGCTGGGATTGTAAAAGTCGAAGAGATGTCCGTAAGGGTTATAGTAGCTGATACCTCCTGCATACGTTCCGATCCAGATGGTTTGCATCCGGTCGAACAGAATGCTGTAGATGGAATGATGACTCAATGTGCCCTGTGTGCCGTAGCGATAGGTTTGTATCCGGTTGGTCACCGGATTGAGGATGTTCAGACCGTCGAAAGTGCCTATCCATATTTCACCCGAGGGAGACTCGTTGATGCAACGGACGTTATTGTTGGATAGTCCGTTCCGGGTATTGTAACACACTACTTCCGCCGGATCGTGTTTGATGACATAGACACCGTGTGTGTCGTTTCCCAGCCATATATTTCCTTTTCTGTCGATGTGCACTTTTCTGATCCGGTTTGACGGGATAGGCAGTGATTCGGAATTCTGTTGAAAGGAACGGACTACTGCCTGCTGCTGTAAATCGTAGATAAGCAGTCCTCTGTTGTAGGAGGCGATGTAGAGTTTGTGGTCTCTTTCAATAATGTCATTTACCCAGTTCCCTTTCAGCTCTTTGGTGGAGATGTTTTTCAGGGAATCTCCTTGGGGAGTGTAGGCAAACAGTCCTTCAGAGGCGGCTCCTACCCATAAGGTACCCTGCTGGTCAAGACAAAGTGAGGTAATCTTGTTCTTGTCCTTGTTTTCCTGCTGGTTGATATGATACCGTTTAAACTCGTTCTTGTTCTTGTCGAGCCTGTTCAGACCGTTTTCTGTGCCTATCCACAGGTTGCCTTCTGCATCTTCCGCCATGCAATTAATGATATTGCTACTGATACTGTGCGGATCGTCGGCATGGTTCCAGTAAACCTCGAAGGAATTTCCGTTGAATTTATTGAGTCCGTTGCGTGTACCAAACCATATATATCCTAATTTGTCCTGATAGATACAGGTGACGTTCAGTTGGGATAATCCATCTTTGACAGACAAATGAGAGAAATGATAAGGCTGATTGGCAAAAAGAAACTGTACGGAAATAGCAAACAGCAATGTACAAAAAAGTCTTTTCATAAGTGGATGATTTTAAGGAAAGAGTGTTTTTACTTGCAACAAAAATAGCAAAAAACAGTAAAATACCTCCCAAAGATTCCCATTATTTTGTACCCTTTTCCCCATCAAATAGATAGTTGAACGATTCTTATAAGGTTTCGACGGAAAATTATAAGTGCGAAAAGGAATCTGCAATTCTTTGGTGCATATTAGAAAATAGATTGGAAAGGAAGTGTCTATTTTTACCATCGTAGAATTTGTTGAATTGAAAAACATATTATTATGAAAAAAAGCATTCTTTTTAATCGGACACTGCATCTGGTGTCTTATGTATTACTGTCTCTTACGTCCTGCCTGTTTGTATCCTGCGACAAGGACGATGACTGGGACAAGAACTTGGGAAATAACCTGCTGGAGGGAATTTGGACACGCGAAAGCACATGTCTGACATTCCCCAAATTCCTACCGACTGGGATGCCATGATGGAGGTTGCCTCGGATACGGCAGCCAAGCTCAACGAGATCTGTCAGTAACCGTATGGGGAGGTAGCTATGCGATCAACGTCAACCTGGAAAATCAACGGCATCTTGTGGGTGCTTCTTCTGCTCCTGGTTGGTCTGATCCTTTGTCCCCTGATCACAGTATTTGCCAGGGCGGTCATCATTGATGGCCGCCTTGACTTATCCCAGGCCTGGTCCATCATTACGGACAAAGAAAATCTTCAGACCATCTTTAACTCCCTTCTGTTGGGCGTATGTGTTGTCCTGTGTTCCACAGTAATTGCTGCTCCGACCGCTTATCTGTTTGCACGAACTCAGCTGGCCCGGCATCGCTGGCTGGACATTGTATTCATGGTTCCCTTTATGACACCCCCCTACATTGCCTCCATGGGATGGATCTTGTTCATGCAGAAACGAGGTTTATTCCAGCAGTTATTTCCCATGACTGGCTCCTCCTCCGAGAGATTTTTCTCCTTTGGTGGCTTGGTACTGGTCATGAGCCTCCATGTGTTCCCGTTTCTTATGACCATGCTGAAAAATGCCATTCTGAACATCTCAGCCAGCCTGGAGGAGAGCGGCGCCGTCTTTGGCGCTGGTTTCGGCATGAGGCTTCGGAAGATCTTTGCACCGCTGCTTACCGGTAACTATGCTATCGGTGCCCTGCTGGTCTTTGTCAAGACCCTTTCTGAGTACGGAACCCCATACACGCTTGGCCGACGCATCGGTTTCTATGTATTCACCACGGACATCCACCGCTACTCCACTACTGCCCCAATCGACTTCGGGCGCTCCGCCAGTCTGTCTTCGGTGCTGGTGTGCATCTGCATGGGACTGTGGCTGCTGCAAAACTACATCACCAGCCGAACCAGCTATCGCTTGATTAGCGGCAAGGGTAGCCGCCCTGCTCGGACTGATTTGTCTAGAGGGGGAATGGCTCTGGCGTGGATATGGGTGGCCGTTGTGGTGCTCGTGGCCATCGGTATTCCCTATTTCTCCATTATTGCTACCTCGCTTATCAAATTACGGGGGTACGGCCTAGCAGCGGGCAATTTCACCTTTGAGCACTATTTGGAGCTGTTTACCACTAATAAGAGCTTGGATGCTATCTGGAACAGCATATTTTTAGCCGTGACTTCCGCGACTATCTGTTCAGTGCTGGGAACCATCGTAGTACTGGCTGTGCGGAGGGCCAAGGGATGTTTGAAAAAGGTCGTAGAGGGTATCAGTCTGTTGCCGGAAATGCTCCCTGGTATCGTCATGGTCATCGGTATCATGCTTTTTTGGAACACCATCTACAAAGCGATTCCCCTTTATAACACCATGGGAATCATGGTGCTGGCGTATGTAGTGCTTTATCTGCCCTATACGGTCCAGTACGTTACATCCTCCTTCACCCAGATCAACGAGAATCTGATCCAGGCCGGCCGCACCTTCGGCGGCAGCCCGGCCTATGTATTTCGTCGGGTAACTTTTCCAATGATCTCCAAAGGAATTTTGGCAGGCTGGATGATGATCTTCATCATCTCCTTCCGGGAATTGGTCACTGCCAGTCTGATTGCCCCACCCAATGTGCTGGTGGTGTCCACATACATTAACCGAGAATTTGAGCAAGGCAGTGTTTCCCTGGGAATGGCCATGGCAGTTCTCTGCGTGCTCATTACCACCACAGCCCTGTTGATTATGAACGCTGTGGTAGATAGAAAGAGGGCAATGTAAGATGCGAATCAAATTAGCAGGCGGTGTTGGTGAACACGGTAGGAACTGTTTCCTGGTCCAGGGAGAGCACCTTTCATTTCTTGTCGACTGCGGCAAGATGGCTGGGGCGGACCAGCCCAATCCTCATTTAGAGTTGGAGGAAATCCACAATCTTTCCTATGTATTCCTAACTCATTCCCACGCCGATCATACGGGGGCACTCCCTTGGCTGGAGGAACAGGGCTTTAGTGGGACGGTTGTTACTACATCGGAGACGCTCTCTCAGTTAAAACAATTTCCACGACAAACGGTCACCTTGAATGAGTTTGTCCCTCCTGATGGCATGACCCTGAAATGGGGGCGCTCTGGCCACTGTGCTGGAAGCGTGTGGTATCACTTCCAGATAGATGGGCGGTCGCTCCTATTTAGCGGGGACTATACGGAACAGAGCTTGATCTACCGGGTAGATCCTATTCGGAATATTATGGCGGATCTGGCGGTGCTGGATAGCGCCTATGGACATGAGCCTCGCAGCGCCACTGAGATGCGGCAAGATTTTTTAAAAGAGGCTGCCAAATTCTGCGGCTTGGGAAGGCCGCTAGTCCTCCCGGTTCCGAAGTATGGTAGGGGGCTGGAACTTGCTCTTTTGCTTCATCGTGCGTGGCCCGACCTGACTTTTTATGGGGATACCCACTTCATCGGACAGTTAGCCTGGCTGCAGGGCGACCGGAACTGGAGTACGACAAGCGTTCAAAATCAAATGAGCAATCTGACCGTAAAGTCGATCCCAGAGGCTGTTCCGAAATCAGGTGTACTGTTCCTTAGTAATCCGCAGCTTCGTGATCCCCAGGATGAACGGATTGCCCGTCTATGGGCGCAACAAGGCGGGGGGATTCTGACCGGAAATGTGGAGCCGGAAACCGGAAGTTTCCGGCTCCTTCAGGAGGGACTTGGCATTTTTTTCCGTATTCCTGTCCATTGCACAGATCGAGAGCGGTTTGCACTGGAACAGGAGAATTTCTTCCAGCAAGTGATTCCTTATCATTGCGAGGAACATTCGCAGTCGTTGAAATGGATTATAGTGTAACCTCCTCACATTCAGATCCATAATTGCGGCACCAGGTTTTGTCAGAATAAAGAGTCAAGTGACTCATGGCATATTTCAATAGCAACGAACCGTAATGAAATATTCGAGTGTTCATTACGATACATTGTGGCCTTAATGGTTTTTTCTGATAGATGTACAAGTAACATTTCATCCAGTTACAGTACCGCATTCTCCAAGTACACTAGGAACAAATACAATTGGAATTGGGATGATTTACTCCTTTTTATTTAGTCACTGCTTGGGCGATGGTCCGAGTGGTGTTCACTGCGGCTTGGGCGGTGTAGACGGCGGACATGATGTTTGTCCGGGTAGTAGTGTCGAGGCCGAAGGTGCCAGCGATCCGGGGCACCTCGTTGGCGGACAGCATGAGACCAAGTCCAAGCAGTGCGTTCTCCCGAAACACCATGAGGCCGGCTATCAGAATGGTGGATTGGAGAAAAGCGGTGAGGCACAGGCCAATGACCTGCTTACACCACTGCACGAAGGCGTCCCCGTATCCCCGCGGGATGGAGAACATATAGAGACTCCCCACCGCGATCTGGATCAGCAGGATACCGCCCCGCTTCAGATTTGCGAAAAACACTTTGATCACTGCGTAGGCCATCAAAATCACGCAGAATAGAAACATGATGGGGCTGGTGAGGATGGTCAGGCCCAGGCTGGTGGTGCTCATCACGTCCCCAAGGGTCTCCGCTTCTCCCAGCTCCGTCAGGATCTGCTTTCCCACCTCCCCGATGCTGGAGCCATATCCAGTAAGGCCGGCGGCAAACGTGCCTTGAAGGGTGACAGATAATTCATACAGCCGTACCGGCAGGGTAGAAAAAAGCGAGACCGCGAAAAATCCTTTTAAGATATTCAAAGCAGTCTGCTGAATATTGGCCCGGCCGCTGGCGTATTCGATCCCACACTCAAAAGCGCTGACTACCAGACTCACAGCAAACAAGGCCCAGGCCAAGCGGGAGAAGAACAGGATAATGGACTGCACCCAGTCCAAATCGAACAACTCTACTCCCATGTTGCCCATCACCGCAAAAAAATTGCCTAAGAACCCGACTATCTGACTGTAAACCCAGTCCAATAGAGCGTCCAGAATGGTTCCGGCCGCAAAATCCCAGATAAACATACCGTGTTACCTCAAAGTCCGACAATTCCCCAGATATAATTGGGGGCAAGCAAGATGAAGATGAGGCAGACGAAGAGAATCGCGGGGCCCGTCCACTCAAACTGACCATGTTTCCGATAATCAAAGTAAGCCATGGCTAATTTTACGAAGAAGGCGATGGCGATCACCATGCTTAGAGCGGGAAACACGACGCTGTCCACCACGGTCTTGATCTGGCCAGAGGCATCCGTCCAGGTCTGCTCTACAGCTCCGGCTACGTCGCCGGCAGCCATAGCAGGGACGCAGAGCAGGCCCGCCAGCAGGAAAACTGAGAGGAACACAAGCATCCATTTTCTTCGATTCACAGAAATACCTCCTTTTAAAATGAAGAGGCCACCCCGTGAATGGGGCGGCCTCTCAAAACTATGGATAGATCAATAGCCGGTGCGGGGCAGGGGCTGGGAGGGTTTGTAGACCGTGGTCACCCAGCGGGAGACCGCCATGATCCACTGGCCGTCATAGACGCCGCCCACATCTGCGGTATTGGTGAACTTGGTGCCGCCGGTGAGGCCGGAGAGCACCGTGCAGGTCACCTGGGGAGCCTCCACCTGCCGGAAATTGGAGGGGACCACGCCGAAGGAGACCATGAACTGAGTCACGCACTCGTTGGCGGCCAGTCCCAGGGCTGCGGGGGAGGCGTCCAGCACATAGTTCTGCTGGGTGGACAGGTTGTCCGCCAGGGTGCGCCAGGCTCCGTTGGACAGGTTGGTCTGGTACACGATTTTATAGTTTCCGGGTACGTTGTAGGTGCCGGTGACGATCTTGTCCAGCCGCACCGCCTGGGTGGGCAGGGTGTCCCGCCAGAAGAAGGAGGTGAGACTGGTGGTGGAGTTGTTGGCGATGCTGCTGAAGTCATAGCGAATCTGCTGGCCGGGCATGACCTCCACATAGCCGGTCTTCTGGATAGACACATTGGTGTAAAGGCTCTTGTTGGTCATGGACGCCTTTACGATCTGACCTTCAAACTCGATCTCCACCTCAATGGGTGTCTTGTCCAGCCCATAAAAGTCCGCTGCCTTGGACTCCACGATTTTGTACCGGCCCAAGGGCAGGGGGCGGGAGGCGGCCACACCGTTCTTATCCGTCCGAATGGTGTCCACTAAATTGCTAGTCTTTGCATTGTAAATCTCGAACTCTGTGTTGGGGATGGGCGTCCCGGCGGGCCAGCCATTCATGGAGTTATAGTCCGCCGCGGTCTTGGTCACCTGGATCTGACCTGTAATGGGGGTGTTTTCCCACTCCACCAGGGTAGTCTCTCCGCTCTGGACATAGACAGTTTTCATCTGGGTGTCCGGGATATACCCCTCGTTCTCCAGCTCACGCAGATAGTAGCGCCCGGCGGGTAGATTCTCGAACCAGACATAGCCCCGGTCATCTGTGGTCTGCTGCCCTATGGGGGTGTTGGTATCATCGTACAGCAGGAACGTCACGCCGTAGATGCCCTCGCCGGTAGTGCTGGAGGTCTTGTGGATCAGGATGCCGCTGACCGCCTCGTTTTCCACCTGGAGGGTGGTGGTTTTCCCGTTCTCCACCGTGAAATACGCGGGGGTGTCATCCAGCTTGAAGCCCTCCGCGCTCTCGATCTCCACGGCGTAGTAGGCCCCGTCCTCCAGAGACAGGAACACCCGGCCGTTTCGGTCCGTGGTCACGGTGTCCACCAGTCCGCCGTCCATTTCCCGGATTTCAAAGGTCACATTGGGGATACGCTGGGTCTTGTCGGCGGAATTGACCTTGACCAGTTCCACGCCGCCCACAGGGTCGTTATACACCGTGATGGTCTGGGTGTCGTTGGGATTGATGACCACCGTTTGGGTGCGGGTCTCCTCATGGATGGTGTAGCCCTCGATGGTCTTGGTCTCCGTGATGATAAACGTCCCCACCAAACCGTCAATGATGATCTGGCCGTTTTCGTCGGTGCGGTAGAGGCCCATGCTGGAGGTCATGCCGCCGTTATCGTCCACTACCGTGCCGTCCGCCTCGGTGATGGTAAACTCCACCCCCTCCAGGGGCTCATGGGTGACGGAATCCAGCTTATTGATGACAAGGCCGCCCTTGGGCTGGTTGAATACCTCCAGGGTGTAGGTCTGGTGGTCTTTCACGGTGATGGTCTTGGGAGTATCGTCCAGCAGGTAGCCGCTCTTGGCCTGCACCTCCTGGACGATATATGTCCCCGGCTCCAGGTCAGGGATGGAGATATAGCCGTTGCTGTCGGTACGGTGCTCTCCGTTGGAGGTCCCCACCACCGCGCCGTCCGCAGTCGTCACCTTGAAGGTCACATCGGACAGGGGCTCCTTGGTCACGCTATCCATCTTTTTAATGAGCAGGCCGCCCTTGGGGGTGTTGGTGATGACTACCGTTTGGGTGTCTCCGCCCTCCCCGATGACTACATTGGTGGAGGGGTTGTCGATGGTGTACCCCTCCGGGGCCTGGAGCTCCGTCAGGACATAGGCGCCGGGGGTCAGGTTGGAAATGCGGATTTCGCCGTTGGCGTCCGTCTCGAAAATCCCGGCTTGGGTCAGAGTGCTGTCACCGATCACCCCGTCCAGGCCCACTTCACACCCGGATGCTGTGGTGACGCGGAACTGGGCGCCGGCGAGAGGCTGGCCGGTCACGCTGTTCTGTTTCTGGATAATCAGGGCCCCGCGGGGTTCATTTTTGAAGGTGAGGGAGACGGTGCGGCCCGCCTGGATTTGGATGGTTTGGGATTGGGTGTCGATCTCGTAGCCGTCCGGGGCCCGTGTCTCCGTGACAATGACGCTTTTGCCCGGCTCCAGGCCGTCGATGCGGATTTCGCCGTTTTCATCGGTGACATAGATGCCGTTGCTGTCCCCGATGACGCTGCCGTCCGCATAGGTGATTTTGAACTCGGCGTCAGGCAGGGTCACGCTGGGATTGACAGAGCACACTTTTCGGATCAGCAGACTGCCGTCCGGGAGGTTTTCAAAGTGGACGGTGATGACGCTTTGCTCCCCGTTGTCCGCCAGGTAGACCGTCTCGGAGCTCTGGAGGATGCTGTATCCATCCCCTGGGTCAATTT
>ERZ780162.2549-NODE-2549-length-11370-cov-2.474591_pt1 | contig 11370 bp, 12 predicted proteins | sample MGYA00511474_ERZ780162 | MGnify/ENA primary metagenome ERZ780162 (study PRJEB29588, sample SAMEA2143633) | human gut metagenome | biome: human gut; feature: human-associated habitat; material: faeces | place: Denmark | collected 2008/2010 ...
ACAGGTTACCGAGCATCAGCATACCTACCAGCGGAGCTGTTGTAGGAAGAAGTAAGCATACAACGATTGTGATAACGATCGGGAAAAGAATCTTTTCCAGTTTACTTACCGGACGAAGCTGATCCATTTTGATCTTACGTTCTTTTTCAGTCGTACAGAGTTTCATGATTGGCGGCTGAATGATCGGAACCAGAGACATATAGGAATATGCCGCCACTGCAATCGGTCCCATTAAAGTAGTCTGTCCAAGTTTTCCTGCGAGGAAAATAGAGGTAGGGCCATCTGCTCCACCGATGATGGAAATGGCTGCTGCTGCTTTTCCGTTGAATCCAAGAAAGATTGCAAGGAAATATGCAACATAGATACCAAGCTGTGCAGCTGCTCCAAGAAGGAAACTCTTCGGATTGGCAATCAGCGGACCAAAGTCTGTCATCGCACCAACGCCCATGAAGATCAGGGATGGAAGAATACTCCATTCATCAAGCAGATAGAAGTAATGCAGAAGACCACCAACACCGTTGGACATGTCTTCCGGATTTGCCATAATGTCCGGGTAGATATTTACCAGAAGCATACCAAAAGCAATCGGAACCAGAAGAAGCGGTTCAAATCCTTTTTTGATAGCAAGGAATAAGAATACACACGCCACCGCGATCATCAGATAGTTTCCCCATGTAAGATTAAAGAATGCTGTCTGATGGATCAGGTTGGACAAGGTTTCTGTTACATAAGACATTTGATTACCTCCCGTCCTAGTTCATTGTAGCCAGAGTATCTCCGTTTTCTACGGATGCACCTTCGGATGTATCGATGCTGGCTACTGTACCATCCTGCGGAGCAACTACCGGGATCTCCATTTTCATGGATTCCAGGATAATGATGTTGTCACCGGCTTTTACTGCCTGTCCTACAGAAGCAACAACTTTGAGAACCTTACCTGGTACAGAAGCGCTAACTTTAACAGCGCCTGCGCCTGCTGCCGGAGCTGCTGCTTTTGGAGCTGCTGCCGGAGCCGCTTTCGGAGCTGCAACCGGTGCTGCTGTTGGAGCGGAAATGCTTCCTGTTTCTTCTACAGTAACTTCATATGCTGTTCCGTTTACAGTGATTGTATAACTTTTCATTTTAAATCCTCCTAATGGTCAATTACCTTTTTTTACGATTGATTTTGCGGATGGAACGAACAACAAATCCGTCTGTTGAAGTTCCTTCGGATGCTGCGATAGCTGCTGCAATTACAGCGAGCAGTTCGGAATTGTCAGCTTCCTGCACTGGAGCTGCGGCAACCGGAGCCGGTGTCGGTGCAGAAGCTGCCTCTTCTGCTGCTTTTTTCTTTGCTTTTGCTTCCTGTGCTCCGGAACCAGGAATGAACTGGAACAGAGAAATCAGGAAGATCAGCATGATAAGAATTACAAATACAGTTCCGAGTCCCATTATAGTATTCAGTGCTGCATTTTTCATGGTTGTAGCAAAGGAATATTTCACATCTACTGACAGTGAAGTCGGAGTAAGATTTTTGTCGAATACATAAATGAATTCAGCATCTTCTTTTTCGAATTCAACAGGTACAGTTGCTGTATATTCATCATTGGAATATTCAATTTCAGCAGATCCGGCTTTCTTCAGATCACCGAGGTCTTCTCTTGCACTATCCCATGCTGTCATGGCATTTTCAGTGAATGCATCTCCGGATTCCATATATGCTGCAATCTCATCTTCTGTCAGCGGAATGATCGTATTGGTCAGTCCTTCGGCAGTTGTTTCGATCGTTGTCTTTGTCTGCTCATCAATTTCACCGTCTGCCAGAACCAGTGATGCGCCGGAGAATGTAATAGATGCGGCGCATACAATTGCTGTAAAGACGGAGGAAGCTTTTTTAAACATCTGATTCATATGCTCACCTCACTTAGACTGTGCCATGTTTTTTGGATGGACGGTCTTCTCTCTTTGTGAAAAGCATTTCAAAAGCTCCGATTACATATTTACGTGTATCAGCTGGAGCAATCACAGTATCAACATATCCTCTTGCTGCTGCGGATTCTACATTGGACTGGAGTTCTCTGTATACAGCTGCTTTTTCATTAAGAACTGCAGCTTCTTCACCAGGATACATGATCTTGGCTGCAAGAGAGGCATCCATCATACCGATTTCTGCATTATCCCATGCGTATACAAGATCCGCACCTACGGATTTGCTGTTCATTGCAATGTAAGCAGTTCCATATGCTTTACCGATTACAACGTTTACCTTCGGAACAGTTGCATCTGCAAATGCATGGATCATTTCTCCAACTGCTTTGGCAATCATTTTTTCACTGCAGAGAGTTGCTTTGAATCCGGTTACATTGGTAAGTGTCAGAACCGGGATATCGAATGCGTCACAGAATTTAACGAATCCAGCTGCTTTTCTTGCACCTCTTGCAGAAATAGTACCATCGAATTCTTCGGCTTTATTTCCCTCAGCATCATATACTTCTGTTCTGTTGGCTACAGCACCGACAGTAGCCCCGTTCAGACGCAGGAAACCAGTTACAATATCTTTGCCGTAATCTTTCTTTGTTTCGAAGAAAATGCCGTTGTCAGCGATTCTGGAAAGTGCGATGGATGTATCACCTGCACATGCTGTGATATCGTCACAGGTGCGGTTCAAATCATCTGTACATTCTACGAAGGAATCATTATCTTCAAAATTAGAAGGAAGAAGTCCGATCAACTGACGGATCTGTCCAAGAATTTCTTCTTCGGAGCCTGTTCCGTCTACAAGACCTGTTTCCTCGCTCTGGAATGCAGCAGCTGATGTATCGCATTTTTCTGTGTAATTGCCATCCAGTGCATTCGGGCTGTTTACGAACATTTTGCCTTTTTTGGATTCAATAAATGTGAAATCTGTCAGAGCCGGAATAATTGCCATTCCACCACCGCATGTACCGAATACAGCTGTAATCTGTGGAATCATTCCGGAAGCCAGTGTCTGTTTCAGATAGATGGATCCAAATGCTTCAAGAGCATCAGTAGCCTCCTGAAGACGCATACCTGCACAGTCAACAAGACCGATCACAGGAGCTCCAGTCTTCATTGCAAGGTCATACAGAGCGGTAATCTTTCTGGCATGCATTTCACCAACAGTTCCGTTTAATACGGAAGCATCCTGGCTGTATACATATACAAGATTTCCGTCGATCACACCATATCCGGTGATAACACCGTCTGAAGGCGCTTTTGTTTCAGTTAAATTGAAATCTGTGGATCTGGCTGTTACGCTTTTTCCGATTTCAACAAAACTGTTTGCGTCAAGCAAAGAAGTGATTCTTGTGCCTGCTAAGCTTTGTGTTGCATTACTCATTCTTTCTTGCCCTCCATTTTATAAAATTTTAAAAATATAACCAAAATTTTAGCCGATTATAATTGTAACCTGTTTTCAATATTTTTTCAATAGATTTCCTGTTTTTTTGTTAAAAGTTTAACTCCCATGTCGTTTTTTTTACAGTAGGGTTCTGATATGTCGATATGTTATTGGAATATTACAGAGTAATTTCCTAAAACGCAAAAACTTCTCCCGTAACAGGAGAAGTCAGGTCTGTTAATGAAAAAAATTCTTAAATACAAGTTCTGCGCAATGGGTGAATGTATTTTTCTGAATGTTTTCTGTTGCCAATATTGGACAGGAAAAAAATTTGTTATCATTAAGAAAATAAATAATCTGTCCAATCTGTTCGCCTCTTCTGACAGGAGCACTTAGATGTTCTTTTAAACGGATCTGATATTGCAGCCGGTCATCTGAGCTAATCAGAATCTGTCTGTTTTTTTCGTTATCCGAAACAGAAATCTGACCTCCTGTATATACAGAACTTCCTGCACCGAAATCATTCAGAATACCATTTTCAACGGGAATATAGGAAAGCTCCGGCTCTTGCCAGAAACTCCGGTATTCATAGTTGCTGTTTCCATAATTAAGAAGTTCCAAAGTATCATGCCATTTGTAGTTTTTATGGTCAGGCCAGCCGGCACCAAGAAGGGCAATGATAAAAGTTTTGTTATCTTTCTGACAGGCACAAACATAACAATATCCGGCATCACCGGTATATCCGGTTTTCCCGGCAAGTACACCGTCCGTCATATGAAGTAGTGCATTGGTGTTATGGACCGAAAAGTGTCGTTTTTTACTTAAATCAGAAAAAGAATACTCTTCTGTCTGTGTAATCTTCAGAAAGACATCATTGTGGATTGCATAACGCATGATCAGAGCCAGATCTTCTGCAGTTGTGTGATGTGTTCCACCAGAATTTTCTGCATCCAGTCCATTCGGAGTGACAAAGTGTGTGTTTTTACATCCGATTTCTTTTGCCTTTGCATTCATCATAGCTGAAAAATTATCTACAGATCCACCGATACATTCAGCAATCGCAACGGCAGAATCATTATGACTTTGCAACATCAGGGAATAAAGAAGGTCTTCCAGATAATATTGTTCTCCGATTGAAAGACCAAGGCGTACTTCCGGTTGACTGACAGCATTTGCAGAAACCTTGACATAGTCATCGCCCTTTCCGTTTTCAAGAGCAAGAATGCAGGTCATTACTTTGGTAGTGCTCGCGTTGGGACGAGGCATATTACCTGATTTCTGATAGAGAACTCGTCCGGAATCACCATCCATCAATACTGCTGACAATGCATAAAGATTACCGGGAGACTTTTCTGATGCAAATACAGACCAACCGGGTGTCAGTAAAATTATGATCAACGAAAAGATAAAAATATTTTGTCTGCTATTCATAGTCCCTCCTTAATTCATATAGAACTATTTTATGCAGACAGAAAAGCAATCATTCCGATCATCCATTGTATGTCAGAAACCATCTTTCTGACAGAGGAAATTCTTTTTTTGACAATTGGAATAATTCTGTCAGTTCCTGAGGTGCCTGTGCCAGAGCATGATCGTATAATCCGTGAAGTGTGTGTACAGGCACTGCACTTCCTGGAACCGGGTCTTTTTCCATAAAATATTCCATCATTTCAGAAGAAAGTTTTTTTCCAGCAACTCGTGACAGGAACATCAGGAATTTTTTCCGGCGTCCATGATTATCGTATACAAGACAGTTGGTGATCAGTTTTATCAACCTTAGAGAAGACATTATTTCCTTCGTCTGTATTCTGGGAATAGCTCTGTGAATCACTCGTGCATACGTAACGCGGGGAACAATGCCACAGGCCGGGTAATAATGATATGGATCTTTGTGAGTTTCGAGCATCAGCGTTCTGTCAAATTCTTTTTCAAGCAGGGTATGTGAGATGACATTGCGTTCAGCCATCTCGTAAACGAATGGATGACAGGCACTGTCAAGAAGATAGTGACATCCAAATCCGAGCAGATAAGCAAGTAATTTTTCGTCATGAGTTGTTCTTACGAGTGTCATTCCTCTTTCAAAGAATGGTGCTGCACATTCTCTGTGCATGGCGATACCGGTTTCCGTAACTTTAGGTTTTAGCATATCATAGAAGAGAATATCCGGTCCATGAAGACCAATTCGATATAGGTTTGTATTTCTGCGAATAACTTTCTGAATTTCGGCAGGAAGTTTTGCATATATTGTTTTACCAAACAGATCATGTGCATAAGTAGTTGGCATCTGGGGCACCTCACTTTCCTAAATATCTAGCTTCAACTGAATCTCCTCTTCGGCTTCTGCTTTAAAATCTTCCAGACGCACCGGATCAACAGAAGGCAGCTCTTCGAGGCCCTGAACACCAAAGCATCGGAGAAATTCTTCTGTTGTTCCAAAAAGAATCGGGCGACCCGGAGCGTCCAAACGTCCCAGCTCTCTGACAAGTTCATATTCTACTAATTTATTGATGGCGTGGTCACATTTGACGCCTCGAATTTTTTCGATTTCTGCTTTGGTTACCGGCTGTTTATATGCAATGATGGAAAGCGTTTCCAGCATGACATCTGTAAGTGCCGGCTTTTTGGGATGCATCGCAAGCCGGATAAGACATTCATAGTATTCTTTTTTGCTGCAAAGCTGATAAGACTGTTCCAGTTCAATGATCTGGATACCACGATCTTTTTTCTGGTATTTGTCCATCATATTTTGAATGATCTTACGAGTGGTTTCTTTATCCTGTTGAATAGCATCTGCAATCTGCGACAGTTCTACCGATTCACCCATTGTAAACAAAATTGCTTCAATTGCAGCTTCTAATTTTTTTATTTCCATATATAATTTCCTCAGGTTTTATATTTCGTTACGGAATTATCATTATTCATCTGCGAATTCTGTCAAATGTGTCCAGGTTTCCGGATCCTGTATGACATCGACCTGAATATCATCAAACAGCTCGTCCTGTTGTACATGAATATAGCCCATTTTCATTAACTCCAGGATAGATAGAAAGGTTACGATAACCTGAACTCTGGATGACTGGCTGGTGAGTAGCTGACGAAAACTGAATTTCCGGTGTTCGGCTGCATAGCTTTTCATTGCCAGCATTTTGTCAGAAAGACTGACTTCTTCTTTTTCAATTGTTCCAAATTTGCTTCGGATCGGATCAATCTTTGACTCCTGCTTTTTCAGGATAGACTGATAGATATTGTTGAGTTTCTCCAGAGTCAGTCCGGCGAGAAGTTCTGCCGGATCAACCGGTTCACGATATTTCAATACTTCATCAGGAATGCTGGGGTTTTTATAAAAAACGCCGGCAGCATTATCCATGTAATCCTTCAGTTCATAGGACATGTATTTATACATTTTGTATTCCAGAAGTTTCTGTACAAGTTCCTCGCGGGGATCTTCTTCTTCGCCCTCTTCATTTACTTCTTTTGGAAGTAGCATCTTACATTTGATATCCAGAAGTGTGGCCGCCATGACCATGAATTCGCTCATTGTTCCCAAGTCTTCCTGCTCCATGGAATGCAGATATTCCATATACTGATCTGTGATCTCTACGATTGGAATATCGTAAATGTCTATTTTGTTTTTTTCAATCAGATGGAGAAGAAGGTCAAGAGGACCTTCGAATACATTAATTTTAACAGGTATTGCCATCTTCAGTGTTCCTTTACTGATTTTGTAGATTGGGGATACAGGTTTATAAGAACAAGTTCCCTTGGATTATGGATACGGACAGGAATGGTATGCTCGCCAAGACCGGCACTTACGATCATATGCTGCTTTCCTTTTTTAAATTCCCCACAACAGAATGGTGGAAAGAGCAGGTACTGAGGACAGGTGAGACCATGGTTTTGATCCAGACGCAAAACTCCTCCGTGATAATGCCCTGAAAGAATCAGATCAGCTCCCCAGGAAAAATAAGTATTTCCATATTTGGGATTATGTGCCAGTAATACATGAAATCCCGGTTGGGAAGGTGTACCGATCATCTCTTCCATTGCTGTCAGACTCAAAGCCGGTGAATTCGGTTTGTGATAATATTCGACTGGAAGTTCAAGTCCATGAAATACAAAATCATTTCCCTTCAACTGAACAGATGTATGTTCATTGTGAAGAAAACAAATGCCGGCAGATGTAAGCAGTTTTTCATAGTTTGAATAGAAAATCTCAGTCTCTGGATTGAGGAGCATTTTGTATTCGTGATTTCCAAGTGCATAAAAAACAGGAATCTGATCACAGATCCGGAGCAGCAGACCAGCTGCCGCTTCCAGAGTTTCTGTGTCTCTGCTTACAACCAGATCACCGCAGACCAGAACTGCATCAGGCTGACTGGCAATAATTGCTTTGTATAAAGTCTGGTGATTCTTTCCAAATACAAGGCCATGCAGATCTGCAAGAATGGCGAAAGTAACTTTTTGTTTGCCGGTAAGCCTGGTGCTGGAAATGTTATAAGTACTTATCTTAAAACTTTTCATTATACTCCTTTGTAATACGGATTATTTGCCAAAGCCACAGTTTGGAAAAGTACAGACATCACAGTTCAGACAAAGTCCTCCCTCACCATATGATGCAATTTCATCTGCGCAAATCCGGTCATCGGCCATAATACGGGGAAGAATAAGATCGAATACAGTCCGTCTGGCATACATGACACAGCCTGGAAGACCAAGGATAGGAATGATTTTATCATTATTTTGGTAATAGGAAAGAAGAAGCATGGCACCAGGAAGAACCGGTGCTCCATATGTGACAATTTCTGCGCCGGTATCTTTGATAGCACCGGGGGTACGATCGTCAGGGTCTACACTCATTCCTCCGCTGCAGATCACCATATCGGCACCCTGGTCTATAAAGCCCAGAATATCTGAGGTAATCTGGCTGCGCTCATCCCCAGGCAGTGTCTGCCCCAAAATCTGACATGAGAATTCGTCAAGTTTTTCTTTCAAGACTGGAGTGAAAGTATCTTTGATCAGTCCTTTTTGTACTTCGCTTCCGGTCGTAATGATTCCAACTTTTTTAGAACGGTACGGAAGGATGGAAAAAATCGGTTTTGTTCCGGCCACTTTCTCTGCCTTATCCATTTTGGATTTTTCGATAACCAGAGGAATGATTCTCGTTCCGGCAATTTTATCTCCTTTTTTTACAGGAAAATCACCATGTCTGGAAGCAATCATCATTTCACCCAGGCTGTTGACTGCAAGCAATGCATCTCGGCGGATTTTGAGTACGCCATCACAGTCGGCAATCAATTCGATCTTTCCTTCTTTGATATCACTGCCGTGCATATGAATATCAGCGGATATACGGTAGAGAATTTCTGCCGCTTCATTTTCGTGAAGAATACCCTCCTGTTTTTCCCAAACATAAAGATGTTCTTTTCCGACGGAAAGAAGTGCCGGAATATCTTCTTCGCGAACGATGTGACCTTTTTTAAAGAGAACACCCTTTTTTTCATCCTTTATAATTTGTGTTATATCATGGCAAAGTACATGCCCGACAGCATCTTCTGTACGAATCTCTTTCATTGCATCCATCTCCTGTTTCTGCGAAATTCTGTCGAAATCACTCTGGAATTGCTGTTTATTTCGTCTACAGCAACCATTTGGATTTTATTATACCTCGAACAGAAGGAAATTGTCAAAATAATTGTTAACACCAGAAAGTACAGAGGGTATCTTTCAGACAATCGGTATATTTTCTGATTCTTATTGATTCAGAATATATGACCGGTATGCGACCAAGCTCCTTCTGACCGGAAAAATATATGATTTCTCCAGCCTTTTCTCCTTTTTTTACAGGGGCGTTCACAGAGGCAGGATGAATGTATTTTTTGTTTACCGTCGTAATCTTTGTTCCATCGGTACTTAAATAGCGAAAAGTTTTTCCATATTGAACAGCTGCTGATCTGTGAAGTCCTCTTTTTACAGGGATAGCAGGGAGTGACTCCGGAGTGTTATCTTCATAGATGCTACATCTGGAAAATCCGTAATCCAGAAGAGCTGCTGCATCTTTTAATCTTGCTTTATAATCAGGAGCAGCCATTACCACAGATATCAGTTTCAGGCTATTTCTCTCTGCTGTTGCTGAGAGACAAAATCCTGCTTTACTAGTACTCCCTGTTTTGAGTCCTCTGCATCCGGGATAAGTCCGAATCAGTCGATTGGTATTGGTGAGTCCGAATTCTTTGATTCCCTGACTTGTTTCATGGATAATCGTTTCCATCCATATAGAAGAATAATCAAGAATTTCTGGATATTTTATGATGAGTTCCCGACTCATGATCGCAATATCATTTGCGGTTGTGTAATGCTCGTCAGAATCCGTCAGACCACAGCAGTCAATAAAGTGAGTATTTTTCATTCCCAGACGGTCAGCACGCAGGTTCATCTGTGCTACAAATTCCTGTTCTGAACCGGAGATAAACTCGGCCATTGCCACACTGGCATCATTACCCGAGGCAATGACGATACATTTTATAAGCGTTTCTACTGTCTGTATCTCTCCTTCTTCAAGAAAAACCTGTGATCCGCCCATGGATTTTGCATGTGCGCTTGTTGTGACTGGATCAGTCAGGGAAATGTCCCCAGCATGTAAATGGTCAAAAATAAGTATCAATGTCATAATCTTTGTGACACTTGCCGGACTTCTGCGAGTATCTTTATCCTTGGCATATACGAACTGTCCGGTTTCAGCCTCCATAAGAACAGCGCTGGGAGCAGAAAGTTCGGGACCGGATGTGGAATTTTCCTGTCCGGCATAGACAGAGATCATACAGATATGTAAAAGCAGAAAAAAGAAACATAACGGAAGGAGAAGATATTTTTTGCGGAGGATTTTGTTATTTCTCATAAAAATTTTCCTGTCAGGCACTTTAGTATTATTGTAGCGGACAATCATAAAAATATACCTAAGAAACATAAAAACAGTATCTTTCCGCAGTTAAAATCCGCGGAGGATACTGTTTCTGTAAAAAAGCTTCATCCAAATGGATATCAGAGTAAAGGTGCAAACAGGCGAAGAATACTCTGAAAGGCCCGTATGACAATGTTTCGGTTCCGACAGAAATCAATACTGATCGGATCACAGTAATTGAGTGTTTCCTGAAAGTCAGACAAGATGTCCTGGATAACTTTGTTTTTATAAAACCATACACCATTTTCAAAATGCAGATACAGACTGCGGTAATCCAGGTTGATTGTTCCAACGACGGCGATTTCATCATCGCAGACGAAAGACTTTGCATGAAGGAAACCTGGCTGGTATTCATAAATATGAACACCTGCCTCCAGAAGTTGTTCATAATAAGACTGTGTCAATAAGAAGACCATTTTTTTATCAGGAATCCCTGGTGTCATAATACGGACATCAACGCCACTTTTGGCTGCCAGACAGAGAGCCGTCATCATTTCATTATCAATGATCAGATAAGGCGTGCAGATATATACATATTTGCGGGCGCGGTTAATGATGTTGAGGTAAACATTTTCACCAACAATTTCTCCATCAAGAGGTGTATCACTGTAGGGCTGTACATATCCGTCACTTTCAAATGAGTCTGGATGAAAATGATGTGGCGGACTTGATCGATGAGTTTATGGACGAAGAGTATCCCGTCGATAAAATCTGGAAAGGCGGAAGCTACACCACCAACAACGGGAGCAAATACAGCGGGAACCGGGCGTTTGCCTACTACTTCAGCGATTACATTTTTGACGATGCGGAATACACACAGCTGGACCTGAATGATATTTGGACTGAGGATATTCAGCTGGGCGATCTGGTTCGACTGGACCAGGAAGACGATAACAACGACGACATCTACGGAGTTGTAATTGACACCAACGATGATGATGAAGAGGTCCGCATCCTGTACGCTGCGTATGATGAATATTATGATGACTACACCATTACAAGACTGTGGGTAGACTTCAACGACCTCTATCGGGTCTACACCCGCTACTGATTCGTTCCAATCAGCCCCGGG
>ERZ780162.2550-NODE-2550-length-11364-cov-4.320364_pt1 | contig 11364 bp, 8 predicted proteins | sample MGYA00511474_ERZ780162 | MGnify/ENA primary metagenome ERZ780162 (study PRJEB29588, sample SAMEA2143633) | human gut metagenome | biome: human gut; feature: human-associated habitat; material: faeces | place: Denmark | collected 2008/2010 ...
CCCTCGCGGCGCGGCGGCATCTTTCCCGACGCCGCGCCAAGCTGCACCGCCCGTGCGGCAGCGCCGCATCAATCGTCGGAATCGTCAGACGCAGGCGCGTACGGGAAAGTTAGGCGGACAACTGCCCGCGAAAACGAATTTCGATGCAACGTACAGCCCTGTTTGGCTTAGGGCAAAAGTAATTGCGACTTGCCAAGAGCCGACAACGACTGCTATCATCTTTCAACACGGAGGACGACAATCTGGGGGAACAATGAGCCGTAAATCCGAAGAATGCGAAACGACCCGCCTGCGCATCCTTCGCGCGGTAACGAAGCCGATCGAGGAGATGACCGTCTCTCAGATTAGCAGTGCCGCCGGAGTATCTCGTCAAACCTTCTATTCGCTCTTCGCCTCAAAGTACGATATCGCATATTGGTACCTCAAAAAAGCAGAAAGCCGTTTCCTCGTGGAGATCGGCCGCACGCTTTCCCTTTCTGACGGGATCTCGAATTACTTCGAGTTCCTCGAGAGAGAACGCCCCTATCTCGCGAACGCCTTCGAGCGCAAACCCGACAAACGCGAACTCCGAGAGCGTTTGGATTATCTAATAAACGAAATGCTCCAGACGGCTTCGGGCAAAGGCGTCGACATCGACGAGGACTTCAAATTCTGCGTCTCGTACACCGTCGAATCCGCAAATTGCCTGGTTGCGAGCTGGTGTCTCCATGGCGGAGCCAGCGACGATGCGGAGACCATGGCCCGCCGGCTCAAGATGTGCATCCCTCAACGCCTCGCGACGCTATCCGACCCGGAATCGCTTTCCGCAAAGCGTCCGGCCTTCGATTAGGCAGCAAGGGCACCCTCTCGAAGCTTGACACATCCGGTACTTTGTAGCCGAATCGCCGACAGCCACCGACTGCACGCCTTGCTATAGTGTCAACAGAGTTGATTCGGGCGGAAGAGAGCGCAGGCCGTGCTGTCATCCCGCACCGGAAGGAGAGGGGGACTCCATGCCAACAGTCAAATCGGTGTGCGGAGGCTGCCACAACAGCTGCCCCATACTCGTCGAGGTCGAAAACGGGCGGGTGGTCCGTACGAGCGGCGTGCCGGGAGACCCGCGCACCGGAGGCGCCATTTGCTCGAAGGGGCAGGCTGGCCCACAGATTGCCCACGATCCGCGGCGCCTCATGTACCCGGTGGCACGCACTGGCGAGCGCGGCGAAGGAAAATGGGAGCGCTTGGACTGGGACGACGCGATAGCGAGACTCGCGGGGAAGATCAATGCGGCCGTCGCCTCCGAAGGACCGCGCTCGGTCGGATTTATTCGCGGCCAGGCGCCTGGTTGGGGGTTCACCTACGACATGACGCAGCGCCTCGCCCACGCGGTCGGAACCGACGTGGGAATGGGAGCGTCCGAATGCTTCGTTCCCCGAGCCGTCATGGAAGGCATGACGTACGGCGGGATGCCCTCCCACTGCGACTACGACAACGCGGATCTCCTCATCTTCTGGGGCAAGCAGCCCGCGTTCAGCGTGGCTCCCTCCCTCCGCAAGATTTACGACGCTCATGAGCGCGGGGCGAGGCTCGTCTGTGTCGACCCGCTGCATTTCCATCTTGCGGCGACGGCCGATGAGGTCCTCCAGCCCGAGCCGGGCACCGACCTTGCGATCATGCTCGCGATGATCTACGTGATCGTCGAAGAAGGATTGTGGGATGCGGAGTTCGTCGACTCCTACACCAACGATCCTGGACTCAAGCGTCTGGCAGCCCATGTGCGCGGCGCGAACCGCCAGGGCATCCCCTACACGCCCGAATGGGCCGAGGGGATATCCGGCGTTCCAGCCACCGCAACGCGCTCGCTCGCCGTCGAATACGCGACCACCAAGCACGCCGGCATCGTGAGCGGGCACGGCCTTGAGGGCCGCGTCAACGTTTCGCAGACGACGCGCGCCCTCTGCATCCTGCGCACCATCACCGGTCACCTCGACCGCGTCGGCTGCGACGTGTTCACTCCCAAAAGCCCCGATCGCGACCCGAACTTCACCCTGATCGACCGCGTCGTGCCCGGGTTCAGCCCGGCGCATCCCACGAAGATGTTCCACGTGCCGCCGTACAACCACCCAGACTCGAGCTGGCCCCTGCTCTTCGGCGGCCAGGGGCTCATTCCGACGCCGGACATGTACCGGCTCATGCGCGAGGGGAAGCTCAAGGTGGCGGTGATTCAGGGCGCGAACATCATGGTCACGCAGCCTCAGCCGGACGTGACGCGGGTGGCGATGGCGAACGTCGACTTCATATGCGTCATCGACCCCTACCTCAGCGAGACGGCGGAGCTCGCCGACCTCGTGCTGCCCGCGGCGACCTACCTCGAGCGCACGGAGCCCGAATGGTTCAAGTCGGACGTCTGGCTCCCCATCGTGACCTTACGGCAGAAATGCGTGACGGTCGGCGAGGCGCTGCCGGACACGCAGATCATGATCAGGCTCGGCCGCGCCCTCGGCTTCGACGAGGAGTTCCCGACGGAGGAAATCGACTACTACATCGACGAGGATCTCGGGCCGTCCGGCATCACCGCCGCCCAGCTGCGAGAGAGCCCGCATGGGATTTCCTTCGGATCGATCGAGTACGAGAAGTTCAAGAGGGCGGGTTTCAGGGCTCCTGGCGGCAAGGCCAACATCTACAGCGAGGTGCTCGCGGAAAACGGCTTCGATCCCCTGCCGAGCTGGATAGAGCCCTCGGAATCCCCCCGTGCGCGGCCCGACCTCGCAAGCGAATACCCGTGCGTTCTCTTCACGGGCAGAAGTGGCCCCATGTACGTTCACGAGCAGCGCCGCACCATCCCCTGGCTTCGCGAGATGCAGCCCGAGCCCTACCTGTGGCTCAACAGCGCCTGGGCTCGCGAGCTGGGAATCGAGAACGGCGAAGTCGTCGAGGTGTCGAGCCCACGCGGCTCGACACGCGTCAAGGCAGAGCCGACCCCCATCATCAAGCGTGGCTGGCTCTACGTGCCCGGCGGGTGGAGAGACGCCAACTATAACGTGATGGGGATCGACGACGAGCTCGACCCGATCTCCAGCCAGGCCAACTACACGATGTGTGCCGGCAGAGTCGACAAAATCACCAGCAGAAAGGGGGCCAGGTAACCATGCAGTACGCATTCCATTTCAACGTCGAGCGGTGCGCCCAGTGCTTCGCTTGCGAGGTCGCGTGCAAGTCGGCCCACAACAGCCGCCCCCGCGTGCAGGAAGAGCCTGGCACCTGTGGCCCTCGGTTCAGGCAGGTCGTCGAGCTGAAGAGCGAGGATTCGGCGACGCCCGTCCAATACGTCTCCATGGCGTGCATGCACTGCGGGGACGCGGCCTGCATGGCGGTTTGCCCCGCCCGCGCAATCTACCGGGACCCGCAGTTCGGAGCTCGTCGACCACAGCAAGTGCCTCGGATGCCGTTACTGCTCTTGGGCATGCGAGTTCGGCGCACCGCAGTTCGACCGCGACGGGCTCATGACGAAGTGCGACATGTGCATCGACCGTTTGCGCAAGGGGTTCGCGCCGGCATGCGTGGAGTCCTGCTGCGGCGGCGCCATCACCATCGGGCCGGTCGAGACCGCCCGCAACGCGGTGCGGGAGCATGCCGCCAAGAGAATTGCTACCGCAAGCCGTCTTCTGTAGCGCCATGTCGATACCTTTGACGCAGGAAGAGCGCAGCGAGTCGGCGCTCGTCGCGTTCACGCTGCTCGTCTCCGCCTCGGCGGGCGTGGCGCTCTTCGCCCTAGCCTTCGGGGGCGGCGTCCGACCCGCCATCACCGCGCTCGCGTTGGCGTGCGTCGGGATGACGGGGTCGATCACGCATCTCGCGAAACCGCTTCGCGCGCCCACGTCGCTGAGAAACGTTAGGTCCTCCTGGCTTTCACGCGAAATCGCGGCGGTCTCGGTTTTCTGGGCGTTCGAGCTCGCCTGGCTCGGGAGCGAGGCAGCTTTGACGGTCTCACAGGATTCAGTTCAAGATGTCCTCGCAATCGCGTCGCTCTCCTCCCGCGCGTTCGCCGTCGTCGGAGGAGCGCTTCTGCTCGCCGTGATCGCGCGCGCCTACAAAGTCTCCACGCGTCCCGCATGGTGCGGGCCCGAATGCCTCATGGAGCTCACCGCCTGTGCACTTGGCGCTGGGGGCGCGCTATACGCCGCGAGCGCAGGGCTCTCCCTCGGCGGGTTCGGCGTTGTTGGGATCGCCTCCGCGATTGCTGGTGTTGCGGGCCTGGCTCTCGACGTTTTCTCGCACAGGAGAAGGCGCTTGCGTCTTGAAAGCCTGCGCGAGCAAAGCGACGAGCGCATCCCGCTGACGCTTACCCGCTATGACGAACTACGTAGCTTGGTTCTCGCAGCTTGGCTCGTCGAAATCGCAGCGGTGCTTCTTGCCGTCGCCACGCTCTTTTGGGTCGCATCCTTAGCTCAGCTTGTAGCACATGCGCTGCATCGCCAGGTGTTTTACAAACTGCCTGTGCAAGTCCGTTATACTGCCAAACTGCGTAAGTAAAGCTCGGGCGAGAGACAGGAATCCCGTGTCGTTGAGGGCGCCTGAGAGCAAATTATCTTTTCCTTCGCGGGCGATTGCCCATTCGATGCGATCCTGCGCAAATCGTCGGAATTGAATCCGTCGATTAGGTACCCAGGGATGGCTTTCGCCTGCTCGCTCGAGGTGATGATACGCATGCTTCCTCCAAACCAAGGAGACGGACATGCGGCCGTGACAGGCTAAACGCGCCAAAAGGAAGATAGAGATGGCAATTAAGGGTCGTTGACAGACATCGCTAACCTCCAGTACCGGAAACGTTTGCGACAATCATTGGGCAACGGATGCGGCTTGTTAAGACGTGCTACCTTTGACGCTCATATTCCGGTTGAATCGAAGCGCTCGACGCCCTGACACGCACCCGCAATCAACCCGGCCGCACGCCGGTGGCAAAGCCCTCCAACTTCGCATCCATAAGGCTTCGCCTGGGTTTTCTGCGACATTTTTTCGTGACGTTTTAACGTTTTGGTCAGATTTTAGCCTGATTATGTTCGGCAAAATCCAATTGGCCTTGAGGAACGCCGCTATCTCACTCAAAGCGATCACGGCCTCGTCGTAGGAGGCGTCCTCATACAGCAGCGGCATCGTGACCCGCTCGTAATCGGACCTGTACGGCCCCTTTTCGACGATCTCCTCAAGAACGGCCGACAGGTCAACTCCGCCGTCAGCCGACGGGTTTCCATAGCCGCCGACCCTCTGAGCCCTCACGGTCTCGATGAGGGATCGCATTCCGTCATCCAGCGAAACCATGCCGAGCAGCTTGCGCAGATCGTAGATGTGTCTGGACTGGCGAGCTGGGATATCGCCAGACATGTAGTAGTCGCAGATGGCGAAGACCTTATCGGCGAACGTGTGCTCAAGCGAGTTCGCCCTCACTTCGAACGTCAGAAGGCCGAGCTCTTTCGCCAGGCTCGCATCCCGCGACTCCACGAACGTACCGGCAAAGCTCTGCGCCGGCCTGATGCTATAGGGCGAGGCAGGCGTCATCACAGCCGTCTCAAGGATCAGCGACCTAGCCATTCCACCCAAGGCGATGCCGTAGCGGTTGTACTCCCTGCTGCTCCTGGTCTCCGGCAGGTTGGATATCGCGACGCCAAGGGCATCGGCAGAATCGACTACCGTGCGCTTTATGGCCTTTCGCATTCCCTCGGTCGCATGCTCGTACGGGATTCCCAGATCAACATCCTCAGAAAAACGGCTTATCACGCCGTAGCACTTCGACAGGCACGTCCCGCCCTTGAACACGAGAATCTCGCTGCGCTTCATGGCCTCTGCGAGCATCATCATCGCCCAATAGTCCTTGGCGACGAACTCCTCGCTCATCGAGAATTCCGCAGCCGTTCCAAGCAGCACCTCCTCGAAAAGGGCTGCGTCGTCATGCAAATACACCGAGCGCCTCGCTTTCTATCAGCCTCTTCGAGGTCTTTGCCGGATAATAGTCAGCATAGGCGAAGGCACGGTCTCGGCCCGCCTTACGCGCAAGGCCGCCCAAGCTGCGAAGTGCCGCCTTGCCCATTTTTTGGGGGAGATAGCTGACACGGCATCGAGAAACCTGAGCACGTCGACGTTCTCAGCCGTTACCTCGCATCTGGGCTTTCTGATGACGACGTCCTTCCAACCGCCGGCGGGACCGAGGCTCCTCACCCCCTTCGACGAGGCGTTGGTCGTGATCTCCAGCACGGCTGGAACCTGCTCGGACAGACCGGCACGGTTCTCCAAGGCCAAGCCCGAGTAATACCCGAACACTTCGTCGCCGCATGCGATGAACTTGCGCTCAATGACAGATTCAGCGGACAGGGGAACCTTCCCGAAAAGCCCCTGCCGAGGAATGCAATAGACCCCGCGGCCGTAGCGTTCCAGGGAGCCCTTGGAAATCGCAGAATTAATGCGCTGGTAGACGGTGACGCGCGAGACGTCGGGGAACAGGGACAAAATGTCGCCGACGAGGATGGGACGCCCCTCGCCGAACCGCTCGAGCAGTATGTCTTCAAATTCTTTCATAACTGCCGTCTTACGCCGCGAAGGAAAGCTTTACAAGTTTTCCGTTTATTTATGCACAATAATAAGGCGATTGGCTGTTAAGGCAGCTAGACGCTCGATGCAGCGAACCGTTTTCGTGGCATTTTACGTGACACGTTCTCCGTTCTTCCTTGAACCAGACGATATGAGCAGGACATAAAAAGCTGGAAGCCCCTCCTGCATGCATATCCGCGGATCAGGCCGACAAGAGTGGCGTCCAAACCGACAGCGGCCACGCCACATTCTTTTCGCACTGATCGATGACGTCGATTACAACGTCGCAAGAGTAGGCGATTTGATTCCTGCCTACGAAGGTGGCAAAAAATATGGGCTATACCGATTGAGCCGCGACAAAAAGAACTTGCTGTGGCTTCAGTCGAACCTATCGGACGTCGACTTCTTCGTATTCGCTGGCCATAGACGCACCATTTCCGTTCATGCGCTACAATCAGAAACTGAGATTGGGATTGGGGGGCGAAGTGCGAGAGACTACCGCTGTGGCCATGGGCCTTATGCTGTACTGGCCAATGCTGCGTTCGCCCTATTTTCAGAATCTGTTTTTCGCCTCAGCTTCGACTTCCTTCGGTGGGCGCGAGGCGTATGCCGTAGCTAATATCCTCATAGCGGGTATCGCGGTTATCGCATTGGGCGGAGCACGTCGTTTTTTGCGCCGCCCGATGCGGCCAGCGCCTTCGGCATTCACGTTTCTTGTCGGTTTCGCTTGCGCAATCGCCGCCGTGCTGCTTCTGGTCTCCGCGCAGCTTACGTCGTCGCTCGCTTTCGCCATGAAACTTGCGGGAATCGCCTTGTTCGCCGTCAGCTTTTCAGCGATCACCTTCGGATGGTTCTCCCTGCTGCTTGCCAGCTGCAGAAACTGGGGTTTCGTCGTCGCGGTGTCTTTCGCTGCCTCCTTCGCGTCGGTGGGTATCGAGTATCTTCCCAATGGCGCAGTCCAGGCGTCGCTTGTCGTGTTCCCCCTCGCTACTTCCCTGTTCCTCATGATTGCGAATCGTCTCGCAAAACAGCCCAAACGGAATCGCGTTTCTGCACCCTACTCTCCTTCTATCCCAGGCGTTGACGGCATCGTTCTCGCAGCAACGTGCTTCTGCCTCATCGCAAGCGTGCCATCACTCTGCCTGTTCGCGCCGACTTCCGGGTACATGCCCACGTCGGAAACGCCGAAAACGTACATTTTCTCAGTGCTCGTATCTGTCGCAATGGCGGAGGTTATGAAACTGCACAAGCCGTTTCTGGTCAAACAGGGCATCGTTTTGATTATCCTGAGTGCGATTCTCATTGTGGGCTCGCTCGCCCTTGCCTCGACCGATAATGCGATGCCGGTCGCGGCGACTGCCCACACCTGTCTTCAGTTTGCCCTGTTTCTCGCTCTTCTCTCGTTTTGGCGAGAAAAGCAAAACGGTGGGCTTGGCGGGGCATCTACGTTCCTCGCGATTACATCCTTGCTCGCGATAGTTTCTCGGTACCTGCTTCCCATCGCGTTTCCCAAGGGCTCGTCTGAAACCATCTCTGCGATGCTTGGAATGGCGTCGATCGTCATTCTGTCCATAGCAGGAATGTGCCTTGCCCTTTCCGCAATATTGCGTCTGCCGTCGATTAAGGACGGCATGTCGGCAACGGATGCCGACGCGAAGTCCCGAGAGCTAACTCCCTTCGTAATCGGCGAACCGAAAGCGCCCTTCACCGTATTGTCGGATGTCTCGACTCAGCCTGGGACACAGGGGGTCGACGAGGCGCTGCGCGCTTGGCTGGAAGACGCTTTCCCCCTTTCGCCGCGCGAGACGGACATTGCGCTTCTCGTGGCGCGCGGGTACACCGTCAATCGTATCGCTGAAAATCTGTGCTTGGCGAGCGGAACGGTGCAAAGCCATATGAAGAGCATCTACCGCAAGCTCGATGTTCATTCGAAGCAAGAAGTGATCGATCTCGTTCAATCGCAATCGGTCAATCATTAATCTTTCGTTGACCTGGGGCTTAAGTAAATTACCATATTTTATGGGTAGACCGTTCGCCCCCGTTTTCCTACCTTTCGGTTCGTGCGAGGGGATACGCACAAAACGAAATCGAAAGGGGAACATCATGGAAAACGCAATGACTCGAAGGGATTTGCTCAAAGCCGGCGCCTTCATGGGAATGGCAGCTGTCGGGGCTGGCATGGTCGGTTGCGCGACGCAAACAAATACGGCGGCAGCGGCGGAACCTTTTAACGACACGAGCAAGGCGGCAGCAGGGGTCGCATCCGCTTCCCTCGCCGAGGCGACGAGCGACAACGTTCTCGACGTTCAGGTAACCGACCCCACCATCAGCGAGATCCAGGGAATCGTCTATAAGACGGTCAACAATGCAAGCACCACCACCAACCTCAAGCTTGATCTTCTCCTACCCTCAGCGGGCGAAGGAGAGACGCTTCCGCTCGTCGTGTTTGTGAATGGCGGCGGCTTTACGAGCTCGAACCCTCAGGGCAACATTGTCCACCGCATGGCCTTTGCGAAGGCGGGCTACGCCGTAGCATCGGTGCAGCATCGTGTCGTACCGACCGTCAAATTCCCCGAACCCCTGCTCGACGTGAAAGCGGCGGTGCGTTGGCTCAAAGCGAACGCTGGCACATACAAGATCGACAAGAGCCGCGTCGCCGCTGTGGGCAACTCCTCGGGCGGGTACTTCGCGACGATGCTCGGCGTAACGGGCGATATCGCCGATTTCGACAAGGGCGACAACGGTTCCGAAGACTCGAAAGTCAGCGCCGTTATCGATCTATACGGCGTGTCCGACTTGACGCTCATTGGCGCCGGGCTTTCCGATGAGCTCGAGCAAGGGCACCATTCCCCTGCGACCACCGAGGCGATGTTTGTGAACGGGACGGCGTTCGGCGACAACAAGGGGGCGTCCGTGTTCGACACGCCCGACACCGCGGCGCCCGCGAGCCCCTTCACCTACATCGATGGGACCGACCCCGCGTTTCTCATCTTGCATGGCGACAAGGACACGCTCGTCTCCCCCGTTGCCAGCATGGAGCTGTACAAGCGCTTGACCGATGCCGGCGTCGAGGCTGACCGCTACGTCGTTGCCGGCGCATCGCACGGTGGGCCGCTGTTCAACCAGCCCCAGGTGATTGATATCATGGTCAACTTCCTCGATAAACACCTGAAGGCCTAGCAGCCTAGACAGTCCATGCAAGCCAGCTGCTATTGCGAGCCGCCGTCGCCTTGCGCCTGCGAGCCATCGATCTCACCGTCCACGGGGACCGCCTTTCGCCAACGTGAGGCGGCGGCAAAAAGAAGAAGATGCCCGCTTAGATTTCCCCTGCGAGAAATCGTGAGCGTAAAAACAACCGCGCAGCAACGAGAAAGCTCCCGGACTTTTCCCATCCGCTTTGAGAAAAGTCCGGGAGTTTTCCTATTCCCTTCGTCGCGGAAGGCCAAGGGGCCCTTAAGCTTTCGCGTCCGAAAACTTGACACGAATCAGCTTGCCCAATCGGCGCAATCCGCCCATCGCTTTTGAGGTGCACGAAAGCGCAGGAGGCGAGCGAAGCGGCCCGCGCGATCGCTATTTGAACCTGCAGAGCGCGAGCGCGACGACGCCGAGCGCACTCGTCGCCGACACGACAGCCGCGCAGAAAGTCCATTCCGTCATCGCCGGGCCGAGCAGGATGGGGACGAGGAACGACCCTAGGAACTCCCCCAGGCTCTGCACGAGCATGAAAAGGCCCACCATCGCCGGCATGAGCGCCTTGCTGCCCGCAATCTGCGGCAATGCCGTGAGCGACAGGACGGGGACGCCGTAGCCGACGAGGCCCATGAGGAGCGCACCGACCCACAGAAGCGGCCCTGACTGCGTCATCATGAGAAACGTCGCTGGGATGGATGCGGCGAGAGCGACCAGGTAGAGCGGCTTGGTCCTGCCCGTCCTGTCGGCAATCTTGCCGAACAGGGGCGACGAGGCGATGGCCAGAAGACCGGGAAGCGAGCTTGCGAACCCGGAGAGCGACGCGTCCATGCCCGATTGCTGCAGAAACGTCGGCGTGTAGCTCAGGACGGCGAGAATCTCGATGTTGAACACCAGGTAAGCGAAGAGGAAGAGCAGCGGTCGCGGCGTCAAAAGCGACAGATACGCCTTAAGGCCCGCCTTCTCGCCACCGGCCTCCCCCTCAGAAGTAGCGACGCCGACGGGCCTCATCCCCCTCATGAGCATGGCAAGGGCCGCGGCGGCAACGGCAACGAAGGCTGCGTAGAGAAGCCACGCCCCCCTCATCCCCAGCGCCTCGAACACAGCGGGGGTCGCCGTGGACCCGATGACGGAGCCCAGGCAGATCCACAGTGCCCATATGCCGTTCGCCGTCCCCTGGTTGGCGGGAGAGACGTACTTCTCGATTGCGAGGGGCGCCGCAACGGTGATCAGCACGAACGCGATGCCCTCGACAAGCCGCGACGCGATCAGGACGAGAGAACTCCCTGCCAGCGCGCCGACAACGCTGCCGAGGACGATGACCCCGCAGCCGAGCATCAAAACACGCTTCGGGCCCGCTTTCTTCGCAAGCGACCCAGCGGGGATGGAGAGGAAGATCCCGACCGCGGTGAACACGGACATGAGCCACGAGCCGGCTTGGGGCGACATTCCGTAGTTCTCCATCAGCGGGCCGAGGATGCTCGGCACCTTGTACTGGACGATGGTAATCGTCGTGCCCATGGCAAGCAGCAGGATGCTGAAGGCGAGGTACCTTTCGGGGCGGGAGGCGACCCCGCCGCCCTTGGCTTGTTCTTTCATCTTCACTCCATCGAT
>ERZ780162.2551-NODE-2551-length-11363-cov-6.262823_pt1 | contig 11363 bp, 8 predicted proteins | sample MGYA00511474_ERZ780162 | MGnify/ENA primary metagenome ERZ780162 (study PRJEB29588, sample SAMEA2143633) | human gut metagenome | biome: human gut; feature: human-associated habitat; material: faeces | place: Denmark | collected 2008/2010 ...
CGTGCGGTTGGTGTTGTCCGTCGCCGTTTCCACCGTGACCGTAAAGGTATAGTAATGCCCATGCTGGTCGCCGGGCAGCCAGATGCTCCATACGCCCTGCGGGCCGCGCTGCAGCGGCAGCGTGCCGATGCAGGGGCTGTCGTGCCCCTTGCGGTACAGGTTTACCGCGGCCTGCTCCGCGGTGGGGGCCCACAGCTGCAGCCGGGTGCCGGCGGGGGGGTACTCCGGCCCAAGCGGGCCGTTATAGGTGGTTTCGCGGGCAAAGCGGGCGCTCTCGTACAGGGCGCGGCGCTGTGCCGGTGTCATAGTACCCATGGTTTCTTCATTCCTTCTTGCGAGATTTCCGCATATTCACACATCTGTAGTGTAAACAACCGGCGTGGATTTTGCAAGAGGCAAAATCCCTTGCAAAACGGGCCGGGGTACACTATACTGGAAGAAAACTGCAGGGAGGGCCGCACAATGGCATATACCGACGATTGGGAATCCCTTATGAACGGCGTATTCGGCGCAGGCGGGCGCGTGAAATTTGGTTCCGGAGCTGCGCAGCCGGACACAAAGGCAAAGACCGGGGGCCTGCCGGACCTGAACGCGGCCCTTCTGGAACAGCAGAAACAGCTGGACGAGCTGCTGAAAAAGCAGAATGCCCAGCTGAAAAAGCAGGATGCCGACACCCAGACGGCGCTGGAAAACAGCCGTCAGATGCTGCGGGACATGGAGAATGACGGCCTGCGGGCCAAAGGCACCGCCGACACGAAGCCGGAGCATCTGGGCAGTTTTGAAGGGCTGGCGACCGAGGTCAAAAAGACCGTGCTGGGGCAGGACGCCTTTGTGGACGGTGTGGTGCGGGCCATGCGGCGGCCCTTTGTGCTGGGCACCGAGGCCCCTGCCGCCCGCAACGTGATCCTGCTGAGCGGTGCGCCTGGCACCGGGCGGCACTTTGCGCTGGAGGAGACGGCCCGCATCATGGCGGCCCGCGGCCTGCTGCAGAGCGATAAGACCGCCGTGCTGGACCTGGCCCTGTACCCGGATGCCGGGTCCGAAAAGCTGTTTTTGCAGGACCTGTATGCCGCTCTGCACGCCCCCGGCGAGATTTTGATCTTTGAGCACTACGAGAGCTGCTACCCCGGCTTTTTAAAAACCATCGCCGACCTTGCCACCAGGGGCAGCGCACCGCTGTCCAGCCGGTATCTGGTCAACAAGGAGGGCATTCTGGTGGATGCCGGTACCGCGCTGGCGCCCGGTGCGGTGAGCCGCATCGACCCCTGCGGAAAGTACCTGATCTTCTTCTCCCACAAGGGCCGGGAGGCGCTGGCCGACAAGTTCGGTGCGCCCTTTGTCTCGGCGGTGGGGGACGTGTGTACCACCACCGCCTTTGCACGGGAAGATCTGGCCGCTATGGCGGCGCAGGAGCTGAACGCGCTGGCCCAGAAGGTGCGCACCCGGCTGGGGCTCACCCTTACTGCCGGGGCAGACGTGCGGGACTATGTGGCCGCCCAGTGCTCCAAGGAGAAGGGCGCGGCCGGTCTGAAGCTGTGCTGTGACCGCATCTTCCGCGCCCTGAGTGAATACTGCCTGCGAACCGATGAAACCCTGACCGGCACCGTGACCCTGACCGCCGGGCCGGAAGGGGTGCAGTTCCGCCTGAACGACGGCGCAGACCAGCCCCTGTTCGACCTGCTGCCTGCCGCCTACACCGGCGCGCTGGATGCCATCCGCGCCGAGATCAACGAGCTGGTGGGCCTTACCCCGGTCAAGGAATATGTGTTCGGTCTGGCCGACAACCTGCAGGTGCAGCAGCGCCGCGCCGCCGCCGGGCTCAAGACTGCCAGCCTTTCGATGCACATGATCTTCACGGGCAACCCCGGCACCGGCAAGACCACCATTGCCCGGCTGGTGGCACGGTATCTGAAAGCCATCGGTGCCCTCAAGGGCGGCCAGTTGGTGGAGGTGACCCGTGCCGACCTGGTGGGCCGCTACACCGGCCACACCGCCCCCCTGACCAACAGCGTCATCGAGAGCGCGCTGGGTGGTGTGCTCTTCATTGACGAGGCATACAGCCTTTACCGCGGTGAGCAGGACAGCTTCGGACTGGAAGCCATCGACACGCTGGTGAAGGGGATGGAGGATCACCGGGATGAGCTGGTGGTCATTCTGGCAGGTTACACCAGGGAGATGGAGACCTTCCTCACCGCCAACAGCGGCCTTGCCAGCCGTTTTCCCAACCGGATCGAGTTCCCGGACTACACCGCCGAGGAGCTGCTGCAGATCACCCAGGTCCTTGCCAAAAACAAGGGCTACACCCTGGCCGAAGCCTGCACCGAACCCCTGCTGGGCTATTATGCCCGCTGGCAGGCAGCCGATGCCCGCACTGCCGGCAATGGCCGCCTTGCCCGCAACACACTGGAAAAGGCTATCTTCCACCAGAGCCGCCGCCTTGTGGCCGAGCCCGCCGCCGCCCTGGATCTGATCCTGCCCAGTGATCTGGAATTGAAGGAACCGTAAACACGCAAAAAAGGACTGCTTTCGCAGTCCTTTTTTTGTTATTGATGCTGTTCTGCCAACCGGGTGGTCATCTCCCGCATTCCCTGCCGCACTTCAGGCGGAGCGACCACTTCTATCTTGCCGCCAAAGCCGCAGACCCAGCCATAGAACTGGTCACTGACGCAGATGGGGACATCAAAATGAAAGCAACCATTCTCCTCGGGTAAAAACATGGGCGTTGCGCCAAAGCGCTCCCGCATGGCACTTTCCAGATCAGCGGTGCACCGCAGGGTAACACGATGCTCCGGCCCGCCGTACATTCCAAAGTGCTTGCGCAGATAGGCAGGCAGGTCAAGATCCGCAAACTGCTCCTGACCCCGCCGGGGCGCATCCAGCACCCGGACCCCGCTCATCTTGTCCACCCGATAATGGCGGATGCCCTTTTCGTCGGCAAAGGCAATGAGGTAGTAGCACCCGTTCTCCCAGGCCAGCTGCCACGGGCTGACGGTCCTTTTCTCTTTCTCGCGGCTGTCGGCTTTTCTGTAGAGGAACTCCACCATTTTACCGTTGTTAATGGCCTCGTGCAGGGCATCGATGCTGTACAGCAGGCTCTTGCTGTCGGTCTTGGGGCGGCCCTCCACATAGACCTGACGCTGCAGCTGGCTGCCCTCGTAGTTGGAGCAGAGCTTTTCCAGCTTGTGGATCAACCGCCTGCTCGTGGTGCCGGATACCACCCGGCTTGCCTGCACGGCATCCACCAGCAGCTTGAGCTCCGCCAGATCAAAGGTGCGGCTGGCAAGGAAATACCCGCCGCCCCGGCCCCGGCGCAGCTTGATGTCATAGCCCAGCGCACCCAGTGCCTCAATATCGCTGTACACGCTCTTGCGCTCGCAGCGGATGCCCTGCGCCTCCAGCAGCTCCACCAGCTGCGGCACGTTCAGCAGGTGGTTTTCATCGGTCTGCTGCTCAAAAATGCGCAATAGCGCCAGCAGCTTGGATTTCTGGCCTTCCTGTTTGGGCATTCGGTACACCTCATTTTTTCGTGTTGTGCCAAACCTCTCAGTCTCGCTTCCAGCTTCCCAGCAGGGGAGCCAGAAAAAAACAGCAGTGCTGTGTGCTGAAAAGGTTACGGCGCTTTCTTATCAAACGCCGCGCGGCGCTGGGTGGACAGGCGGAACATCTCCTCCAGCTTTTCCCGGTCATCGGCCACAAGGGCGTTGCGCATCTCGTTCAGCGCCCCGCTGAACTGGTCGATCTCGGAGATGAGGTTCTCCTTGTTCCAGAGGAACAGCTCCGCCCACATCTTATCGTTGATGCGTGCAATGCGGGTCAGGTCCCGGAAGGAATCTCCAGTGTACTCGCACAGCGAGGTATTGTCGTTGGCGCACATCAGGCTGACGGCGATGGCATGGCAGAGCTGGCTGACATAGCCGATCATCCTGTCATGCTCCTGCACGGTCAGGGTGCAGATATGCTTGAAGCCCAGCACCTCGGCCAGCTCCCTGGCCCACTGAACGGCCTCCGGGGTGTTCTTTTCCGTGGGGGTCACAATGAAGTTGGCCGGGGCAAAATTCACCTCGGCGGCGTGCTCCACGCTGGAGGTCTCACGGCCCGCCATGGGGTGGCTGGCAATGAACTCCACGCCCGGCCTGCACATGGCCTGAATGGGCTCCACCAGACCGGTCTTTACGCCCGACACATCGGTAAAGATGCAGCCCTCCTTCAGCAGGTGGCCATAGGTCCGGAACCACTCGATCAGGGCCGTGGGGTACAAACCAAAGATGATATGGTCGGCCTGACGCACCAGATCCTCAAAATCGTGGGTCTTGCCGCTGGCGATATAGCCGTGGTCGAGGGCATACTGCAGATGGCCCTCGCTGCGGTTGATGCCGTCCACATGGAACCCGGCCCTGCTCAGCTCCAAGGCGTACTTGCCGCCCAGCAGGCCCAGGCCCACAATGAGATAACGCTTTGATTTATCCAACATGTTCCACCTCCGCGCCCAAAGGCTTGATGGCTTCCAGAAAATCCGGCCAGCTCTTGGCAATGGCCTCGGCCCCGCTGATGGGCAGGGCCAGCCCGGCGGCCAGCGCCAGCACCGCAAGGCTCATCACCACGCGGTGGTCGTTGTGGCCGGAAAGCGGCTGCTCCGGGGCATGGAGCGCTCCGGCACAGCCATGGATGGTAATGGTGCCGCCCTCGCTCTCCAGCTGCCCGCCGCAGGCCCGCAGCTCGGTCTCCATGGCCTCGATGCGGTCACTCTCCTTGATGCGGAGACGTTCGGCGTTGCGGATGACTGTGGTGCCCTCACACAGCAGGCCCAGCGCCATCAGCACAGGACCCAGGTCGGGGCAGTCGGCAAGGTCGATGTCCGTTCCGTGGAGCGGGACCTTTTCAAACACCACGCCCTGCCCGGTGCGGGTGAATCTTGCACCGCACCGCCGGAGGATCTCCAGAATGGCGGCATCGCCCTGCAAGGTCTCCTCAGACAGGCCGGTGATGGCCACACCGCCGGTCACAGCGCCCAGCACGGCAGGAAAAGCCGCCTGGCTGTAATCGCCCTCCACGGTGTAATCACAGGGAAGATAGTGCTGCCCGCCGGGAATTTCCAGCGTATTTTCATCCAGCCAGCGGCTCTCCACGCCAAAGGCGTGCTGCACCACGCGGGTCATATCGATGTAGCTCCGGCTCTCCACAGGCGGGATGAGGTGCAGGGTGCTGGTGCCGCCCAGCAGGGGCAGGGCAAACAGCAGCCCGCTGATGAACTGGCTGGACACGTTGCCCGCCAGCTCGTATTCGCCCGGGGTCAGGGCACCTTCCACGGTCAGGCGGTCCGCGCCCTGCTCAAAACGCAGGCCCTGCTGCTGATACAGCGTTTTGTAGACCGACTGGGGCCGCTCCATCAGCCGCCCACGGCCCGTAAAAGTCACTTCCTGCCCGGTCAGGCTGGCCAGCGGGATGAGGAAGCGCAGGGTGCTGCCGCTCTCACAGCAGTCCACGGGGGCATCAACCGGCAGAAAGCGGCCCAGCCCCTCCACCACCGCGTCGTTTTCACCGGTGGTGACACGGGCGCACAGTCGGCCCGCCGCGCCCAGCGTGGCGGAGATATCCTTGCTGAAGGCAAGATGATGGAGATGGGAGGTTCCCTTTGCCAGCGCCGCGCAGAGCACCGCCCGGTGAGCCATGCTTTTGCTGGGCGGCGCGGCGATCCTGCCGCCCACCGTCCGGCTTGATTTTATCGTAATGTTCATCGTGTTACTTTACCTGGCTCGCCCTCTCCGTCAGCGCTTTGCGCTGCCACCTCTCCCAAGGGGCGAGGCCTTGGCAGTCCACCGCAAGGTCTGTGGTTTCGCCAGAGGCTCTCCCTTTGGGAGAGCTGGCAAAGCCGTCAGGCTTTGACTGAGAGGGTGAGGCCGTTCATCGTGTTACATATCCCGGCCAATGGCCCATGCGACCTGACGGCACTTTGCCATGGCCTGTGCAAAGGCATCCGGGGTCAGGCACTGTGCGCCATCGCTCCATGCGTGGCGGGGATCATAGTGGACTTCCACCTCCAGACCGTCGGCACCGGCGGCCACAGCGGCGATCATCATCGGCTCAACCAGATTGGCCTTGCCGGTGGCGTGGCTGGGGTCCACGATGATGGGCAGATGGGTCTTTTCGTGGATGATAGGCACAGCGGAGAGGTCGAGGGTGTTGCGGGTGTACTTCTCAAAGGTGCGGATGCCCCGCTCGCAGAGAATGACCTGCTCGTTGCCGCCGGCCATGATATACTCTGCGGACATGATCCACTCCTCGATGGTGTTGCACAGGCCGCGCTTGAGCAGAACAGGCTTGTGCATCTTACCCACGGCCTTGAGCAGCTGGAAATTCTGCATGTTGCGGGCACCGATCTGTACCACGTCCACATATTCCTCAAACTCCGGGATCCGGTCCTCGCTCATCAGCTCGGACACAATGGGCATTCCGGTGGCCTCCCGGGCCTTGACCATATCGAGGATGCCCTCGGTCTCCAGACCCTGGAAGGAGTAGGGAGAGGTGCGGGGCTTATAAGCGCCGCCGCGGAACAGGCTTGCACCGCCCGCCTTTACGCCGTTGGCAATGCGCAGTGCCTGCTCCTCGCCCTCGATGCTGCAGGGGCCTGCCATCACGGCGATCTTCTCGCCCCTGCCGATCTTCACGCCGCCGCAGTCGATGATGGAATCGGCGGGGTGGAACAGGCGGTTGGCCCGCTTATAGGGAGCGGACACGCGGGTGACGTTGTCGATCCAGGGGTTGGCCAGCACGTCGCGCTCATCGATCTTGGTGGTATCGCCCACCAGACCGAACACATTGTAATCCTTGCCGGTGATCAGGGTCACATCCAGGCCCTGCTTCTCGAATTTGTCTACGATCTTTTCCAGCTCTTCCTTGGGGGTGCCTTTTTTGGTCGAAATGATCATCTCTTTTGATTCCTTTCCCTTTTCTGAACCTCTCAGTCTCGCTTCGCTCGACAGCTCCCCTAATAGGGGAGCCCTTGGCAAAACCGGGAACTTCTCCTGAATGCCAAGGCCTCTCCTACTAGGAGAGGTGGCAATGCGTCAGCATTGACGGAGAGGTTGTTCATTTACTGCACCAGGTGCGTCTGCGCGCCGCCATCCAGCCGGAGCAGCTGCACAAGGTAGGCGCAGGCATGGAGATATCCGCTGACCCCCTCGCCTGCAAAGCGGCCCTGACAGCCAAAGGAGACCACATCCACGCTGCGGAAGGGCTCCTTGCCGCTGGGGTCGGCCAGCATCACTTCCACGGCGGGCACGCCGCACACCTGCAGCGCTTCCAGAATGGCCACGCTGTAATAGGCGTAGCCGCCCGGGTTGAGGATGATGCCATCGGCCCGGCCTGCCGCCGACTGGATCTCATCGATGAGGTCACCCTCGTGGTTGGACTGGAAAAAGTCCACCTGAACATCCATCTGGGAACAGCCCGCCTCGATATAATCCAGCAGTGTATTAAAATCGATCTGCCCCTCCATGCCCGGCTCCGTGAACTGGGTCAGGTTGAGGTTGGGACCGTTAATGACTAAAAATTTCATCCAGCGCCTCCATTGCCGCCGTCACGGCATCCGCAGGGGTGGTCTTGTTGGGGATCACAGCATCCGCTGCCGCCAGATAGAGCGGGCGGCGCTGGGCTTCCATGGTTTTCAGGGCCTCAGGGCTGGTGGAAAGGGGCCTTCCGCCGCCCACCAGCAGATCTTCCAGCGGCCGGTCGATAAAGAGCACGATGCCGTTGGCGTGGAGCGCCCGGAGGTTTGCCGGGTCTTTGACCACGCCGCCGCCGCAGGAGATGACCTGCCGGTTCTCCCTGGCAAAGCGGGCGGTCTGCGCGGCCTCCAGCTTCCGGAAGCCTGCCTCCCCCTCAGCGGCAAAGATGTCCGGGATGCTCCGGCCATCGGCTTTGACGATCTCCTCGTCCAGATCCACGAACCGCTTGCCCAGCCGTTCCGCCAGAGCGCGGCCCAGGGTAGATTTGCCCGAGGAGGGCATCCCGATGAGAGCAATGTTCAGCTGTTCCCGCCGCAGTTCGCTGGTCACACGGGCGATCTCGGCACCGGCATCCTCAAACTTGCGGTCGAGGAAAAATTCTGCCGCGTACACTGCCTGCGCCACCAGCATTTCCAGGCCACCGACGGCAACGGGCACCCCCAGCTCCTCGGCCCGGAGGATGAGCTCGGTCTTATCGGGATTATAGATGACATCGATCACGGCTTCCAGCCCGGGCATGGAGGTGATATCCAGGGCGCTCACACCCACATTGGGGTACATACCCACCGGCGTGGTGTTGATGATGATCTGCGCTCCGGTGGTCAGGGCCTGAGCATAAGTCAGCTCTCCCTTTTCGGGGTCGGGATGGCGGCTGACGGTATAGATCTGTTTCGCGCCCCGGTCATGGGCCACGGCCCAGGTGGTGTTGTGGGTGCCGCCGGTGCCCAGAATGAGCACGGTCCTGTCCTTGAATTCCACCCCGTGTGCATCGCACAGGTAGGAGAAGCCGGGGTAATCGGTGTTGTAGCCGTAGAGCAGGCCGTTCCTGTTGACGATGGTGTTCACGGCGTTGATAGCCTTGGCGTGGGGGTCGATGTAGGAACAGTACTCCATGACCACCAGCTTATAGGGGATGGTGACATTGATGGCCCTGAACTGCCGCCGGGTCATAAAGGCCCGGACTTCCTCTTCCGTGGGCAGGGGGCACAGGTCGTACCGGTAGCCGCAGAGCATCTCGTGGATGACCTTGGAGTAGGAGTGGCCCAGCCGCCCGCCGATGAGTCCGTATTCCATTTACAGCACCTCCTTGCGGTAGCCGGTGGGATCCTCCATCCAGGCCATGCCGTATTTTGCGGTGAGCAGGTCGCCCACGGCCAGCGCGGCGGCGCAGGTCTGCACAATGGCGGCCCTGGGCACGATGCAGGGGTCGTGGCGGCCCTGAATGGACAGCTCCGCATCCTTCTTTGCGATATAATCCACCGTGTCCTGCGTTTTGTAGATGCTGGGGGTAGGCTTGACCGCCGTGCGGAACACCACGGGCATCCCGTTGGAGATGCCGCCGTTCAGGCCCGCATTGTGGTTGGTGGCGGTGACGATGCGCTCCCCCTGCATCCGGAAGGCATCGTTGGCCTCCGAGCCCTTCTGGTCCGCAAAGCCGAAGCCGGAACCGAACTCGATGCCCTTGACCGCCGGGATGGAGAAGGCCAGGTGAGCGAGCTTGCTCTCCACGCTGTCGAAATAGGGTTCACCCACGCCTGCGGGCAGGCCCAGAATGGCGGTCTCCAGCACGCCGCCCACGCTGTCGCCCTCGGCACCGGCGGCGCGGATGGCGGTTTTCATGGGTTCTTCCACGGCGGCGTCCAGCACCGCAAAGCCCTCGGTCTTACTGGCAAGCGTCCCCACCTGTGCCGCAAGGGCGGCGGGGTCGTCCAGTGCAAAGGGGGTATCTGCGAGCCCCGCGCACCGGGCGATGTGGGTGGTGATATCAATGCCCGCCCGCTGCAATGCGGCCAGCACGATGCTGCCGCCCGCCACCAAAGCAGCGGTCACCCGGCCGGAAAAATGCCCGCCGCCCCGGGCGTCCTGAAAGCCGTGATACTTGGCGTAGGCGGTAAAGTCCGCGTGGCCGGGGCGCAGCAGGTCGGCGGTCTTGGCGTAGTCGCCGCTGCGGGTGTTCTGGTTTTCGATCATCAGGGCAATGGCGGTGCCGGTGGTGTGGCCGTTCACCACACCGGACAGCAGCTGCACCGCATCCGCCTCCACCCGGGGGGTGGAAAGGCCGTCGCCCCGGGCGCGGCGCTTATCCATGCAGGCGGCGAGGAAGCTCTCGTCCACCGGCACACCGGCGGCCATGCCGTCCAGCACTGCGCCCACGGCGCGGCCGTGGCTCTCGCCGAAGATGGTCAGCGAAAGGTCGCTGCCAAAGGTATTTTTCATGGGTCAGTCCTCCATGCCCAGCAGCGGGCGCAGCCCCTCCACAGGGATGGTCTCGGCGCGCCAGCAGCCAAGGCCAGGCACCTTGATGATGGTGATCTGCCCGTCCTGCGCTTTTTTGTCGTGCAGCATCTCGGCCAGCACCTTTTCCTTATCGTAGGCGGTGCGGGTGGGCAGGCCTAAGCGGCGGTACACGCCGCGCACCCGCTTTTGCAGCGCCTTGGATTCGATCATGGGCAGCATGCCCAGCGCCACGCACTCGCCGTGGAACAGGCCGGTGGTGCGGCGTCCCTTGATGCCCTTCACGGCCTCGATGCCGTGGCCGATGGTGTGGCCGAAGTTCAGCGCTTTGCGCATGCCCTGCTCGGTCTCGTCCTGCTCCACGATGCTCTTTTTAAAGCGCAGGCTGCGGCAGATGATGTCGCCGATGCGGTCATCCACGTCCTCTTTTTCAAAGATGGAGAACAGCTCCGGGTCGGCCAGAAGCCCGGCCTTGACGGCCTCGGCCAGACCGTTGATGAAGTGGCGGCGGGGCAGGGTGGACAGGGTGTCCGGGTCCACGATGACCAGCTTGGGCTGCCAGAAGGCACCCACGATGTTCTTGGTGTCGCCCAGATCCACGGCGGTTTTGCCGCCGATGGAGGAATCGATCATGGAAAGGGTGGTGGTGGGGCAGTTGATAAAGTCGATGCCGCGCATATAGATGGAAGCGGCAAACCCGGCAAGGTCGCCCACCACGCCGCCGCCTACGGCCACCACAAGGTCGCCCCGGCCCATGCCGAAGTCCAGCATCTGCCGCAGCACGGTCTCCAGAATTTTAAAGCTCTTGCTGGCTTCGCCCTGCGGCACGGTGATGATGGTGGCATCCTTGCACTGGTCGGCTACCATCTGGGCGTACTGCGCGGGCACACCGCTGTCGGTGACCACCGCCACCCGGCGGTCCAGCCGGGCGAACTGATACAGGTTTTCCAGCGAGCCGCGCTTGACGATGATGTCGTAGCTGCGCTCGCCCAGATTCATGGTCAGCTTGGTTCCGATAAAATCACTCATTTTGTATACACTCCTAACAGCCGCACCGTCCGGCAGGTGCGGTCAAGCTCGCGCAGCAGCGCGGCGGTCTCGCCGGCGGCGGCATCGCCCACCAGCTCTACATAAAAATAATATTCAAAGGGGACGTGCGGCATGGGGCGGCTCTTGATGGACTCCATATTGAAGCCGCTTGCACCGATGACCTGAATGACCTCCGCCAGCTTGCCGGGCTTGTTATCCACCGTGAAAAGCAGGGAGAACCGGTTGCCCGCCGTGGGCTTTTCGCGGCTGAGCACGATGAACCGGGTGGTGTTGTCGCCGTCGGTGTTGATGTTGGGCACCAGAATTTCCAGCCCGTACAGGGCGGCAGTCTCGGCGCTGGCAATGGCGGCCTTT
>ERZ780162.2554-NODE-2554-length-11354-cov-8.530843_pt1 | contig 11354 bp, 6 predicted proteins | sample MGYA00511474_ERZ780162 | MGnify/ENA primary metagenome ERZ780162 (study PRJEB29588, sample SAMEA2143633) | human gut metagenome | biome: human gut; feature: human-associated habitat; material: faeces | place: Denmark | collected 2008/2010 ...
GTGATATCTTTAAGGTGCTGGAGAAGGTATTTAAAGGTACAAATGTGAAATATTCTGTTTTGGATAAAAAGATTGTCTTGACTACTAATACTGACGATGTACAGACAGCGCAGCAGACTACTTTTAAAGTAACCGGAAAAGTAGTGGACAATACGGGAGAAGGCGTGATCGGAGCTACTGTGTTGGAACAAGGGACCACAAATGGTACAGTGACTGATATGGATGGAAACTTTGAATTGGTGGTTTCTAATAAGGAAGTTACTTTGGAGATTTCATATATAGGCTATAGTAAGTCTGTAGTGAAAGTAAAATCAGGTGTGGCTGTTACTGTCACTTTAAAAGAAGATACAGAAGTATTGGATGAAGTGGTAGTAGTGGGGTATGGAACCCAGAAAAAAGTGAATTTGACTGGTTCGGTGCAAGCTATTGAAGGTGATGTTATTAAGGATCGTCCGGTAATGAATGTTACTCAAGCCTTGCAAGGGCAGGTTGCAGGCGTGAGTTTTGGGGTGTCAGGAAATGGTTTTGAACCTGGTGCCAAAATGAATTTTTCTATCCGTGGTCAAGGAAATGCATATGTGTTGATTGACGGTGTGGAAGGAACAATGGATAACCTTAATCCGAATGATATTGAATCTATTTCAGTGTTGAAGGATGCGGCGGCTTCTGCTATCTATGGAGCCCGTGCTCCTTATGGTGTGGTATTGATTACTACTAAATCGGGTGGTCGCGATACGAAGCCTACCGTGAACTTTTCGGCGAATGTATCAACTGCCAAGATGCATCGTATGCCCCAAATGGTAGATTCTTATACATTTGCTTTAGCCAATAATGAAGCTGGTAGAAACGGTGGTGGTGCGGTGTTTACAGAGGAAACTATTGACCGTATCCTTGCTTATCAAGCGGGTACTATTACAGACGAAACGATTGCTAATCCTAATTCGCCTGATTTCTGGGCTAGCGTGCAATTGGCTAATGCTAATCATGACTGGTTTGAAGAATTTTATGGAAGTGGTTTGAGGCATCAGGAAAACATCAGTATCAAAGGAGGTGGAAAGACTACTTCTTATTTCATTTCGGTAGGTAATGCTTATGATGGTGGTATCTTAAACTTCGACATTACTGATAATTACAAGCGTCACAATGTTAATTCAAAAGTGGATTTCGATATTACGGATTGGTGGAAATTTACAACTAATACTCGTGTGGAAACCACAAACCGTGAATTGCCTAATTTCGATAATCAAGGTAGTTATGATTTGTTGTTTCATCAGATAGCCCGTACATTCCCTAATGAAGCACTGAAAGACCCGAATGGTTATTACACCATTATGTCTAAAGTGCCTTGGGCTAAAGAAGCCGGCACGGATAAGAAGAATTGGGTGGATGTGACTCAGCGTTTTGCCACTGAAATTATTCCTCTAAAAGGCTGGAAGATTAATTTGGACTATTCTTTCCGTTACAGTACCAATAAAGTGACTTCCGAGAATTTTACGGTTTATGATCACAAGGTGGATGGGACTGCTGTGCCCAATGGTAGTACGGTGCCCGCATACGTGTCAAAGTCGCAACAGCAGTCTTTGTATCAGACTACGAATATGTATACTTCTTATAATAAAGAGATAGACGGACACGATTTTACCATCATGGGCGGTGTGCAGTATGAAACAGAGCGTAAGGAGAATATGGGTGGTAGAAAAGATGATCTTGTAACTTCTGAAGTGCCTTCGTGGGGAACTTCAACGGGTAAAATTATTAGTCTGACCGATCAGTTGTCTCATTGGTCTACAGCTGGTGCGTTCTTCCGCTTGTCATATAACTACAAAGATAAATATTTGTTCGAGGCTAATGGTCGTTATGATGGTACTTCCAAGTTTGCGAAAGGTAATCGTTGGGGATTCTTTCCGTCGGCATCAGTTGGCTGGAATGTGGCACACGAGGATTTCTGGCAGAATTTTTCAGATAAAGTGAATAGCTTGAAGATTAGAGCGTCTTGGGGACAGTTGGGTAACCAAGGTACTCCGAGTAATCCTATTGCTCCTTATCAAGATCTTCCTTTGTTGGGAATCAACAACAATTTGGGCTGGATTATTAATGGTCAGAGACCGGTTTATGTCACCACTCCGAGTTTGGTGAACAACATGCTTACGTGGGAAACTTCCGAAACATTCGATATAGGTATTGATTTGGGTGCGTTTAGCAATCGCTTGAATGTGACGGCTGATTACTATATACGTAAGACTCGTGACAGACTGGGGCCAGCCCGTGCGCTTCCTGCCGTAATCGGTGCTAAACTTCCGAATGAAAACAACTCTGAAATGCGTACCAACGGTTGGGAAATTAGTATCAGTTGGCGTGACAGACTGGAATGTGGTTTGGGATATTTTGTGAAAGCACAGTTATCTGACTATTACAATACTATTACCAAGTATAACAACCCGACGGGTATCCTTACTACAAATTATGAAGGTCAGCGTGTAGGTGACATTTGGGGATATGAAACGGAAGGTCTGATTCAGACGGATGCAGAAGCGCAAGATATCATGGATAATAAGCGTCAGGACATTTTTCGCAAAACATGGTACAAAGGTGACGTACACTACAAAGATTTGGACGGTGACGGTATTATTACTCAAGGAAAGAATACAGTGGATGATCATGGTGATAAAAAAGTGATAGGTAACAATACTCCTCGCTATCAATTTGGAGTCAATTTGGGATTTGATTACAAGGGATTTGATATGTCCATGTTCTTCCAAGGGGTGGCTAAACGTGACTTATGGTTGTCTGGTTCCATGTTTTGGGGATATTCTAATGCTTGGAATAATAATTCTTTGTTTCCGGAACACATGGACTATTATCGTGACCAAGAAGCGACCAAGTATTGCGGTTTGGGTGTAAACACAGATGCTTATTTTGCCAGACCTTATCAGACTGATGAAAATAACAAAAATCGTCAAGCTTCAGACCGTTATTTGCAGAATGGTGCTTATTTGCGTTTGAAAAATATGCAGATTGGTTATACTCTTCCGCAATCGTTTGTAAAGAAGATTGCATTACAAAAGGTACGTTTTTACCTGTCTGGTGAAAATCTGTTTACGATTACAGGTCGTTTCCCGAAGAGTCTTGACCCGGAAACTGCCAATGTGGGTGGACGTGGAAATGGTAAGTCATACTCGGCTATGCAAGTGTTTGCCTTTGGCTTGGATTTACAATTTTAATTAATAGAATTATATACGTATGAAAAAGATATTATTAGGATTGAGCTTGTTGTCAGGATTATGTTTGGGCTCATGCGATAGTTTGATAGATAATCCTCCATTGGATAAAATCGGGAATGGAGAATTCTGGAAATCTGAGACGGATTTGGAAAAGTATATGCTTACTTTTTATACCGTGTTTCCAACATTTACAAATAATAATGGTGGTGTTTTTATCGGTCCGCTTGGTGCCGATGCTGTGAATGGTTCTGATGACCAAATTCGCACTACGCCTAATTCGAGGATGGATGGTGCCGATCCTGTAGTTACTACTGGTGGGAATTGGAATTGGGGAAACATTCGTTCTATATTGTTTTTCTTTGATAACTATCAATCTTGTACAGCTCCATTTGAGCGTTACAAGCATTTCCTTGGTGAGGCGTATTTCTTTAAGGCTTATTTGTATTTCAATATGGTAAAAGCATACGGTGATGTGCCTTGGTTTGAATCGACTTTGGAAATGAATTCTCCGGAACTTTACAAGCCGCGTGATCCTCAAACGCTAGTGGTGGATAATATTTTGGATTGTTTGGATAAGGCGATAGAATACCTTACACCACTTAGCGAAAGCAATTATGGCAAGTCACAGCGTCTGAGTAAGGAAACGGCTCTTATTTTCAAATCTCGTGTTGCCTTGTACGAGGGTACTTGGCAGAAATACCATAAGGGTACTGATTTTGCAACAGAAGATGCTGATCCTAACAAGTATTTTCGTGCGGCGGTAGATGCGGCAGAAGAACTAATGTCCGGTAAATATAGCGTAAGCATTTATAATACAGGAGATCCTGTAAATGACTACAGCAACACATTCAACCGTGTTGACTTTTTCCCGGTAGAAGAGGTTACGCTTTGGGCAGGATATGACAAGAAGCTTTTGACCCATCATGCTACTCCTTATCTTTGCGGATATTCAACTAACGAGGTAAACATAACCTACGAACTGGTATCCTCTTATTTGGATAAGAATGGTAATGTATATGACTATGATGCTGTGGCTAAGGAATTGAAAGGTAATGACTTCTTGAAGAATATTGCCGAGAATTGCGATCCTCGGTTGAAGCAGACAGTATGGACACCTGGTGACTTGTGTTGGAGCAACGCTTCATTTGGAACCTTCTATTTTGATAAACCCAAATTGGACCAGACGGGAGAATTCTTGTCTTGCACAGGATTTCAGTTGAAAAAAGGTAACAATCCCTATAATGCTACAGCAGGTGGTACTTTTAATGAATTGCATGATCAGGGCTGTGTTGTATTCCGTTATGCGGAAGCTCTATTGAACTATGCAGAAGCTAAATGCGAGTTGGGGGAAAAGGTGGACTATGACAGGTCTATCAACTTGTTACGTCGCCGTGCCGGTATGCCAGACTTTAAAATACCCGCTAATTTGAATTCTATGAAGAAATTGGATTATGGTTATTCCATCAGCGATGAATTATATGAAATCCGCCGTGAACGTCGAATAGAGTTGGCTTGCGAAGGTTTCCGTCACGATGACTATCGTCGTTGGAGGGCACATAAATTGTTCCAAGGCAAACGTCTGCATGGCTACCCTGTAAAAATAGATGAATGGACCAATAGTATTTCAACAACTATCAACGAGGAAGGTTTCCTTGATCCGCATGCTGGTGCACTTCCCAGTGGATTTCGGTTCAATGAAGGACGTGACTATTTGCAGTGTATACCTACCAACGAAATTACCTTGAATCCTGCTCTTACTCAGAATCCAGGCTGGTGATATAATTGCGTAATCGTATGGTGATTTGGAGGTATCTGTTATTTAGGGGAAAACCGATGATAGATACCTTCTTTTATTAATAGAAATATTATTTGTTGGGTTTATGTAAAAAATTAAATAATAATGAGGTGTAGTTTTTTATGGCTGATGGTAATGTCGTGTACATTGCTCCATGCTAGAGATATTCATGTCGCAGTTTGTGGAAATGATGCGAATGCGGGAACGGTAGAAGCTCCCTATCGTACTGTGAGCAAGGCTGCGTGTGAGGCTTGTCCAGGAGATGTGATAACTGTTCATGCAGGGACTTATAGAGAATGGGTGCGCCCACTGCGGGGGGGGGGGACAAATAACGATAATCGCATTATCTATCAGGCGGCAAAAGGAGAAAAAGTTGTTATTTCGGGTTCGGAACCTGTAGAAGGATGGGAGAAAGTAAAAAATAATACGTGGAAATTAATCATTGCTAATGATTATTGGGAGGGAACGAACCCTTTTGATGAACAGATATATGGAAGTTGGTATTATGGAGAAGGCACCCCCAATCATACCGGTGCCGTATTGTTGAATGGAATCCCTATGGGAGAAGCTTTTTCTCGTGAAGAAATCTTAAAACCGATACAAGGACGTGCGCGTTGGTATGCTGAAACTGGAGGAAACGGAGGCCCGATAGTGATGAATATAGGGAATGTGTGGCCTGATGGAGGGAAGAAAGTCACTCCACAACAGGCTTCGGTAGAGAATGGAGATCAAGCTGTTTATGTTTCTAATAGTTGTATTCAATTCGGCTATCTGAAAGACGGATCTGTGATACATTATGAAAATGTGGACTTTGGCGAAGGGGCTGAAACTCTTTATTTGGAAATAGCTTCTTTAGCTAAAGGAGGTAAAGTGGAAATGCACATGGACAATCCGGATGGCGAACTTCTAGGTGAATACCAAATGAAAAGTTCTACGACCGATTGGTTGAAGTTTAAGGAATTCCCTATCAAAATGAATCGTCTGTTAGTTGGAAGGCAAAATTTTTGTTTGGTTGTTCGGGCTGTTGAAACAGACTCTTGTACACCAACTATTGTTTGGGCACAATTTCCAGATGGTGTGAACCCTAATGACGGAAGTGTGGAAATGTATGTTCGTCCGCAGGTGTTTTATCCCGAACATACAGGAGTGGATTATATTACAGTTCGTGGCTTTATTTTGGAAAACGCTGCCACCAACTGGGCACCTCCTTCAGCCGAACAACCAGCTTTGATTGGTCCTCGTTGGGCGAAAGGATGGGTGATAGAAAATAATGTGATACGAAATTCTCGTTGCTCTGGTATTTCTTTAGGACGTTCTACTTTCGGACATGCTCATCATTATCAAAATATGCCACCGCGTGGTATATGTTGAGCCAAATGGTGGGCAAACAGTAGAGCAGTTGAAAGATTATTTTGAAAACGCTTCATGGACAAAAGAAGAAGCGGGTTTCCATATTGTTCGTTATAACCATATCTACAATTGTGGACAGGCTGGCATTGTGGGATGCAGTGGTGGTGCTTTCAGCTTAATAGAAGAAAATGAGATTCATGACATCTGTCAGAATGAAACATTTTGGGGATTCGAAAATGCTGGAATTAAATTGCATTTTGCTACTGATGTTGTGATACGAAACAATCATATTTATCGTGCATATTGGGGAGTGTGGCTCGATTGGGGAAATTCCGGTGCTATGGTAATGAACAATTTGTGCCATGATAACTTGAAACATGATTTGTTTATAGAAGTGTGTCACGGTCCTATTACGGTAGCGAACAATATCTTTTTATCGAAAGAGGGAATGAACTTGCCATCCGAAGGGCTTGCCATTGCCCATAATTTGGTAAACGGCGACATAACGGTTCGGGGCGATGTAAGGCACACCTATTTTTATAAACCGCACAGCACTGTTTCTGCCGGGAAAGTATTGAATACAGGTGGTGACCAACGTTGGTATAACAATCTTTTTGTCGGAAAAGCTTCATTGGGTAATTGGAAAAAAAACTCATTGATATTGCCTATGTGGTATGGCGGAAATGTATTTACTCAAGGTACTCATGGTGCTGATGTTGATATGGATGCTCTTACGGATAGAGTGTTTGATCCAGAAATTGATTTGAAAGAGAAAGAAGACGGTTGGCATTTGCGAATGAAGACTTCTGTGGAATGGAGAAATGCGGTGAAACGTAAACTGGTTCATACTGGAATGTTAGGAAAGGCCATTATTCCACAACAGAATTTTACTCTTCTCGATGGGGGAAATTTGAAAATAGATAAAGATTTTTTCGGGAATAGACGGAAGCTTTCTAATCCTTTCCCAGGGCCTATAGAAGTAAGCAAAGGAACTTTAGAATGGTTGATATACCCTAAACGTTTTTATAGCGAAGCATCGTTGTAAGTGTTTAGCTAGAGCATAGATTGTTTTCGGTAAAAATAGAATATAGAATAAAAGTGATTATGAAACAAAAAGTATATATTACAGTTTTTTTCCTTATGGTTGGAGTAAGGATTATGTAGGTTCACATATTGTACGAAACAATGTAATTTCCGATTGTGAACAAACAGCAATATGTGGTAGCATGGGAGGTGCTTTTAGTGAGATATACGGCAATCATATTTATAATATTGGGGTTAAGAGACAATTTGGCGGACTGGAGATGGCTGGCATTAAGTTGCATGGTGCGATTTATTCATAATAATCAGATTCATAAATGTGGATATGGTATTTGGTTGGATTGGATGGCCCAAGGAGGACGGGTGTCATCTAATTTATTATATGATAATACAGGAGAGGATTTCTTTCTTGAAGTGAATCATGGCCCTTTGATGGTTGACAATAATCTGTTCCTTTCTGCAAAATCTTTGCTTGATCAAACAGATGGGGGTGCTTTTGTGCATAATCTTTTTGCAGGGGCTATAAACAGGCGGCAAGATTATCGTTATACTCCTTACCATTTGGCTCATTCTACTGAAGTGAAGGGAATTTCAACGATTGCCAATGGAGATATTCGATTTTATAACAATATATTTATTGGTGGAAAAGACAAAAAGGCCACTTATGGTCTTTCTGCATATAAGGGGGTAAAAAAAGTAATTTATGCAGAAGATAATTTCTTTTGTAATGATGCGAAACCGGTAGAGGGAAAAGAACAAGGGGTTGTCAGTGATTTGAATCCATCATTGTCTGTTGAAAATCGGGGAGATGAGGTGTATTTATCTTTAGAACTGGATAAAAATGATTTGCTTATTTTACAAGCCAAAGCCGTGGTTTCAAGTCGTTTAGGTAAGGCGGCTTTGACAGGATATGCTTATGAAATGGCTGACGGAACTCCTATTGATATTAATAAAGACTATTTTGGGAACCGGCAATCGGTTGATTCTCCTGTCGTGGGACCATTTGGACAAGTAACAAAAGGGCAATCTATAAAGATATGGTAAAAGACCTTTTTGACAATAGGAGAGGGGATAAAACTTCAATGATGTTATCATGTATGTTGGAAAAAGAGGAAAAGAACTGAGTAAGAATCCTGTTGAACTATGTAATACTACATTAAAAAAAGAGCAGTGGTTTGATGTGAAGGATGGTATTCATAAAAATAGGTCAATCTGTTTTGCGAGGCTTTGCTGATCTGAAAGACTGATAGCATATATGGCTTGACTCTGAACAGAGAGCATTTCTTCTTTCCTCCTTTCATCTACCCTTGAAACGCCTTGCTGGCGGGCGTTCCAGTAGTGACAGGACTTCCCGTCATCTTCCTTACAGCCTTCTTTCATTCTGCATCTCCACTCCTTCCTGTGAAGGGAGGAGAATGTACAGCTGAAACGGGGATGAGGGGAGACCTTTCTACTGTTAACCGGTTGATAACTAGTGTGTTTTAAATGGAATGAAAGGATGAAAGGAGAAGAGCGAACACCCACTTAATGAGGGGGATAGTTTCATGAACCAGCCTGGCTTGTCCGCCGCACAAGCTTACCTTGTTCAATGTACTGGCTTGGCTGGTTCATGAAACATGCCGGTCTTTTCATCAAGAGATGCTGACCTTTTTTAAAAAGGTGCTGGCGTTTACCAAAAACATAAGGACATTTAAAAAAAACGACCGGTTCTTTTGAAATAAACGACAAAAGCAACATATCCGGTAACATTAGTAACATGTGACCTGTCACGTTACTAACGTATAAGTCTACACGTATGTATGTGTCGGGCTACACATACGGTGGCGTATGCCTGCATATACGTATGTACATTGATACAAGTTCCATCGTAACTTGTATCAAGCTCTGCCATAACTTGTGCCAAGTTCCGCTATCGTATTCCGCCCCTCTTGACAAACGCCTTTTTATGTTGTATATTTGTAGTTCGTCAAACTTAAAAAAACGTACCTTATGAATCTATTCGCCACTCTTAGAACAGTCTTCTCAGGAAGTAAATTCCCGTCAAACCCCGTTCCTTCCGACGGAACACTGCGTCGCGACATTGCAGCCGCTCTCAATGGACTGATGCCGCTTTGCCGGGCCATCCCCGGTGTGCGTCTGGCATTGGACATCCGCGAGGGGCAGGCGGTTCTGGTAATGAACTGGACTCCGCGTACCCACGGGAAGGCACCCGTGGGCAGTTACCACTACATCGTGTCGGGAGAAGACGGGGTGAGAGAAGTGGCCGAATCACAAGCTTTTCTTACTGAAAACGGCAAGGGCAACCTGTCGGAAAGCAGGAACGGTTCTTCCGGAGAAGCCCCGATAATCTCAACCGGTAAGAAGGTGGAATCAGTCCTCTCGACAACCTCATCCGGAAAAGGGAAGGAGAATTACGCTCGCTTGAAAGACGTGCAGAAGAAGGCTAAGTCGCATTCCTTAATGCAGGAAGTGACCACCTTTCTCGCCTCCCGCTACCACTTCCGTTTCAATGTACTGACCGAGGAAACCGAAGTGGCATGTCTGGAAAACGATGTGCCCGACACCCATCTGCGCTATGCCAAAGTGGACGAGCGATGGATGAACTCACTAAGTCTGGAGGCCATCGAAACGGGCATAGACTGTTGGGACAGAGATATCCAGCGTTTTGTGCGCTCGCGTCGCATCAGCGAATATCATCCCTTTACCGCCTACTTCGAACAGCTTCCCGAATGGGACGGAGAGGACCGGGTGTCCGAACTGGCGCGCCGGGTGTCACACGACCCGGTGTGGGTGAACGGTTTCCACCGCTGGATGCTGGGCCTCGCTGCCCAGTGGTTGCAGTTTGATTCCGCCAATAACCGTGCCAACAGTGTGGCACCCCTGCTGGTGAGTGGTCGTCAGGGGTTGGGGAAAAGCACGTTCTGCCGCCTGTTGATGCCCGACGCGCTGAAAGCTTACTACACGGAAAGCTACGACCTCAGCTCCCCGGCATCCGCCGAAGCCCGGCTGGCCGCTTACGGCCTGATCAACCTGGATGAATTTGACAAACTAAGCGCATCCAAAATGCCCTTGTTGAAGAATCTGATGCAAGCTTCTGCACTGAATATCCGCAAAGCTTACAAACGCAGTGCTTCGTCACTTCCCCGTATCGCTTCGTTCATTGGCACCAGCAACCGGGAGGACCTGCTGGTGGACCGCACCGGCTCACGCCGCTTTCTCTGCGTCAACTTGGAACACGCCATAGATTGCGCCACGCCCGTGGACCACGAGCAACTGTATGCCCAGCTCAAAGCGGAACTCTTGTCCGGCGAGCGCAGTTGGTTCAATAAGGAAGAAGAACTCGCTATACAGCAACACAACGCCCTGTTTTACAAACATGTACCCGAAGAAGAGGTGTTCCGCCTCTGCTTCCGCTTCGCCACGGAAGAGGATAATCAGCAGAAGGTATTGACTCTTTCCGCCACCCAGTTGTTCGAGCGTATGAAGTCCGCTCATCCTTCGGCCGTAAGGGGCATGACCGCCTATAGCCTGAGCCGCATTCTGCCCCAGTTGGGCGAACGGGTGCATACTGCCAAAGGGAATGTATATAGGGTGGTGGAATGCTAGATGCCCTTAATTACCGCATAGGACAGGAAAAACAGAAGTCCTTTCCTGAAAGTTCGTAAAAAAGAGAACTTTATTCGTTAAATTATGCGGAAAGTTTACAATAAAGAGATTCTTTGGTTTAGGAGTATCTCCCGCACGATTGCCATTAAATAAAAGACCTTTTGTTTTGCTGTTATTGAAAGCAAAGTGGATATGGACTATAATCTCTATTCCGTTTCCGGTCCAAAAGCAATGTGCGCAAGGTGGGGGATAAGACATGAGGTTACACTGTCATCGGTGTGTATAGATCGGATGAATGGAGATAAAAAGCAAGACTTATTCTAAAAATAAATCAATATGAA
>ERZ780162.2561-NODE-2561-length-11331-cov-12.090280_pt1 | contig 11331 bp, 10 predicted proteins | sample MGYA00511474_ERZ780162 | MGnify/ENA primary metagenome ERZ780162 (study PRJEB29588, sample SAMEA2143633) | human gut metagenome | biome: human gut; feature: human-associated habitat; material: faeces | place: Denmark | collected 2008/2010 ...
GATATACCAAAGTATGGAAAAACAGTCGGCACAGGAACGCTGATTATAGGAATATCTCTTGTATTAGGTTTTATTGTTTCGTTTTGGAGTGAAATAATTATAGATTATATCATTCTTCCAGCAGTTATTGTCGGATTAGGCTTTATATTGTATGGACAGTTCAAATACAATAAAGGAATTTTTTGAGAATCAGGGAGGTATAAAGATGGAATTGAACACAATATCAGGTCTGGCGATAGCGGGGGTTATCTGCTCCGTTGTCCTCTCGATGGGGGTACCGATTGCTTTGTTCATTGCAGGAAGGGTGAAGCTTAAGGCAAGGATTTCCTCGTTCTTTATCGGAGCAGGAACCTTTCTGCTGTTCGCCATGCTGTTGGAGCAGCAGCTGCATGTTCTTGTCATTCAGTTCTGCGGACTGAACGCACAGAGCAGGCCATGGCTTTACTATGTGTACGCGGCTTTGGCTGCAGCGGTTTTTGAAGAGACCGGAAGACTGATTGCCATGAAGTTCTGGATGAAGAAATGGCTGGATTTTCCAAATGCACTGATGTATGGAATCGGGCATGGCGGTGTGGAGGCCATTCTGCTCGGAGGACTCTCCGGAATCAGCAATCTTGTGTCCATGCTGATGATCAACAGCGGAGCCATGCAGAATACGCTGGCGGCACTTCCTGCTGAGTCTGCAAACCAGACCGTGTCACAGCTGTCGGCCCTATGGACAACACCGGCACCACTCTTTTTTGTAAGCGGAATCGAAAGAATCAGTGCCATCATTCTGCATATCGGGTTGTCACTGCTGATCTACCGGGCGGTAAAGGCAGGCAAATGCAGGACAGCGGCTTTTACAGCGGTTCTTGCATATGGGATTCATTTTATCGTGGACTTCTTTGCCGTGGCAGGTCCGGCGCTTCTTCCCATCTATGTGATTGAAATTGGTGTCTTTGTGATGGCAGCCGGAACTCTTGTTATGGCGCTGAAGATGGGAAGGATGGAAGAACTGTGAATTCCAGTTTTCTGCTATCATAAAACAGAATATATCTGACAGAACGCACCGTAGAAATACGGTGTTTTTTGTTACCCAAAACCCATAATTCAATACATAACCACAGGTTAGTACAAATACCTTATGTGCTATTTTGAAAGGCTTAGAAAGGGATATTTACCCCGATTTTCGCCCCGAGAAATGACACAAACAAGGCTTACTGTGTCTTCCCTGTGGTTCTTATATTTTCGGCAGGAAAGCCTACTAATAAAAAGTCAAGTACTTTTTGAAGAAATTTAAGAGTTGAAAAATAGGTACAAGAAATAGGCTACCCAAAACGGCTAGCTTAACGGAGGTGATAATCGTTTGATATTTAAGACTCTTCGATTTGAGATTGCTCTAAGTTGCGTAAGCACTCCTTAACCTTGCCATAGTAGATTCGTAAGAATTTATTGGCACCAGCGGTCATGTAAACAAGGTATGGTTTTCCTTCAGCGCGTTTTCTATCAAGGAACTGATAGACAGATTCGTTTACAGGCTTGGAGAAAACTTAGAGGAACTCAAGGAAAACGGATTCTATGAGAAATGCTGCTGTTAAGGCAGGAGCAAAATTCATCGTAAGTCCTGGATTCGATCCTGAAATCGTAAATTACTGTCTGGAAAAAGAAATTCCGATTTTCCCGGGATGTGTGACACCGTCTGAAGTGGCACAGGCAGTAAAAAGAGGACTGAAAGTAGTTAAATTCTTTCCGGCAGAACCTGCAGGTGGAGTGGCTATGATTAAAGCAATGGCAGCACCATACAATCAGCTTCGTTTTATGCCGACCGGTGGAATCGGAACACAGAATCTGAAAGATTATCTGGGATTTGACAAGATCATCTGCTGCGGCGGAAGCTGGATGGTAAAAGCAGACCTGATCAAAAACGGCGAATTCGAGAAAATCTGTAATCTGACAAAAGAAGCGAAAAAACTGGCAAAGAGCATTCGCCCATAATGAAATAAGCCCTTTTATTAAGGGGAATACATGACCTCCGAGGAGGTACTAATCTATCCTTTATAATATACAAAAAAGAACAGAAAAGATTTTGGTATCTGAGAATCTTTTCTGTTCTTTTTGTTTTGATTAAGTAGCATTTCTGTTTTTCCTGACCTCGGTAGGTGTCATCTCGAAATGTTCAAAGAACATTCGGCGGAATAATTTATAATTTGTAAATCCATGGCGCTCCAAAATATCTTTGATGGAATCATCAGTCGAAAGAATATCCTGGTAAATATAAGAAAGTCTTAATTCGTTCTGATATTCCAGAAAGGTAATTCCCATACATTTTTTAAAGAAACGGCAAAAATAGCCGGATTGCAAATAGGCAACATTTGCAATTTCCTCAATACTGATATGTTGTTTATAGTTTTGACGGATGTAGTTTAAGATCGTGTCAAGTCTTGCGCGGTCTTTATCTCTCTGTGTCTGATTTCCATGAACAACACGGATACTGAAATTATGATATAGCTGGAAAAGAATTTCAAAGAGCAGACTGTTGAAACGCAAGATAAAGCCTTCCGGACGGATATCATTTGCAATCTGCATCTGAACCAGCGTCTCTTTGAAGATATCGAGTTTTGTACGGCGGACAGCACTTTCTTCCGGGTTTTCCAGATTGAATACCAGCTGGTCGGCATCCGGGAGATACAGAGAAAGAAAGGAGAGTGGTATCTGAAAGAGAATTGCTTTGTTCGGAGAGGTACACTTTGTAGAATGAATAATATCCGAATTGATCAGGATACACTCCCCGGCATGATACTCACGAACAGAAGATTCCATGATGACAGTCAGATTTCCTTCTAATAGATAAATGATCTCTATTGCATGATGTAAATGAGCCGGAACATAGCTTCCGGGATCAATAGAGGTTCGAAAATGGACACCCGTTGATTCTAAAGTAGAGATGACTTCATAAGAGAAGGAATGATTGTTTTCGTTGTTGTTGCTTTTCTTTTTGGGACTGAAAAGCAGATGAGGAGAATGCGTTGATGACATATTTGTTCTTCCTTCCTGTTTGTTTTAGAAAATACTTATTTTACTATATCCAAGTTTAACATATTTTCAGAGAAATAAAAAGAGAATATCGACCTATGTTTTGCAGAGGATAAGACCTATTCACACCAGATGGGATATGATACTATAATAGCGTAAACAAAAGGCTGTTCAGTGCGCAAAGAACAAAACAGATGAAAAAGATATGATGAAAGAGGAATGAAACGATGGAATCAAAGAGCAAATTAACCTTTTCAAAGGTGGTGGAAAGATTTTCCTACGGATGTGGGGATTTTGGATGCAATATTATTTATACGGCGATGTCGGCTTTCTTACTGTTTTATTATACAGACTATGCAAAAGTAAGTGCACTGGCTGTTGGAACCATCATGATGGTGTCGAGAATTTTCGATGGTATCAGCGATATTATCATGGGTGTGATCGTGGATCGTACAAAATCAAGATTCGGTAAAGCAAGACCATGGCTTCTTCGTATGTGTATCCCATTTGCAATTTCAGGGATTTTACTTTTTTCTGTACCGACAAGCTGGGCGGCAACACCGAAATTAGTTTATGTCTTTATTACGTATAATCTGGTATCCACTGTCATCTATACAGCAATCAATGTACCATATTCTGCATTGAACGCGCTAATGACACAGGATCCATATGAAAGATCGGTATTAAGTATTTTCAGAAACTTACTGGCCACAGCTGGAACGCTGATTATCAACACATTTACCTTGCCGTTAGTAGAAAAATTCGGAAATGATGCTTCTGCATGGACAAAAACATTCTGTGTATTCGGTCTGGTAGCGGTGGCAGCTTTCCTTATCAATTTCTTTGGAACAAAAGAACGTGTAAAACCGGCATCGGCAGGGGAAGACGGAAAAGTGGAAGATGTTCCGTTTAAAGAAGGTCTCAAAGCATTATTTAAAAATAAATACTGGATCATGATGACAGGCATGCTTGCATTATTTTTCTTAATGTATTCTGTAAATGGAGGAGCAACCGTTTATTATGCAAAAGATATTTTAGGTGACAGAAATCTGGTATCTACGATCAACGGAATTTTCAATGTAGTACAGATTCTTGCAATGTTCTTCATTGCAATGCTGGTAAAACGTCTTGGTAAGAAAAATGTATTTGCAATCGGTCTGGTACTTGATATTATCGGAATGCTGCTTCTGAATTTCGCGGGTGGCTCTATGGCAGGAATCGTGGTCTCCAGTGTTATCCGTGGAATCGGTAATGCGTGTGGTGGTGCAACCATGTGGGCTATGGTTTCGGATACGATTGATTATGGTGAATGGAAGACGGGGTATCGTACTGAGGGACTGGTAAACAGTGCATGCAGTTTTGGATATAAGATTGGAAATGGTATTGGTTCTGCACTTCTTGGAATGATCCTGGAGATTGGCGGATATGTAGGAGACGCAGCTGTTCAGAGTGCATCCGCACTCCTTTCAATCGAAGTCTGCTTCGTATGGATTCCGATTGCTGTCTATGCATGTGGTCTTTTGATTATGAAATTCTGGAAGCTTGATAAAGAATTCCCACAGATTATTGCAGATCTGAAGGCGCGTCAGACTAAATAAGAAACAGGAAGGATAAAGGCATTTGTGCAGGCAGATGTCTTTACGAATAAACGGATAAGAGAGGTAAGATGAATGAAAGTCAAAGGAGTCAATCTTGGAAACTGGCTGGTATTAGAAAAATGGATGAGCCCGGCATTATTTGCAGGGACAACTGCAGAAGATGAATATTATCTGCCGAGACAGCTGTCAAAAGAAGTGTATGAGGCAAGAATAAAGATCCACCGCGCGGAATACATTACAGAACGTGATTTTGTGACAATCAAGTCTATGGGAATGGAAGCAGTCCGTATTCCGGTTCCGTACTTTATATTTGGAGACAGAGAACCTTTTATCGGATGTGTGGAAGAACTGGATAAGGCATTTAACTGGGCAGAAGCATACGGACTGCAGATTTTGATCGATCTGCACACGGCACCCCTTGGACAGAACGGATTTGATAACGGCGGAATCTGTGGTGTATGCAAATGGGCACAGCATCCGGAAGAAGTGGAATTTATTCTTTCTGTACTGGAACGTCTGGCAAAACGCTATGGAAACAGAAAAGGCTTATGGGGAATAGAAGTAATTAATGAACCGCTTACAGAAAATATGTGGGACAGTATGAATATGCAGGAAAGATATCCTGCGTTTGATCCTGAGATGGCAGAAGGATCTGCACCGGTAACCTTTGCATTTCTCAAAGAGTTTTACAAGGATGCATATGACAGGATTCGCGAATATATGCCGGAAGAAAAGTATGTAGTCATCCATGACGGATTTGCAATAAAGGAATGGAAGGGCTACATGCAGGAAGAAAAATATAAAAATGTAGTTCTGGACACCCATCAGTATTTGATGATGGCCGAGATGGACAATTGTGAACAGACAGTTGAAGGCTATGTAAAATATATTAAAGAGGTTTACCAAAAAGATATTCAGGAAATGGAAGAATATTTCCCGGTTATCTGCGGAGAATGGTGTCTGTTTAACTCTCTGGCATGTGGCTGGGATACAAAAGGCGGACAGTCTGTGTTAAATGGTTTGGAGGGAGACGTGGAAAGTGCAGTAAGTGCAGAAGAGAAGAAGAAAATCTATCAGGCAGTGGCTGAGGCGCAGCTTGAAGCATGGAACACAGGAAGCGGATATTTTTATTGGAGTTATAAGCTATTGACCGATACGATCAATGATAAAGGATGGATCGGTTGGGACAGCTGGGATCTTGGAAGATGTGTAGATTTTGGCTGGTTTCCGAGAGTGTAGTGGAAAAATAAAATGATAATTTAGATGTTGGGGCAAAAAATCCCGGCATTTGATCATATAGGAGGAACGATCATGATTCATAATCCGATTTTTAAAGGTTTCAATCCGGACCCGTGTATTTGCAGAAAAGGGGACGATTATTATATAGCAGTATCAACATTTGAATGGATGCCGGGAATTCCGGTCTATCATTCAAAAGATATGAAAAACTGGGAACTATATACACACGTACTGACAGATGACGAAGAAGTGGATCTTAAAAAGCTTCCGTCGGCAAAAGGAATCTGGGCACCTTGTCTGACATATTGTGAACAGGAAGATCTGTTCTATGTGGTTTATGGAGTGATGAATTCCATGAACGCGCGATATTTTGATGTGGACAACTTTGTGATTACAGCAAAGGATATTCGAGGACCATGGAGCAAGCCGGTATATCTGCATTCAGCAGGATTTGATGCCTCCATGCTTCATGACGATGATGGCAGAAAATGGGTTGTATCCCTGGAGTGGGAAACCCGTGAAGGCTATGAAAAACCGGGTGCGATTTGTATGGTAGAATATTCACCGGAGAAAAAGGAAGTGATCGGTTATCCGAAACGTATCTGGAACGGAGGAACCGACCGCGGCTGTATCGAAGCACCACATCTGACCAAGAGAAATGGATATTATTATATTATGTGTGCGGAAGGTGGAACTGGATATAATCATTGTGTAACCATGGGACGTGCAAAAAATGTATGGGGACCATACGAGGGAGATCCGACAAATCCAATCGTGACAAGTGTTCCGGGAGTATCCTACGAAAGACAGGATCCGGATCATCTGAAACCAAAGTACTATAATCCGGAGAGCGTATTACAGAAATCCGGTCACGGAAGTTATGTGGAAACGCCACTTGGAGAGGTTTATCTGGTACATCTTTGTGCCAGACCATTTGCACCGGAACTTCGTTGTACTCTCGGGCGAGAAACTGCGATCCAGAAGATGAAATGGACAGAAGAAGGATGGCTTCGCATGTATGACGATGATAATCTTGCAAAAGAATATGTAGAAGAAAGCAAGCTCCCGGAATATCCGGTACCGCAGATTCCTGATTTTGACGATTTCGACGGAGATGAACTTGGAAACTGGTATTATGCCCCAAGAATCATGCCACAGAGATTTGCAGATGTGAAGGTCCGTCCTGGGTATGTGAGAATCCGAGGACAGGAATCCAGAACCTCTCTGAATAAAGTCAGCATCCTTGCAAGAAAATTGACCAGCGTATATGCGAAAGTGACGACCAAGATGGAATTCAAGCCGGAAACCCATCAGCACAGCGCCGGACTGATCATGTATTATGACAACATGAATTACATCAATCTCCGCAAATATTACAGCCAGACACTGGGACAGAGTGCACTTTCTATTATCCACTTGGAGAATGGAACTAAGACAGAGCTGCTGAATACCAGAATCCCGGTAGCGGATGTGCCGATCTATCTGAGATTGAATATTGATGGAAGAAAATCATGGTTCGAGTGGAGCTATGACGGAGAACAGTATGTGAAGATCGGTGGACCATTTGACACAACGAAATTCTCAGATGAATACTGCAAATACGGAGAATTTACAGGAACATTTGTGGGAATGACCTGTGCAGACAGAGTGTTACATAAACAATATGCAGACTTTGATTTCTTTGAGTATGTTGCGGATGAGGAGAAGGGGATGCCAAGATAAGTGATGAGATAGAAATATAAGTGTGTTTTTGTGAGATGATAAAAAGATCCTGCTAAAATCAAAGCTTGTTTAGGCAGTGGTTTTATACAGGATCTTTTTTAGAAAATGAGATTTTTCATTACTTACACGGTGTAATGGATAAAATAACCATAATGTGCTGATTATGCACTTTTTTCAATTTTCTCGATAATGTTATTGATTATGGAAATATCTGTTTCCAGTTCATCTGCTATCGTGTCTGGAGTTTTATTTTTGGCAAGTTTTTTTCAACCATTTCGGTAAGCAGTTTTTCTTTTCCGGATTCTATTAATTCATCTAAAGCTGTACACATATTAAATTGACCTCCTTCTTTTTCTGACGCTGCATAGTTTATCAGTTCCTGCGAGCCGGTGATTGCGCCAATTACAATTCCTAACTCATTTGTAAGATTTTGATCTTTGTAGATACTTGTAATTTTGCCATAATTTTTGCCATAAATCAACCGGCTTACATCAAATATTGTCTGGACATCTTTATTTTTGAATTTTAGATTTTCGCTGTTTCTGAGCTGTAATAGGTTCATCTTATAATCGGGCACAAGATTCTCAAGATAGTCTGGCAGTTCCAGCATTTCTTTCAAACTGGTTGCCCCGTCCCATTCCTTTTCTCCGTAATAAATGCACAGAGTGATTACAGGATGCAGCCGGTCTGTTTTTTTGAATCTGGATAGAAATTCATCTTTTGTATTTGTGGTCTTTTCATCCAGATTCTTTTTTGCAATTTCATTATACTCTTTTAAGTATGAAAGTGCATCCTCTATCATATGTCTTAGTGGCATTGCATAGTGGATTTTCTGTTGGTTTTCAATACCCCAGATCACAAAATCCATTCCATAGGCTGTCTTTTTTACGACATCTCTCAGCCGCTGGATTGTTTCTATATGTCCGTTGAATTTCAGGACAGATGAAAGATCTACATCAGCTTCCCTGAGATCTTCCGGGTGCAGCTTTTGTTCCCCGTCAAACAAGACTGCATTGAACAAATCTGCGAAATGCGCATTGTCTTTCCAGAAATTTTTCAGGACAATATCCGCTTTCGCTGTGTTTCTCGGTGACATATCATTTTCCTCCTTTGTTTTTTGTGTTTGGTATATAAGTATAAAACCCGTTGTTATTGAAAGCAATCTCGAAAAATTTCGTTTTGAATGGAATATCTTTGGTGTTCGGGATAAGACATGAAAATATTATTTTATACTCAAAACTTTTTTGAGAATAACGAGTAAAAAGATTCAGACTTCTTCAGAAAAACTCACGATCACAGTTGGATATCCGCTCTGTTTTAGTCTTCGTTCCATCATGGCAGCATCATTCAATACATCGAACTGACCGACCAGAACCCGGTCATACTGGCTGCTGTCATCAATCCGGGCAGGGAAATCCATTTCGGTCAGTTCATTAAGAAGCCGTCTGGCATACGCCGGATTTCGGAATGCACCGACCTGCACACTGTAGGTTACAGATGGAGAAGAATTAGGAAATTCGGAGTCTGTATTTTCATCAGACGGATTCATGTGAGCAGAGTCTGACGTACAAGGAGAATCAGGGACTGAGCCTGAATTTGTCAGGGTACCAACATCTGATTTTGCAGAAACGTCAGCAGGAGAAACGGAATCAGAAGTATCTGCGTCAGAAGAAGTCCTTCCGGATTCCGATGCGGTCGAACTGTTTCTTGCGCCTTCTGGTTTCCAGAGCCCTTTTTCTTCCAGCGTATCCAGGATTCCATCTGCAATTGCCTGCGCAATATCATTGAAGTTCTTATCGAAAAGAGTGTTGTCAGAATCGGAATTGATAAAACCGACTTCGACCAGAATCGCCGGCATTTTTGTACGGCGAAGGACAACCAGATTTGGGCGCGCCTTTACTCCGAGATCCTTGAACCCAACTGTCTCCAACTGTGCATTGATATTTTCCGCCATCTCATATTTGATGCCGGAAAGGTTATAGATCAGGCTTTCCACGCCCATGTACTGATTGGCAAGAGGACTGGAATTCCGGTGGATCGATATGAAGAAATCAACACCGGCTTCATTTGCCTCTGTTGCTTTCTGGAAAGGTGTCTCATAAATATCCGTTGTCCGTGTGTATTCCACATCAATTCCGCTGTTTTGTAAAATTTCTCCGATCGCAAGCACCAGCTTCAGTACATCATCCTTTTCCTGGCGACCATTATACACAGCTCCCGGATCACGTCCTCCGTGACCGGCATCAAGCATGATAGATACAGGCATAGATATACCTCAAAAAATGAACTTTATATAATATATGTCGGATATCCTGAAAAGTGAAAATGAGAAATCGATTAAGAAAAATATGCTGCGTGCTGATTTAACAAACATTTAAATCAACCATGATAGTTCTGCACCCGTAGATTTAATACAATAAAACTGTCAAAAGAAACCCACATAAACAAAAACGGAAGGAATGACAGTTATGGCACCATTTATCATCGGAATCATCGGAGGTATCACAATCATAGCAGGCGGCACATATCTCTTAGAAAAAATAGCTGAATATATCGAACAAAACAATCAGACAAAAAGCATTTAGTTGCTCTTGATACCAGATTGCAGAAAAATAAATTGTCAGGTAGGAAATATAATGTTATGATAGATTTGTAGCGATATGCTACAGGAAAGCAATCATTAGTTTGTTGATTACGTTTCTTGTCTTTCTTGACCGGAAGAACAAGAAAAATATATTCATATATTATAGAATCGGGAGAATCAAAATATGGCAGAAAGATTAGAATTTCGTGAAAAACTTGCAGGGATCCTTACCCTGTGTGAAAGCCAGAATAACATCACAGACAAAGCCACAGTCGAAGCTTACTTCGCAGAAGACAATTTATCAGCAGAACAGATGGAGCTTGTATTTGATTATCTTCTTTCCAAGAAAGTAATCGTAAAAGGCTACGTCAAAGCCGGTGGTTCGATCAAAAATGCAGAAAACACCGAAGAACCGATCCGATATACCCAGGAAGAACAGAATTATTTAAACCTTTACGAGCAGGATCTGAAAGGATTAAGAGATGGGGATCCATTAAAAGAACTCCTACCGGCAATCCTCACCATGGCAAAAGAGATGCACAGGGCAGATATCTACATCGGAGATCTCGTCCAGGAAGGCAACATGGGACTCATGCTCGCCATGGAAGACCATGCAGATGAAACCGAAGCCCTTTTAAGCATGGCAAAAGAAAGCATGCAGGCACTTCTTGAATCTCAGGAAGAGACTAAAAAACAAGATAACCGCATGGTAGAAAAAGTCAACGACCTTGATGAACAGATCAAAAAACTTTCCGATGAACTCGGCCGAAAAGTCAGCGTAGACGAGCTGGAAGAATTCGCCGGCATCACCGAAGATGAGATCAGCAACATCTTAAAACTAGCCGGTGAAGAACTTCCCCCGGAAGAGAAGTAGAAATATACTGCAGAAAAAAATTATTTTACATAAATACATGTAGTTGATATTACACTATCGTCATACTTTAAAAGTACGAAAGGAATATCTGCAACCAACAAACTTCAACAGTCAACAGAACCCACAGCCCGAAGATGGCTGTGGGTTCTGTTTCTTATAAATCATTCCATTCTGTTTTGTCTTGAAAAACCAGAGGGAGAGGCTGCAATAATCTCGTCTGCTGACATTTTGCACTACGGAGATGAGACTCAAAAATTGTGGAAGCCATTGCTGACACAATTTTCGCTTTCAGAGGCTTA
>ERZ780162.2562-NODE-2562-length-11331-cov-3.236697_pt1 | contig 11331 bp, 10 predicted proteins | sample MGYA00511474_ERZ780162 | MGnify/ENA primary metagenome ERZ780162 (study PRJEB29588, sample SAMEA2143633) | human gut metagenome | biome: human gut; feature: human-associated habitat; material: faeces | place: Denmark | collected 2008/2010 ...
GGAAACTGACAGGAATTCTTGGAACCGTTCTGGATACGGTTCAGGAAAAATATGAAATTACGATCAAGGTGGTTCCCTGTTCCACGGGAGTACAGATGAATGAGGCATTGCAATCTGGTGAAATAGATATTGCCGGTCCTATCATTCAGGATTTTTATATACAGGAACAGTTTCAGGTGGTGTTGACAGATGCAATCTTTGATATTACGCCAGTTGTTATTTACAAAGGAAAAGAATATAGCAGCTGCCTCTCTACGATTGCAGTGACAGAGACATCATTGTATTCTGAATTGATGGTGTCCCTTCTTTTTCCAGATGCAGAGATTAAACAATATGGCACACAGGAAGAATGCCTGGAGGCAGTAGCAAATGGAAAAGTAGGAGCAACTGTTATTCCATCTTCGAAGATTAATCTTCTTAATGAAAGTCCACTGACCAAAAGCCTGTCATTTGCAGAAATGGCAAAACGGCAGGAATTAGCGATGTTTACGACGAGAGAAAACAGAAGAGTAGCTACCATTATCAATAAAGCAATCGATCAGTCTTCCAATATTTTAAATGGCGTTGTCCTTGCACAGAATTCTGTTTCAGAAAAGAAAATGACCTTGCAGGATGTACTTACAGAGTATGCCGGTTTCGTTATCGGAGTTTCATTTGTGATTATTTTTGTATTACTTCTTCTGCTTTATTTCCTTTCCGTAAGCAGGAAAAAACAGATGGAAGCATTGAAAGAAGCACAGGATGCAAATGCGGCGAATATTGCAAAAACAACTTTCCTGAACCATATGTCCCATGATATCAGGACACCAATGAATGCAATTGTTGGATTTACAGATATTGCCATGAAGAGGAAACCGGACAAAGAAGTGGAGGATTGTCTGAAAAAGATCAGGCAGAGTTCAGAATATCTGATGACACTCATTAACGATGTGCTGGATATCAGCCGCATCGAAAGCGGTAAACTGGAATATAAACCGGTACTGGTAGATCTCAGGGATATGACAGATACTGTCTTGTCGATCGCAAGGGGATATATGGAAAACCGTGACCTTAATTTTTATGTTTCAAGAGAAGAACTTAAAAATCCTTATGTGATGGCAGATGAACTCAGAATCAGGGAAGTATTGCTCAACATTATCAGCAATGCAGTCAAATTTACAAAAGACGGAGGTACCATTTCATTTGTAGCAGAAAACTGTCCGGGCAAGGATGAGCATCATTTAATCGTACGCTATCATATATCAGATACCGGAATTGGTATGAGTGAGGAGTTCCAGACCAGAATATTTGATGAGTTCAGTCAGGAAAATAATGGGGCAAGAACCAGTTATAAGGGAACCGGACTGGGAATGGCGATTGCCAAACAGTATGTAGATCTTATGGGTGGGAAAATTGAAGTCAGCAGCAGACAGGGCGTTGGCTCAGCATTTACTGTAGAAATCCCGCTGCTTATAGCAGAACATGTACTAACTGAAGAGAAAGAAAAGTTAAGGAAAGATATTGATTTACATGGTTTACATGTTCTTTTGGCAGAGGACAATGATTTAAACGCAGAAATAGCAATAGCTTTGTTGGAAGAAAAAGGGATGATTGTAACCAGAACCACTGATGGTAAATCTGCCCTGACACAGTTTTGCAATACAGTTCCGGGGACTTTTGATCTGATTTTGATGGACATCATGATGCCGGAAATGAATGGGTATGAAACGACAAAAGCTATAAGAAATCTGCCGGATCGTCCGGACGGAAAGGAAATCCCTATTATTGCAATGACAGCAAATGCATTTGCAGAGGATGTACAGGCTGCTTTGAAGGCTGGAATGGATGATCATGTGGCAAAGCCGATTGATATGAGCATTTTAATATCTGTCATCACAAAATATATAGAGCAATGAGTTAGTGGAGATCAAAGCGCCGAATGATGCCAATGACCTGTTTGTTTCCAAGATCGAGCAGCTTCTTCAGGAACACTCTGGTAAATAACTTCAGGAAACAGTAAATAACGATAAAATTTTATACAAAAAATGCGGAAGAGCATTGCGAAGAAATCTATTCGATGACTTTGCAGTGCTCTTTTTTCGTTTTATAGGAGATTATTTTCGTGTGAGAGCGGAAGAAGTTAGTAATAGTATACAAAAAAAGCAAAATAACATTGTAGCAATTGTCAATAGATTTTTAGAGAACCTAGATATATACTTGACTTACAGTTAAGATATAAACATAAGTAAAAGACATAAGAGGAATATATAAGTGAATTAAAGGAGGATTCAAAAATGAAATTAACAATGTATGGAATCAAAGATCGTGCTGCATGGGAAGAAGCAGGAATTGCACTTCCGGGATATGATGTAGAAGCTGTTTCTGCAAGAGCAAAAGAAGCTCCGGTGTGGGTGCACTTCGGAATTGGAAATATTTTCCGTATATTTATCGGCGGCATTGCAGACGGACTTCTGGAAGAAGGGGTACTCGACAGAGGCATTACCTGTGTAGAAACATTTGACTATGATGTAGTGGATAAGATTTATGAACCATATGATAACCTTGGATTAAGCGTTATCCTTCATGGCGATGGAACACGTGAATGCAAAGTACTTGGTTCCCTGGCAGAAGCAGTTAAGGCGCAGTCCTCAAATGAAGCACAGTGGAAACGCCTGAAAGAGATCTTCAGCAGCAGTTCCCTGCAGATGGTTTCCTTTACGATTACAGAAAAAGGTTATGCTCTGCAGAAAGCAGATGGCACATGGTTCCCATTTGTTGAGGCTGATATTAAGAATGGACCGGATAAAGCAGCCGGGGCAATGGCAGTTCTGGTCGCAATGCTTTATGAGAGATACAAAGCAGGCAAATATCCAATCGCACTGATTTCCATGGATAACTGCTCCCAGAATGGCGCAAAACTTCGTGAATCTGTATTGACTATGACTGAGGAATGGAAGAAAGCTGGATTCGTGGATGAAGGATTTGTAAATTATGTAAGCAATGAAAAAGTAGTTGCATTTCCATGGACAATGATCGATAAGATCACACCTCGTCCGAGTGAACAGATTGCAGCAGATCTGGAAAAACTGGGTGTGGAAGATATGCAGCCAGTCATCACTGGAAAGAAAACCTACATTGCACCATTTGTAAATGCAGAGAAACCACAGTACCTCGTAATTGAAGACAGTTTCCCGAACGGACGTCCGGCACTGGAAAAAGGTTTTGGCGTATACATGGCAGACAGAAATACTGTAAATCTGTCTGAACGAATGAAAGTAACCGTTTGCCTGAATCCGGTACATTCAGCAACAGGACCGCTTGGTGTAGTTCTTGGATATGATCTGTTTGCTCATATGCTGAATACAAACGAAGATATGATGAAGATGGCGCGTATGGTAGCTTACGATGAGGGGCTTCCGGTAGTTGCAGATCCGGGAATCCTTTCGCCACAGGCATTTGTAGATGAACTATTTAATGATCGTTTCCCGAATGAATACCTTGGAGATACCAATCTTCGTCTGGCAGTTGATGTATCTCAGATGGTAGGAATTCGCTTTGGAGAAACTGTAAAAGCGTATGTTGCAAAATTTGGAGATGCTTCCGGACTGACTGCAATTCCGTTGGGAATCGCAGGATGGCTCAGATATATGCTTGGTGTTGATGATGAAGGAAACAAATTTGAGCTTGCACCGGATCCGATGAATGAAGAACTTCGGGAACAGTTCAAAGACATTGTAGTCGGAAAGCCGGAAACCTTTAAGGACCAGCTGAAACCAATTCTTTCCAATGAGCGTCTGTTCTTTACAGATTTGTACAAAGACGGCGTAGGAGAAAAAATTGAGCATATGTTCCGTGAAATGATTGCAGGGCCGGGGGCTGTTAAAGCAACCATCCACAAATATGTGCATTAAGACAAATTGGATATTAGATAAAAACGCGGAGGAAAAGAAAGATGACAGAAGCGGTATTTGCAGCAGAGCCAAAAGACTTCTGATCGCGGCACTGATTCGTGCATCGGTAGGAGCTGCTGTCGTAGCAATGACAATGGCTGCAGGAATCATGGCTGCAATGCCGGGAGTAGCTGAATTATCTCCTGTTTATCTTGCTGCAATGGTATGCGCGATCAATGGCGGTGCACCGGCGAATGTTGCATTGGCAGCCAGCAGGCTGGGAGCGCATACTGCGTTTATTGGTAAAGCAGGAAATTACGTTTTATGCAGTAAAACGAGCGAAGAATAAAGGAAGTATTATTTCTTACGATCCGAACTACCGGGCATCCTTTTGGACAAGTGAAGAAATTTTTTACTCTGTCACTGAAACGCTCTGCGATAAGACGTGCATAATCACCGAACCAGTCTACGATCTGCGGATTCAGCCAGCCTCCTCTTTTATATAATTCATAGGGAAATATCTTCGCATTTGCCATCTTCACTGTATGGCGATACCAGGATAATACATAAAATGCAAAAAGCTGTATGAGGGAATAAATCAAGAGATATATGCAAAAGTAAAAATGCATTATACGTTCGAAATAAAAGAATATCAAATACCTATTAACTATGATAAAATATAGATAAAAAGCATGAAGGAAAACAGAAGAAGGAGTGTAGCGTTTATGAAAGAATTACTCTACGGAGCAGCCTACTACGATGAATACATGCCATATGAACGTCTTGCGAAGGATGTTTTCATGATGCAAAAAGCCGGGATTAATACGGTGCGGATCGCAGAATCCACATGGAGTACCTGCGAGCCTCAGGAAGGAGTTTTTGATTTTTCTCATGTGATCCGTGTGATGGATGCAATGGAAAAAGCAGGGATTAATGTTATCATAGGGACTCCGACCTACGCTGTGCCGACCTGGATGGTAGAAGCATATCCTGACGTATTGGCAGAAACGGTCAGGGGAAGAGGCATTTATGGGACAAGACAGAACATGGACATTACACATCCGGTTTACCGTTATCATGCAGAAAAAGTAATCCGTAAAATGATGGAGGTTTCTGCACATCGTAAGTGTGTGATTGGATTTCAGTTGGATAATGAAACAAAATATTATGGAACAGCAGGCAGGAATGTACAGCTTGGGTTCGTGAAATACCTTCGTGAGAAATTTCATAATGATCTGGACACCATGAATCACGAATTCGGTCTGGATTACTGGAGCAATCGCATCAATGCATGGGAAGATTTTCCGGATGTGCGTGGCACGATCAATGGAAGTCTGGGTGCGGAGTTTGAAAAATACCAGAGAAGTCTGGTGGAAGAATTCCTTGGCTGGCAGGCAGCGATTGTTTCCGAATATAAGAGAGAAGATCAGTTTATCACTCACAATCTGGATTTTGAGTGGAGAGGTTATTCCTACGGCGTGCAGCCGGATGTGAACCATTTCAAATGTGCAAAGCACCTGACTATAGCAGGAACAGATATTTATCATCCGACCCAGGATCATCTGACCGGTGCAGAAATTGCCTTTGGCGGAGACCTGATCCGATGTCTTAAAAATGACAACTATCTGGTTCTGGAAACAGAAGCACAGGGTTATCCGGGCTGGACACCGTATGATGGGCAGCTTCGTCTGCAGGCATACAGCCATCTGGCATCCGGTGCGCTTGGCGTGATGTACTGGCACTGGCATTCAATCCATAACTCCTTTGAGACTTATTGGAAAGGTCTTCTTAGCCATGACATGGAAGAAAATGCTGTATTCCGAGAGGCGTGTATCGTAGGTGATGAATTTAAGAAACTTTCTCCTGTTTTATCAGGCTTGAAGAAGGATAACAAAGTTGCAATCATGGTGAGCAACGAGGCTCTGACTGCACTCAAATGGTTTGGAATCGAAGCTACTGCAGCAGGAAACAGTGGGATTGGATACAACGATGTTGTCCGATGGATCTACGATGCACTTTATAAAATAAATATCGAGTGTGACATTATCTGGGAAGAGAGTGAAAATATTGAGAAATATCAGGCAATCATCCTTCCGTCCATGTATACCGCAGATGAAAAAATTCTTACACGTCTGAAAGCTTATACTGCACAGGGCGGCACGCTGATCGCGACGTTCAAGACTGCATTTGCCAACGAAAATGTGAAGGTATATTCTGACAGACAGCCACATATTCTGAGCGAAGTTTTTGGCATGTATTATCAGCAGTTTACGTTCCCGGAAAAAGTTACTTTGACAGGTTTTGATGATGGTGAACCGAAGGCAGAGACTTTCATGGAACTTCTGATTCCGGATGGTGCAGAAATCATTTCTGCATATCAGCATCCAAACTGGAAAAAGTATGCCGCAGTTACGCATCATACTTATGAAAGCGGAAATGCCTGGTATATCGGATGTATGTTTGAAGAATGCTACCTGCAGCAGTTGTTGATAAAGATTCTGGCTAAGGCTAGTGTAAATGCTGCAGTGCCGGAAAAATTCCCGGTGATCGTGCGAGAGGGAGTCAATGAACAGGGCGAAAAACTTCGTTTCTATCTGAATTATTCCTGGGAAGAGCAAAGAGTTGAGGTGGCGGATGATTTTGAGGTAGTACTTGGGAATGGTGATAGTACGAAGCATGAAATTTACCTGTCGGCATGGGATGTATGTATTATAAAATTTGAAAAATAAAAAGCTTTGTAACAAGCAAACCCCGAGGCAGCAAGCCTCGGGGTTCTTTTATCTCTTTTCTTTTTTCAGAATGGAATTAAACAGTGTGAAGAAGGTGATCGTTGTCACCGCAGCAGCTATGATATCGCTGACTGGTTCTGCGAGGAATACTGCAAATACTTTATTGTCGAAGAAATTCGGCAGGATAAAGATCAGAGGTATCAGTAGGACAATCTTACGAAGGCAGGCAAGCAGCAGGCTGACCTTTGCCTGTCCGAGAGCCATAAAGCTCTGCTGGCAGCTTACCTGGAAACCAAGAGAGAAGATTCCGGCCATGTAGATGCGGAGCGCCCAGGCAGAGTATGTTACTAGTTCCTTATCGGAAGTAAAGATTGTTGCAAATGCTTTCGGGAAAATCATTACAACAAGCCAGAATGCAGTCGTATAGATGACGCAGGTGCAGAACTGTGTGAAGAATGCCTTCTTTACACGGTCTGGTTTGTTTGCACCAAAGTTGTAACTGATGATCGGCTGTCCGCCTTGACAGATTCCTTGAAGCGGCAAGGTAACGAGCTGACTGATACTTGTGATGATCGTCATTGCTCCAACGGCCACGTCACCGCCAAATCTGGAAAGGCTGCTTGTAAAACTGATTGACAGAAGGCTCTCCGTTGACAGCATAACAAAGGTAGAAATACCAAGAGCAAGGCACGGACCAAATACCTTAGGATCCAGATGCATGTTGCTCCGTTTCAGGCGGAGGATGGTTTTCTTTCCGGTAAGGAAGCGGAGAATCCATACAGCACCCACGGTCTGGCTGAGAACAGTGGCAAGTGCGGCACCTTTTACGCCCATGCCAAGGGCAAAAATAAAGATCGGATCCAGGATAATGTTGATAACAGCACCGATAATTGTAGTCATCATACTGATCTTGGCAAATCCCTGAGTTGTAATGAAGGTATTCATGCCCAGTACGATCAGTACAAAAAAGCTTCCGAGGATATAGATTCTGGCATAATCTGTTGCATAAGTTAAGGTGACATCACTGGCCCCAAAGAGTCTGAGCAGAGTTGGTGCACTTACATAAAATACGATGGTCAGCACGACTGCAAGACCGACCAACAAAGTAAAACAGTTTCCGAGGATCTTTTCGGCCAGATCATTGTCCTTCTTTCCCATTGCAATGGCTGCACGTGGAGCACCGCCGGAGCCAACAAGCATAGCGAAGGCATTCAGTAGCATCAGAATCGGAGTAAAAAGTCCGACACCCGTCAGCGCGGCGGCTCCGATTCCCGGAATATGACCAATGTAGATTCGGTCTACAATGTTATAAAGCAGGTTAATAACCTGCGCCACAACTGCCGGAATCGCCAGCTGTGCAAGGAGTCTGGGAATACTTCCCGTCTCCATATTGGTTGTTTTGGTTGGTGTTTTCATAATATTCATCTCCATATTTATATTGGAATTTTGAGTATCAAAATTTAAGCATTGAGTAGCATAGCACAAAAGACAAAAAATAGAAAGTTATTATACAAAGAAGAGGTTTTGTTCAGATTTAGGACAGAACCTCTTTATTGTTACATGACAGTAAAAAGACGAGAATGATATAATACTAACAAAAAGATTTTGAGAATACCAAAAATATTTGAATAAATTGTACAAATGCGTTGTGAAAAATAAACAAATGTGTTAAAATTTGACTATGCACAATGGAAATAGTAGATAAAAATTAGTGAAAAAGGAGAAAGATATTGAAACAGTGGTCAGAGATCCTGCGGAATGTCACAATGCTTTCGCAGCTTGGGTTGTCATTTATAACACCGCTTCTTCTGTGCCTGGCGCTCTGCTGGTTCATTATTTCAAAGACCGGTGTTGGCGGCTGGATCTATATTCCGGGATTTTTCTTTGGAATGGGAGGTTCGGCAACCGTGGCATATAAGTTTTATCTTTCTGTAAACAAACAGGAAAAGAAAAAACATAAAAAAAATAAAATATATTTTAACAGACATTCATAAACATCAACATGAAGGACAGGATAAAGGAAAGGAAGTAACTGTTTAGCATTTTTTTTGATTGAGCGAAACGGTTACGAAAGGAATGGACAATATGAGCAGTATACTGGATAATGTGCAGCCGGCGGTAAAGAAGGAAACAAAAAGAATCATTAAGATCACAATAGTTGGACTGATCCTTATGTGGATTCTTTTTGCAGTACTTCATTTTGCAATGCCGGATAAGGTGCCGTTAGATTATACAGTATTTTTAGGAGGCATTGGAGGCGGAGCAGTTGCAGTTCTGAATTTTTTCCTGATGGGGCTGGCAGTACAGAAGGCTGCATCAGCTTCTGACGAGGGAACTGCAAGAATGAAACTCAAAGCCAGTTATTCACAGCGTTTTTTGATGCAGATCCTGTGGGTGATCCTGGCAATCGTCGCACCGTGCTTCCATTTTGTTGCAGGAATTGCTCCACTTTTATTTCCGGGAACGGGAATAAAGATCATGGGGATATTTCATAATAAAATATAAGACGGAAAACTGATATAGATGGGAGGTGAATGAATATATGGAACTGGATATTAATGGGGCGAAGATATTATTTACTTTACCCATTGACCTGCCGGTTCTGGGACCTTTAAGAATCAGCGAGACCATGGTCGTAAGCTGGATTGTTATGATACTGATTACAGGATTCTGTATCTGGCTGACGCATGATCTCAAGGAAGAAAACATCTCTAAACGGCAGGCTTTGGCAGAAATGCTGGTAGAGATGGCAAACAAATTTGTTGTCGGCAATATGGGCGAGAAGTTCAGATATATGATTCCGTTCGTTGCAGCACTTTTTGCAACAAGTGTGGTATCGAACCTGATCAGTCTTGTGGGACTTCGAAGTCCGACTTCAGACCTGTCGACAGAGGCTGCGTGGGCAGTCGTGGTATTTATCATGATTACCGCGCAGAAGATCAAGACCAGTGGTTTCGGTGGATATCTCAAAGGATTTACACAGCCGATTCCGGTCATGACACCATTTAATGTTCTTTCTGAACTGGCAACACCGGTAAGTATGGCGTGCCGTCACTTCGGAAACATTCTTTCTGGTGTCGTTATCAATGGTCTGATCTATGGGGCGCTGGCAGTGGCAAGTTCCGCACTTCTGGGGTTGATCCCGGGACTTGTAGGAGATGTATTGTCACAGATACCTGTTCTTGATGTAGGTGTACCGGCAATTTTATCTGTATATTTTGACTGGTTCTCAGGAATTATGCAGGCATTTATTTTCTGTATGCTGACTGTTATGTACATCGCAAACGCAGCAGAGGAGTAACAAAACAGCGGATATGGGGAATCCGCAGGATTAGAAAAACAAACATACTACAGGAGGTTTTTACTATGGATTTTCAGTTATTAGCAAAAGGTATCGCATTAGCAGGTTGTGCAATTGGAGCAGGATGTGCACTGATCGCAGGTATCGGCCCTGGTATTGGTGAAGGTAATGCTGTTGCAAGTGCTCTGGAAGCAATCGGACGTCAGCCGGAATGCAAAGGTGATGTTACATCTACCATGCTTCTTGGTTGTGCGATCGCAGAGACTACTGGTATTTACGGTTTCGTTACCGGTCTGCTGCTGATCTTCGTAGCACCTGGTACTTTCATGAACTACCTGTCCTAATTTTTACAGAAACACTTACTGTTTCAAAGTCTGCATATAATATGTGAAGACTTCTGAAAAACAGAAGGCGGTTTCCACAGACAGGAGGGTAGAAAGATGCGGGAAACACAGGATTTAGTAACGATCATACCGTGGACTTTCATTGCCCAGATCTGCAACCTGTTCATTCAGTGCTGGCTGATCAAGAAGTTCTTGTTCAAGCCTGTATGCGCGATCATCGAGAAGAGAAGAGCATTAGCAGACTCTCAGATCCAGGATGCGAAAAAGGCAAAGGAAGAAGCGGATGCCATGAAGGCTGATTATGAGGCTGAAATGGCAAAAGCAAAAGAAACTGCAAATTCCATTCTCCAGAATGCCCAGAAGGACGCTGCAGCACGCAGTGAAGCCATGATCCAGGAAGCTCAGACACAGGCAGCCGGAATTAAGGCAAAAGCTGAGGCTGATATTGCCCAGGAGAAGAAGAAAGCAGTTAATGACATTAAAAATGAGATCGGTGGCATTGCCATGGATATTGCTGGCAAGGTAATTGAACGCGAGATCTCAGAAGAAGACCATAAGAAGCTGATCGACGAGTTTATTGAGAATGTAGGTGAGGCATCATGACCAAGACCGCAAAGATCTATGGGGACAGTCTCTATGACCTTGCCGCAGAGGAAAAGCTGACGGAAGAGATCCTTCCGCAGATGGAACAGGTGGCAGTTCTCTTTAAGGAGAACCCGGATTACCTGACCCTGCTTTCTGAGCCGTCCATCCCGAAAACAGAACGTGTCGGGCTGTTGGACAAGGCTTTTGAAGGACAGCTTTCCCTGTATCTGTTAAACTACTTAAAGCTGTTATGCGAAAACGGCATGCTGCGGGAATACCGTGACAGCTGCAGACAGTTTAAGGCGCGCTACAACGAGGACCACAACATTGCGGAAGCAGTGGTCACTACAGCAGTAGCCCTTACAGAAGCACAGGCACAGGCATTAAAAGAAAGACTGGAAAAAATCAGCGGCAAGACCGTCCTTCTTACACAGAAAACGGACAGCACCGTACTTGGCGGTATCCGTGTGGAGTTAGAAGGAAAGCAGCTTGACGGCACCGTA
>ERZ780162.2567-NODE-2567-length-11292-cov-4.398861_pt1 | contig 11292 bp, 4 predicted proteins | sample MGYA00511474_ERZ780162 | MGnify/ENA primary metagenome ERZ780162 (study PRJEB29588, sample SAMEA2143633) | human gut metagenome | biome: human gut; feature: human-associated habitat; material: faeces | place: Denmark | collected 2008/2010 ...
AGAAGAAGGCGTGAAGCGCCGGAATCGAGCTGGCATGGCTGGAAGCAGAGAAGAAAGTATGAAAACAGAGGCCCCTTCACGGGAGCGGGCTCACAGGGAAGGGGCTGTGTATTTTCTTCTATAGGGCGCAAGCCCGCAGCGAGAAGAAGGCGTGAAGCGCCGGAATCGAGCTGGCATGGCTGGAAGCAGAGAAGAAGGAAAGCGCCGGAATCGAGCTGGCATGGCTGGAAGCAGAGAAGGGAGGAAGACCGGATGAAAAGGATACTGGATTATTTTACGATCGGCGGCGCAGTGGGCGGAAACCAGGAGTGGTTTAAGAATGTTGTCATGTATATCGGAGGATGTGCGGCAGCGACGGCATGTGACTGCTGCATCTACCTGGCTCTGCGTAAAGGGATGAAGCATCTGTATCCATTTGATGTGGAACATCTGACAAGAGAGGACTATGTGGCGTTTTCGATGAAAATGAAGCCCTGCTTAAGACCACGCGTGAATGGGGTGAACAAACTGTATATGTTCACAGAAGGATTCGGAAAATATCTGTCCGAAGCCGGGGAGAAAGATCTTTTTATGGAAGAACTGTCCGGGACCCGGAGCTGCGAGGCGGCAGAAGCATTTATCAGGCGGCAGATCGACAGCGGCTATCCGGTCCCGTATCTTATGCTGCGGCACAGGAAGGCATGCTACAAGGATTTTGTCTGGCACTGGTTCCTCTGTTACGGATACGAGGAAAGAGAAGACGGCTTTTACATCACCGTGGCAACGTATGGGGAGTTGTCCACGTTCCTGCTCAAGGATCTGTGGGACACAGGTTATGAAGAGCGGGGAGGATTGATCGGAATAAGATCCCGGACGGATCCGGCAGATCAGTCCGGGACTTTCTGAGAACAGAGAACACCTGTCCAGGGATGCCGTTTACAATCGGAAACCGCCCGCAGGCGCACTGCGTTGACGGATGGGGATAAATCCGCTACAATGGGACTGTCATTGAACATTTTAATAAAGAAGAAAGAAGAGGAATCAATTATGGCAAATCCAGTTGTTACTTTTGAGATGGAAAACGGGGATATCATGAAGGCGGAGCTCTACCCGGAGATCGCGCCGAACACAGTGAAAAACTTTATCTCCCTCGTGAATAAGGGATTCTACGACGGGCTGATCTTTCACCGCGTGATCAGCGGGTTTATGATCCAGGGCGGATGCCCGGACGGAACAGGTATGGGCGGCCCGGGATACTCGATCAAGGGCGAGTTCGCACAGAACGGCTTTGCCAATGATCTGGCTCATGACGCGGGTGTTCTCTCCATGGCGAGGGCAATGCATCCGGATTCTGCCGGAAGCCAGTTTTTCATCATGCACAAGAAAGCACCTCATCTGGACGGCGCATACGCGGCGTTCGGAAAGATCACAGAGGGAATGGATGTGGTCAACAAGATTGCAGAGACAGCTACAGACTACAGTGACCGTCCGCTTGAGAAGCAGGTGATGAAGAAAGTGACGGTGGAGACTTTCGGCGAGGAATACGGCGAGCCGGAGAAAGTCTGATCTATGTGAAAGACAGATATAATAAATATTTTACAAAGTTTATGGAATTATTAGCACTCTATCTAAAAGAGTGCTAATTTTCTATTGACTTTTAAATTTCTCTGAGCTAGAATGTCACTTAGGCACAGAACACAGCCTGCAGCAGCGAAAGGAATAAAGGCTGATACAAATATTTACCATATTTTTAAAGAGGTGTTAGACATGGAAGCAAAGAGAGGAAATTTATCGATCGACAGCGAAAATATATTCCCGATAATTAAGAAATGGGTATATTCTGATCACGACATTTTCGTCCGCGAGATGATCTCCAACGGCTGCGATGCGATCACAAAGCTGAAAAAGCTGGACATGATGGGCGAGTATGAGCTCCCGGAAGGATATAAGCCGAAGATCGAAGTTATCGTCAACCCGGAAGAGAAGACGATGAAGTTTATTGATAACGGTCTCGGAATGACTGCGGAAGAAGTGGAGGAATACATCACACAGATTGCTTTTTCCGGTGCGACACAGTTCCTCGAGAAATATAAGGACAAGACAACAGAGGATGATATGATCGGTCACTTTGGTCTTGGATTCTATTCAGCATTTATGGTGGCGGATGAAGTGCAGATTGATACACTTTCCTATAAGGAAGGCGCGGCTCCGGTTCACTGGGCAAGCCAGGGCGGCACGGAGTATGAGATGCAGGATGGAAACAAGACGACTGTAGGTACGGAGATTACTCTGTTCCTGAACGAGGACAGCCTGGAGTTTGCCAACGAGTACCGCGCGCGAGAGGTGCTGGAGAAGTACTGTTCCTTTATGCCGGTCGAGATCTTCCTGTCCAAGGCGAATGCAGAGCCGGAATATGAGACGATAGACGAGGAGGACCTGCTGGATACAGACGAGGTCGTAGAGCATATCGAGGAAGAGAAGAAAGAAGGAGAAGAGGGCGAGCCGAAGAAGAAAGTCAAGATCGTGAAGCGCCCGGTCTCCATCAGCGACATCCATCCGCTGTGGGCGAAGAACCCGAGCGAGTGTACGAAGGATGAGTATATCGCATTTTACAGAAAAGTATTCATGGATTATAAGGAGCCTCTGTTCTGGATCCACCTGAATATGGACTACCCGTTCAACTTAAAGGGAATCCTGTATTTCCCGAAGATCAATACAGAGTATGACTCCATCGAGGGAACGATCAAGCTGTACAACAACCAGGTATTCATCGCGGACAACATCAAGGAAGTGATCCCGGAGTTCCTGATGGTGCTCAAAGGCGTCATTGACTGCCCGGATCTGCCGCTGAATGTATCAAGAAGCGCGCTGCAGAACGATGGCTTTGTGAACAAAGTGGCGGATTATATCTCCAAGAAGGTGGCTGACAAGCTGACCGGAATGTTCAAGACAGACCGTGAGAACTACGAGAAATACTGGGACGATATCAGCCCGTTCATCAAGTTCGGATGCCTCAAGGATGAGAAGTTCGGCGAGAAGATGAAGGACTCCATGATCTACAAGAATCTGGACCATAAGTACCTGACTCTTGAAGACGTGATCAAGGAGAGTAAGGGAGAGCCCGACAAAGCCGATGAAGAGCAGGCTGAAGGACAGGCATCAGAAGAGACGAAGACAGAGGAAGCCGAAGGAGCCAAGGCTGAGACAGCAGAGGAAAATCCGGCGGAGGACGAGAAGAAAGAAGAAGAGAACAAGGAAGAGGAAAAGGTCCGTATCTACTATGTGACCGATGAGGTTCAGCAGAGCCAGTACATCAATATGTTCAAGGCTCAGGGACAGGATGCGATCATTCTTACCCATAACATTGATTCTGCATTTATCACATATCTTGAGCAGAAGCACCAGGACGTCCAGTTCCTGCGCATCGACGCGGACGTGCATGACTCATTGAAGGATGAGGTCGCAGAGGACGAGAAGGAAGAGTTCCAGAAGACTGCGGACAGCCTTGTCGAGATCTTCCGGAAAGAGCTGAACAATGACAAGCTGGATGTAAAAGTCGAGAAGCTCAAAGACGACAAGGTGGCTTCTATGGCAGTTCTTTCCGAGCAGGAGAGACGTATGGCGGAGATGATGCGGATGTACGGCATGGGAGGCATGGATCCGTCCGTGTTCGGAAGCCAGGCGACACTTGTGCTGAACGCAAATCATCCGCTCGTCAAGTTCCTTGTGGAGCACAAGCGCAGCAAGAATGTACCGATCATCTGTAAGCAGCTCTACGATCTGGCGATGCTGGCTCATAAGCCGCTGAGCCCGGAAGAGATGACGGCGTTCGTACAGCGGAGCAACGAGATCATGATGCTGCTGACAAAATAAGGCCGGACGATAAAGCAGATGCTGAATATCATATAGAATAAGGTGATTATAAAAATCCTCATGGGAATCAAAATGACAATAAGAGATCCCGTGAGGATTTTTTTGCTGTCTAATTTTAACAATAAGATAGATTTTTTGAGATTGACAATAGAAAATTATATGTATTTCTGCAAGCGGAATTGATAAAATTTAGGTAATTTAGTCCAAAGGGAAAAAGGAGGTTAAAAAGTGGAAAAGAAAGAAAAAAGGACGTGTTGTAAGAACTTGTGGATTCGCAGAAGTCTGAAGACAGCGCTGGCGCTTGTGCTGTCAAGCCAGATGCTTTTCGGAAACGCGGTCTCTGTGCTCGCGGCGGATCCCGCTTCTACAGGAGAATCTGCTGAAGCAGAAAGCAAAGTGGTGCTCGACAGTGCGTGGGAGGTGGAGAATCCTACTGAAGGAAATCTGACTGTTAACGAGGATGGGAGCATTACGATCAGAACAGAAGGCGGCACCATTGATTCAAGCATGAATAATGTCCTGTACTATCAGCTGCCAAACAGTACGGACTATGATTTTACCGTCAAAGTGAGCGGCGAGTTCACTGCAAATTATCAGGGGGCCCACCTGATGATCGCAAGCGGAAAAAATCTTGAGAATGCAGTAGGGGTTGTGCGGAGATATCACGGGTATCTTGGTGGAAACTATGGAACGAATCTCCTTATGGGCGTTATGCAGGACGGAAATCCCAGCGAGTACTATGAAGCAGCCGGCGATATTGGCAATGAGTTTTATCTGAAGCTGCAGAAGCAGAACGGAAGGATCACCGGATTTTATGCAGAAGAGTACAGTGACAATGACTCTGACTGGAATCAGATCATTGATCCCACAAAAGGCGATGTAGGATATGTGGATAAGGGAAGCGCACTGATCGATCCTGAAAATATCTATCTGGCGATCGCCGCAGCAAACGGCGGAGGGAATACTCCTACAGAAATCACATTTTCGGATTTAAGAGTCGGAGGTATTCCGGTTGCGTTTACAGCTGATCCGAGCGCACTTAACTCGGTCACGCTTTCAGGTGAAAAAGAGATGGAAGTGGATGCCAAGCAGCAGCTTATCCTGACTGGCATGGACTATGAGGGGAATGAGATTACGGAATTTGATTCAGTGACTTATACGAGCAGCGATGAAGATGTGGCAGTGGTTGATGAAAACGGTGTTGTAACAGGTCTTGCCAATGGCAATGCAGTGATCACTGCCGAGGCTGTGCTGGGCGGCGTTACAAAGACAGCTTCCCTGTCAATTCAGGTGGGAGATATTGTCGCAGAAGAGACGTGGAAGCTGGCCTCTCCGGACGGCAGCACAGAGATGACTGTAGAACTCCTTACTGGCGGTACGCTTCAGTACAGAGCTGAGCAGAACGGAGTAGAGAATATCGGATCATCCCCGCTCGGTCTGGTCACCAGTGTTGGCGATTTTTCAAAAGGGCTGGTATTCAAAGAAGCATCGGCGGTTAAGGAAATCAATGACAGCTATACGATGATCTCCGGCAAGAGCGATGTGTATACAGATCACTGCAATGAGCAGACGCTTACATTTACATTGAAAAATGACGACTCGGTAGAATTTGACCTGATCATGCGTGTATACGACGACGGTACAGCGTATCGATATGCTGTCCGCACGGAAAAGGAAGGCACGGAGATCAGGATCAGTGATGAGACATCGGGGCTGCAGCTTCCGGAGGGGGCAGATGTTTACTGGATGGACTACAGTTCTTCTACGTGGAATTATGAAGGCCAGTACCAGACGACGACTACTGAGGGGCTGGAAGTAAATGCAACTCCATCGATACCATTCCTTTATGGAAAAGATGGGGTGTGGACTTTGTTTTCAGAAGCAGATCTTAACGGGACCTACTGCGGCTCCATGTTTACCGTGGGAGAAGGGGGACTGCTGGATGTTTCCTTCTGTAAAACCCAGGGAACAACTCCGGTAGTGACGACAACCCCGTTTAAATCTCCGTGGAGAGCTGCGATTACTGGCGGTCCTGAAGATATCGTGGAAAATACTATGATCGAAAATCTGAGCACGCCCGCAGATTATGAGACCTATGATTATGAATCCTGGGTAGAGCCCGGGCTGTCTTCCTGGTCATGGGTGGCAAACTGGGGCAGCGGCATCAGTGATCAGTCAAAAGCAGAGACGCATCTGAACTGGATCGAGTTCGGCGGAGAGATCGGCTGGAAATATTATATACTTGATGAAGGATGGAATGAAGGCGGGCGCGGAAATTACAGCGGCATGAGAGACTGGTGGCCGGAAGTAAAGGCGTGTGCAGAAGAAAATGGAGTAAAGCTTTGGGTATGGGTCCATGTATCTGATATAGATACGCAGGAAGAGAGAGACAGGCTCTTCAAGGAATGGTCTGAAGAAGGAATCGTGGGAGTTAAACCGGATTTCTTTGACGGTGAAGATCAGGCACACATGCAGTTATACGACGATCTGTACAAAGATGCGGCAAAATACCATCTTATGCTTCTCGTACATGGCGCAAACAAGCCGACCGGTGAAATCCGCACTTATCCGAACGTATATGGAAGAGAGGCGATCCGCGGGCAGGAATCCGGAGGAATCTCAGCAGAACAGTACACCCTGATCCCATTCATCCGTGCAGCGATCGGACCGGCGGAAGTGACGGAAGAGATCAGATCAAAGGACTACAGCAAGACGACGATGGGATTCCAGATCGCATTGACAGCGCTTATCGAAGACGGGATCCACAGTATGGGATCTGCGCCGGACGTATATAGGAGCATTCCGGAAGCAATGTCCTATTATACAGATTATCCGGACGGCTGGGATGATACAGAGTTTGTTAACGGAGAAGTAGGGGAATATCTCAGCATTGCAAGAAAAGCCGGGAACAGCTGGTATGTTTCCGGAATCAGCGTTGATCCCAGGCAGATGGAGGCAGCCCTTGATTTCCTTGACGAAGATACAGAGTATACTGCCCTGCTTTATAAAGAAAACGGCAGACAGGATATCGATATGGAGATAATAACAGGGGTCACAAGTGAAACAGTGCTGAATATCGACGTCCTCTATGGCGGCGGATATGCACTGCATATTCTTCCCAAGGATGAGGTTGACGGGGTGAAATCTATCACTGCGCAGCCGTCCGAGGTGACCGTGGAAGAAGGTCATTATTCGGATCCGGTCGAACTCACACTTGCGCCGGAGGATGCCAAGTTCCAGGATGTTGTCTGGAGCAGTGCAGATGAGAATATCGCGACGGTTGACCAGAATGGAGTCATAAGAGGTGTTACAGCAGGAATGACAACAGTAACGGTGAGGTCGGCATTCGACGAGAATGTGAAAGCAGAGATCAAAGTTACAGTTGATCCGGCAAGATATGTCCTTGATGAGGAAATGTGGACGATTCTGAATAAAAATGATAATGTCCTTATTAATAATACAGATTCTGCAACGATCACGACAGAGCACGGTGTGCTTGGAGAAAATAACTGGAACAATATGTTCGCCATGGATGTCCCGGACGGAAGCAGTGATTTTACGATCACAGCAAAAATAAGCGGAGGTCTTAATGCGGATTATCAGGGCGGCTTTATCACAGTCTTTGATAAAGAAAATCCGGACGACCTGTCAGTGGCAGCAGGACGCCGCCATCATTCTTATCTGATGGGAAGCCATCCGCAGTCACTGGGAGTGATGACAAACGGAGGATCCATCGGTGAATTCTACTGCGCGGATGAAAATTATGACAGCGATGTATATCTGAAGATCGCAAAGGAAGGAAATATTTTCATCTGTTCTTACAGCTATGACGGAGAGACGTGGACAGAAATTACAAATAAGGGAACGGAAGTGACCGTTACCAATGACAGACTGGCTGCAAGCGCGAACCTCTGCGTAGGTTTCTATGCGGGATCCGGGGGCGGAAGCACTCCGATCGATGTGACGATCAGCGAGTTTACTTTCAACGGCGAGAAGATCCCTGTTGCAGTTGACACACAGGCTGAACAGGAAGAAATTTCCACAGCAGTGCTGGAGTATGCGCTGGACCTTGCAGAAGAGGCGGACACAGACGGCGTTGCTGCTTCTGTAGTGAAGATCTTTAACGAGGCCAGAGCTGAGGCGCAGGATATTCTGACAAGAGTGCAGTCCGGCGACAGAACTGTGACGCAGGAGATGGTGGACCAGAGCTGGATGAACCTGATCAAAGCGATGCAGTACCTTTCCTTTAAGCAGGGAGACAAGACTGATCTGCAGAAAGTGATCGATCTGGCATATACGATTGATCTGACCGAGTATCTGGAGGAGGGACAGCAGGCGTTTGCTGATGCCCTTGCAGCATCGGAGGCTGTCCTTGCAGACGGCGATGCAATGCAGGATGAGGTTGATCAGGCATGGAGAGATCTCCTGAAAGCAATGAGCGAGCTGCGGCTGAAACCCAATAAAGATGCTCTTGAGGCACTGATCAATGAGGCAAACGGCCTGAGTACGGAAAACGCTGATGAAGAGACTGCGGCGGCATTCCGAAGCGCGCTTGCGATGGCGGTGAACGTATATGAAAACGAGCAGGCGACGGAAGACGAAGTAACAGCGGCATATGAACAGCTGCATGCAGCGGTAGGACGTCTCGTGGCAGCAGCAGACGGAAGTACGGGAGCGAACGCAGATACCGGAAGCTCTGGAGAGAAAGGTGAAGGAGGACAGAGCCAGGATACTCAGAATGGAGAGAAAACAGCTCTGAGCAGTGGTAAGACTTCTGAAACCAGTGCAGCAGGCAAAGCTTATGTAAGCGTAAAAACCGGAGACCAGACTGAAATCTGGATACTGATTGGCGCTATGATGGCCGCATTGACAGGAGGAGCTCTCGTGATTCGCAGACGCCGCGGATAAATGACCGGCTGACGATAAAGGTTCCCTCAGAGATGATAATCGAGAAGTGTCGCAAAACGCGGCACTTCTTTGCAGAGTAAAAGGATTTAACCTGTTTAGCAACAGTTTTGTCTCAATAGCTGAGACCAATGAAATGAAAAATATGCTAAGATTGTTATCACGCGGAACGGGCAGAATGATAAGAAAACTTATGGACAAAATATACTGAGCTTAGAACTAACTGTAAGAAAGGACATAAGATATGAGGCTTTATTCGGTTTTATTAGTAGATGATGAAAAAGATGCTTTTCAGGTGATAATGAAAAAGATCAACTGGGAAAGTCTGGGATTCAGTATAGCCGGATACGCAGGAAATGGCATTGAGGCCCTGGAGATGTCCGAAAAAGCGCAGCCGGACGTGGTCATGACAGATATCAGAATGCCTTATATGGACGGTCTTTCTCTGAGCAGAAAATTGAAAGAACTTTATCCGAATATCAGAATCATAATTTTTTCAGGGTTTGATGAATTTGAGTATGCCAGAGAAGCAATCCGGATAGAGGTCGAGGCATATGTGCTGAAGCCGATTAATGCAGGTGAACTTAGAAAAATTTTTGAGAACATCAAGGCCGATATTGACAAAGAGCGGGATGAAAAACAGAATATAGACAAGCTGCAGAAATATTATCTGGAGAGTCTTCCGGTCCTTCAGGAAAATTTTTACACACTGCTGATAGAAGGCAGGATCCCTGCTGAAAAGATGGAGCAGTATTTTAAAGAATATCAGGTCCGGATGAGCGGACCGTACTATATTGTCACGGTGCTTCATATGAGTGATCTGTCGGGAGAAATGGAACCCTATTTGACCGCTGTTTCAGTAAAAAAACTGGCGGAGGAGCATGTGAGTGAAAAGTGGGACTGCAAAATATTCAGTTATCTGGGGGAGATCATTATCATCACACAGCTTTCTGAAAAGAGAGAGGTGACAGATTATACGGATTATATGGACAGATTTTGTAAAATGGCGCGCCGTGTATGTAGAGCGGAAGTGACGGCGGGGATCGGACGCCTGTGTGATGAGATCAAAGATATTCCCCTTTCCTATAAGGGAGCTGCGGATGCGGTTTCATACAGAGTGATCCTTGGAAATACAAGAGCGATCAATATTACGGAAGTGAATCCGAAGAATGCGGATGAAGCATGGGAAGAACGAGCTGTAAGGAAGCTTTTTAAGATGATCAAGACCGGAGACCGGCAGTCTTTGGAAAAGGCGGTCTCCGAATGTGTCAGGCAGCTTTTTGGAAGGGAAGCTTCTCTGCAGAAATACCGTCTTCTGATCATGGAGATCATAACGGAGATCTTTCGTTTCGGGAGCGATAATCAATTAAAGCCGGAGCAGATTTTCGGGGAAAATGAGGATGTGTATGGCGAGGTAATGCGTATGGAATCTGTGGAAGCATTAGAAACCTGGCTTATGGCAGTAAGTGCAAAGATGCAGGACATGATACTTGCGGACCGGACTGATACAACAAAATCATTTGTCAGAAGGGCAATGGAATATGTAAAGGAGCACTATTCAGATCAGGAACTGTCTGTGGAGGTCGTATGTAAAGCGCTTGGAGTCAGTACGTCTTACTTTTCGACAGTATTTAAAAAAGAGACCGGGAAGACGTTTGTGAAATATCTTACCGAATTCCGGATGGAAAAAGCGGCGGATCTTCTGCTGACAAAAGAGGAAAAAACATATATGATCGCTCAGAAAGTAGGCTACTCGGATCCGAACTATTTCAGTTATGTTTTCAAACGGCAGTTCGGAATCCCGCCGTCCAAGTACCGCGCGGGAATATTAAAAAAGAAAAATGAAGTCTGAAACAAAAGTCAGCCGCGATCCATAAGAATATTCACATATTGCTGCTCTATGAGCGCTGAGAGATGTTTTTTATGGATCGCGGCTGCTCTCTTTTTTAATCATCGTTATCGTCGTCCCAGCCGTCATCGTCGTCATCGCTGTCATCATCATCCCAGTCGTCGTCCTGATCGTCATCCCAGTCGTCATCATAACGATCGTCATCATCGTAGCGATCATCCCAGTCATCATCGTAACGGTCGTCATCCTGATCGTCACGATCATCCCAGTCATCATCATAGCGATCGTCATCATATCGGTTATTGTTGTTCGATGATGATGGCTGTCTGTTGGTGGTTCCCTGTGAAGAGCTGCTGCCAGAATTAGATGAGCTGGATGAAGACTGCGTATTCTTGCGGTCATCATCATCGTCGTCATCATCGCGGCCTACGCTTCTGACGACCTTTTTCGTCTGCGCGTCGATCTCATACTCATATTCAAAGCCGTCTGCGTTAAATTCGATCTCATAAGTGAGACGTCCGTCTTCATAACCAAATTCTACTTCCAGCCCGGATACTTCGTTCTTCGCCTTCTTCGCATTGCTCAACGCGATATTCAGCGCTTCATCCCGCGTGATATACTTGGATGTGCTGACCGTACCGGTCATCTTGCTGACATCCCGGTCATCATCGACTGACTCGTAGATC
>ERZ780162.2569-NODE-2569-length-11285-cov-6.542386_pt1 | contig 11285 bp, 5 predicted proteins | sample MGYA00511474_ERZ780162 | MGnify/ENA primary metagenome ERZ780162 (study PRJEB29588, sample SAMEA2143633) | human gut metagenome | biome: human gut; feature: human-associated habitat; material: faeces | place: Denmark | collected 2008/2010 ...
CTTGTCCATCAGCGCCTTGGCGTCCCCGGCGCTCACCGGGCCAATGCACAGGTTCTGCTTTGTATGCGCTGCGTCGGCGTACTCGGCGCTGTACAGGCCCAGCCCCACCAGGCCCAGCGCCAGCGCCAGGCTGTACACGCTCATGGCCTCAGCGTTCGTCAGGCCGTTGGCCTGCACCGTTTGCAGGGCATTCGCGGCGGGTTCGGCATCCGCCGGGCGGGCAACGCTGGTATAGCTGCCCAGGTGCCTGCGCACCGCCGCGCTGGCGGGCGTAAAATCAGCGTCCAGCCAGTTCAGCGGGTTCACCCGCCTGCCCTTGTACAGCACTTCAAAGTGCAGGTGTGCGCCGTAGCAGTTGCCGCTTGCGCCGCTGTACCCGATCAGCTGGCCCTCCGTTACCGCGTCGCCCAGCTCCACAACACGCTTCAGCAGGTGCGCGTACCGCGTTTGCAGCTTTTTCCCGTTGTAATCGGCATGGCGCAGCCGCACCATGTTGCCGTAGCTCTGCATCCCCGTGCAGGTCTTGCCGTCCCAGGTCTGCGCCTGGTCTACCGTGCCGTCCTCGGCGGCATACACCGGCCGCACGCAACTGGTGCCGCTCTGGGTGCGCAGGTCAATGGCATTGTGTGCCGCGCCGCTGGTGTACGTCCAGCCGGCCGTGATGACGTGCTGTGCCAGCGGCCAGGCCAGCAGTACATCGCCGTTTTGTAATCTCATTGGGGTTACACCTCCGTTGTCGTTCAGACATTTTATACTTCAACAAACACCACATTGATTTTGTACCTGTATCCGGCAGGGATAGCTTCTTTTGCTTTTATCCCTAGTGCGCCGGTTGAGTTATGAGTTGCTTCAAGTATATATTGTTCCCCGTCGCTGCTTCTGATGGCGATGAAATCCCCATCGTCGTCATTCTGGCTCCCGTATCTGGTGTGAATTGATTTTGGCACCCCTTCCACATAAAAAAGTGTTGTGCGTGCTGCAATAGCCGTGCCGCTGGTACTATCTCCGGTCTTAAATGTTATACTTAAAAATCCCAGTTTTCCTACTGTATAGCAATAGCACTTGTCCTTTCCGATGCCGTTCGGTACAGTTATGCCTTTTGCAATGTTTGAAAAGGTTATTTCGTGATCTTCTCCAATCGGTATCCCCAGCGCCGTAATGTCGCTCTTGGTCACAGCCGTCGCCGCGCTCACATGGCCGGTGCTGTCCACCGTCACCTTGTACAGCCCGCTGGCCCTTGCCGTGTAGCTGGGGTGGGTGTATGTGGTATCCTGCGCAGGCACACCCAGCGCGGTAATATCACTTTTGTCCACAGCTGCCACCGCACTCACATGCCCTGTGCTGTCCACTGTCACCTTGTACAGCCCGCTGGCCCTTGCCGTGTAGCTGGGGTGGGTGTATTTGTTTGCCCCGGCCGTCACCCCGTCCAGCTTTGTTTTATCCGCCGCGCTCATCAGGCCCTCTGCGCTTGTTGTGGCGGCGCTGTATGTGGTATCGCTTTCCGGTATCCCAAGCGCCGTAATGTCACTTTTGTCCACAGCTGCCGCCGCACTTACATGGCCGGTGCCGTCCACCGTCACCTTGTACAGCCCGCTGGCCCTTGCCGTGTAGCTGGGGTGGGTGTAGTTGTTGGCGTTTTCGGCAATGCCGTCCAGCTTCGTTTTGTCCGCCGCGCTCATCAGGCCGTTTGTGCTTTGCGTTGCCACATCGCTCGGCTTTGCTTCAATGGCACTTTTGGCTGCCGCTTCTGCGCTGGCTGCCGCCGCCTCCGCCTTGCTTACGGCGGTTTGGCTGGCTGTTTCCGCGGCGGCCCTGTCTGCCGCTGCGGCTGTCGCGCTGGTTTTGGCCTGCCCGGCATAGTATTCGGCGTTGTCCGCATCCTCTCCGGTTCGGGTCCCTGTTCCGCCCGCCGCCCAGCTTTCGGCGCGTACTGCTGCGTTCCCCGCGCTTTTTGCGTCCGCGTCTGCCTGCACGGCACTCTTGGCAGCCTGCACGGCATAGGCCTGTGCCTGCCGCCTGTCGTCGCCGCTGTCCAGCCCGCAGCCCAAAACCTCGCTCAGCGGGTCCGGCACACTGCTGGTCAATCCGTCTGCTTGTGTTGCCATATCATATACCTCTTGTTACAATCGCGTTGATCGCCGTCAAACCACTCGGCAGGCCAGTCAGTTTTCCGTTGCTGATGCTTAGGCTCAAACTGGTACTGCTTGGGCTGCCATATATAGCGCCCTTGTGGTACTTGTCGCCCTCAAACGCGACCAGGCTCGTAGTCTGCTGGCCCCAGCCACCGGAACTGGTCATGGTGCCGTAGCCCCAGATCTTGATTGCCCCGTCAGTGCGCTTAAAATTCACGCTGGGGCTGGTGGTCGTGACGGCGTATGCCTCAACGTTGTTATTGCTTTCGGCAGGCTCCGCAGTACCGGTAACTTTGGCCCCCTGCACATAGGCAGTTTTGCCTTTAGCAATATCCGCTGCCGTTGCCGTAGCGTCGCCGGTATCAGCATCGTTGGTGTTGGTACCGGTGAGCTTCAGCCCGGCTTTGCTGGTAAATGTTTTGCCGGAAGTCACGTCCGCAGCGGTAGCGTCGCCAAAATTAGAGAGCATAGCCTGAGCTCTTACACGGGCTCCGTTTTTAATGAGCATGCCATTTTTGCCAGGGTCTAAGTAGTAATAGATGTAACTTGTGTTGTCGGACGTCACCTCAAAGCACGCCCAATAGCACGTTTCTCCATCGGTGTAGGTATCAACTGTACCAGTGACTTTGGCTCCCTGTACATATGCCGTCTTGCCTTTAGCAATATCACTCGCTGTCGCCGTTGCATCGCTGGTATCCACCCCCGTGTCGATCTGCTCCACCAGCGCGGCGTACCCGTCCAGCGTTGTGTCATCCGGCACCGTTACGCCCTTGGCGGTGATCGCCGTGGCAAGGTCGCTTTTCGCCCCGCTTAAGCGGCTGATCTGCGTTTTAATGTTCGTGTCCGCCATGCGCTTCTCCTTTCAGCAGCATCAGATCGCCGCCAGCGCGTCGTAAATATCATCCGTCAGGCTCACGGTGCCGCCGCTCGTGTACCCCGCGGGCACAGCCACGCTCAGGGTCGTCAGGCCGTCAATGGTCAGGCTGGTGGCCCCGTTGTTGGCCATGGTGCCCGTCACCTGGCTGCCGTTCACCCAGGCTTTTTTGCCGCTCAGGATGTTGGCTGCGCTCGCCGCGTCGGTCGTGCTCTCCGTCGTGTCCACATACAGCGCGGGAATGGCCGCCACGCTCACGCTGGAAAGCACCTTGCCGCTGGTCGGGGTCACGGTCTGGGCGCTCTTGGTGGGCGTCACGCTCTTGCTCTCTTTGGTAATGCTCACCTTGCCGCTGCCGCTGTGGTAGCCCTTGGCGATGGTGTAGCTGGTGGTCGTGGTGTCCAGCGTCTTGGTCACAGCGCCGTTGTTGGCCATCGTGCCAGTCAGGGTCTTGCCGGTGCTGTCCACCACGATCTTGCCGGACAGCACATCCGCCGCCGTCGCCGTCACGCTCGAAACGTCCTGGTAGTTGGACGGGATGGCCGCCACCGTCACATCGGACAGGCCATAATAGCCGCTGTCCGGCGTCACGCTCTGCTGGCTCTTGGTCGGCGTCACCTTCTTGCTTTGCAGGTTGTAATTGCCGCCGCCGGAAACGCCGCTCACCGTGCCGCTGCCGTTGTGGTAGCCCTTGGGGATAGTGTAGGTGTCGCCCTCCTGCACCGTCGCGCTCACTGCGCCCTGGTTGGTGATTCCGCTGATGGCGGTGGCCAGCGCGTCCAGGTTGGCCGTGCTCTCCGCCATGCCCAGCTCCACCAGCTTGGTGCGTATGGTGTTGCGGTCGTTCTGGATGCGGGTGATCTCGGTCGCAATGTTGGTCTGTGTCGTGTCTGGCATGTTCTATCCTCCTCAAATGGTGCCCAGAAGCACCGCGATGTTGCCCACCTCCACCGCCACGGCGGCGCTGGTCACGGGCAGGGTATTGTCGGTTTCCACAGCGTCGGCGCAGTCCACACACAAAGCGCCGCTCTCCCATTTCAGGCCGTGGCCAATGCTCAGGCTTCCGCCGGTCTGCACGGCGCCGGTTTTCAAACTCAGGCTTACCGCCTCGCCGCCGCTCATGCTCATCTGCACGGTTTCACTGCTGTTCAGCAAACTCAGCTTCATGTGATCACCCCGCCCAGCAGTATCCGCTCCACCGGCAGCGCCACAATGTTGCTGGCCAGCGCCGCGCCGGTCGTTGTCACGGCCCGCAGCTGTATTTCCACGTTGCCGCCCTCCTCAAATTTTAAGGTTTCTTCCTGTGTCAGCGTCACCGTCAGGGTCTTGGCGTCATTGTCGGCGGTAATGCTGTCCTCCCGCCGGGTCACTTCCCTCCCGTATCCCTGCCGGAACGTCAAATACAGGCTCACCAGCGTTCCCGGCTCTATGTCCAGCTTAAACACCAGCGTCGGGGTCGTTCCCTGGGTCATACCATACCCTCCTTGCCGGGCTGTTTTTCCGGCTTTTGCGCCGGTGCGCCCGCTTCTGCCTTTATTTTGCCATGCCGCCGTATCCGGGCGCGCCCCCACTTGTCCCGTAAAATTCAAAACGCCCCCGGTTGCCGCTCTCACACGGCCCGCCGGGGGCATCTTTATGCGTTATTGGTTCAGGAGCTTCATTCCCATTTCTTAAAATCGTCCGCCTCGTACACCGTCAGCCCGTCCACCTTCAGCCTGCACAGCATCTCGGCGATCTCCTGCCGCCCGGCCGTGTCCGCCGCCTGGTATCTCGGCTTCATCTCTTTTGTTATGGCGCTGCGGATCGCTGTGCGCAGTTCCTTGGCGTCCCTGGCGCTGTCCAGCACGCTGTCATATTCCTCGCGGGTCAGGGTACCGGCCTCCATCATCCGGCTTGCCTGCGCCGCCGCTTCCTCGTCGGCCCGCTCCAGCTGCCGCACCCTCTCGTCGATCATCTCCTGCACCGCGTCTGCGTCCGCCGTGTCCAGCGCCGCCGTAATGTCGGCGCTGCCCACCGTCACGCCCCAGCCGGTCACGGTGTCCAAATCGTACACCCGCTCCCCGCCGCATTCCAGCCCCATCAGGGCGTCCAGCATCTCGGCGCGTTCCTCGCTGTCCGCCTGCTGGTACGCCTTGCTGTACAGCTTCGTCACGGTGCTGCGGGCGGCGGTCACGGCGTCGGCGGGGTCGGTGCCGCTCTTTACCTTGGCATCCACCTGCCCGGCAAACAGCCGGCTCGCCTTGTCAGCGTCGCCGCCGTCCAGCGCCAGGGCAATGCGGTTCAGGTCCTTGTCCATCCCCAGCGGGTCGTCGGCGCCGGCAAGGCCGGTCAGCGTGTCGTATACGCCCTTCACGTCGCGCAGGGCTGCGCTCACCGCCACGCCGGTAACATTGCTCACCGCGTTGGCCGTGCGGTACAGCACCTGGTACAGGCTCGTTGTTTTGCCCGTCAGGTACTTGTTCCACACACTCACCGCGTCCATCACGTCGCCGATCCACTCCACGTCGTTGCGCTTTATGGTATAGGTCGCGTTCCCGTCCGCGCGCTCGGTGATGTACCCGATCACATCCTGCAAAAGCGGCAGGTTCCCCGGCAAATTCACCCCGTCCGCAAAGTTTTCCAGCACGTTCTGGGCATATTCCTTGGCCAGGCTCGCCGCCGTCAGGCGTTCGTCGTCGTCCTCGTCGTCGCCGCGCGGGTGCCGCAGGGTGTCCACGGCGGCCGCGGCCGCGGCGGTCGCCATCGCCGTTGCCACATAGGTAACGCCCACACGGGCAAACCTTGCCCGCGCGGCCTTGTCCTTCGGGTTCTGCGCCAGGTTCACCGCCGCTTGGGCCACCATGGCATAGCTTTTAATGGGTTCCGCCATAAAGTTTGTCACCATCTTGGTAAACGTCGCTGTGCTCCGCATGATCTGGCTGCGGTGCAGCACGCTGTCCACCACCTGCGTCTTGTCCACAATCTCGCTCAGCCGCGCGGCGCACTGCCGGTTAAATTCTTCGCTGTCATATTCAAGCTCCGGGTGCTTGTCCAGCGTTTCCAGCTCGCAGGCGTTCCACAAAGCGCCCCAGGTGGTTTTGTCGCCCCACTCCGCCATCGCGGTGCTGGCGCTCCGCACCCGCTCAAGCGCCGTTTCCTCGTCCAGCGCCATGGCGCGCACGTCCTTGCCCAGGTTGGTTTCAAAATATCCCTGGCTTTTCCACCAGGCAATGGCGCAGTATTTTTCGGCTTTCGCCATGCCGCCCTCAAAGGTCTGGCCCTTGGCCCTGGCCGCCAGCCCTTTGCCCAGGTTGGCCGCGCCGCGCCCCAAAGCGCCCCGCAGGTATTTGGGCGCGATCTCCGCCCCCGCGCGGAAGTACGCCGTCGGCTGCTGCACCGCCACGCGCAGGTTCGCGCCCACCTTGGCAACCTTCCAGTTGCGCGTCACGGTGTTCATCAGGCGCTCGCCGCCGCTGGCGGTTTCGGCGCGGCCCTGGCCGTTAATGTCCCGCATCAGCGTTTCAAAATAGTCCTTGCCCTTGCGCCCCAGCAGGTTGTCAATGCCCTCCTTCACACTCACGGCGCTTTCCGGTGCGCGCCAGTTGTACCACTTCATCATGTCGCTTAACGGGATGCACCACCCGTAATAGGTCGCCATCTCCGTCGTGTGCCCAAAAAACGTGTCAAAGGCGTCGCCCACCACCAGCGGGTTGTTGGCGCCCTTCACCAGCGCCTTGGTCATGCCGGCGTTTTTAATGCCGTTCAGCCCGGCCTGCCTGCTGCTGGCTGCCGTTGTGGCGGTAAAGTCGTTGCTGCTGCTCATCGGCCAGTAGTGCGTTTCGGTAAATTTGTCGTACCCGTACAGCGTGTTGCTCACCTCGTTGCCCCACGCCGCCGCGGTCGTGCTCAGGTATTCCTGCATGGCGCGTGCCGTCTTCACCTGCTCGGTCGTCAGGCTGCCGGTAATCTCCGCCAGCTGCCCCGGCGTCAGCTTCACCCGCCGCCCCGGCTTGCCCTTGGCGTCCTTCAGCTGGATGCCGCCGATCATCAAATGCTCCTTCGCCGCCGCGCGCTGGCTCAGGCAGTACAGCTCCATGGCCTGCCCCGGTGTCAGCTCCAGCACGGTGTCCGCCATGCTGGCCGCGTCGGTCACGGTAAATTTGCGCTTTTCGGCCTTGCGCCCCGTCCACTTGTCCACGTCCGTTTTGTCTTTCAGCAGGGCCTGCGTCCACTCCACCGTTTCGCGCAGCTTCCACGCCCGCTTGTCAAACCCTTCGCGTATGGGCCGGTACATCTGCTCTGCCGTGTCGCCCAGGGCGGCAAAATACCGCCCTGCGTCCATCATATCCACGCCAAGCAGCTGCCCCAGGGCGTCGCCCGCCGTGGTGTCGGCGGCGGCCTTCACCGCCTTGCCCAACAGGTTGTTTTTGTTCTTTACCTGTTGCTTTTCCCGCGCGGCCATCTCGGCCACACTCGCGTCGCCCGCGGCGGCAATGGTTTCCCTGCTGCCCTCGGCCAGCAGCTTGTTGGCCTGCGTGATGCTCTTGGTCATGCTTTTCAAAATCACATCCAGCTGCCGCATCTGCTCGCCGCTGAACTGCCCAATCCCCGTCTTTCCGCCGGTCTGCTGCAACAGCGTGTCAATGTATCCCGGCAGGCTGGGGTCAAAATCGGCATAGTCGCCCGCGCCTGCGCCCATGTGTTCCAGCGCCTCGGCGTCCTTGGCCATCAGGGCAATGTCCTTCATGGTTTCCTGCCACCGCTGCGCCGTCGCCGTGCCCGCGTTGCTGGTGTTCCAGTCAAACAGGTTCAGCACGTTCAGCACGGCGGTGCGCATCTTCTTGGGCACATGTTTGGTGTCCGTCGGCTCCCGCAGCCAGGCCGCCAGGGTGCGCACCTGCTTCTGGGCATTGTCCCGGCTTTTGCGGTACAAAAGCCCGTCGTTGCGCCGTTGCATCCGCGTGGCAAACTCCGCCTGCTGGCGCACCAGCTTTTTGTCCCGCGTCTGCACCCATTTCAGCTTTTGCATCCGCTCCCGCATCACGGCGTCGTCCTTGGCGTTCTGTGCCTTCTGCTTGTAAACCTCCAGCATGGCGTCAAACCGCTCTTTCCGGTTGGCGTATGCCTGGTCGTACAGGGCCTTCATCTCGGCCTGCGCGTCCCGCCGCCCCTTGCGGTACTCGGCGCGCGCGGCCTTCTGCGCGTCCTGCGCCGCGCGGTCTGCCATGGTGCGGCGTGTCGGGCTGTTCAGGTATCCCTCCACCGCCTCGTTGGCCAGGTCAAGCGCCAGTGTTTCCATGTCCATGCCATACGGGTTCTCCACCACCGGCACGCTTGCCTCATACACCCCCAGCACCGCGTCGGTAAATGCGGTAATGTCGGTGTTCTCCGCGTCAAAGGTTCCCGGCCAGCTCTCGGCCAGCTCGGCCTGCATCGTGTCCCAGTTTCCGGCCCCGTCGGTCAGCCGCACGTTCAGCCGGCCAAACAGCGCCTTGCGCACGTTGCCCCACTGCCGCCCGTTTTTGCCGTCGCCGTAGGCGTTCATCAGCTCGGCAAACTCCGCGCTGTCCCGGCGCACCTCCAGCGTCGTGCCGCGCAGGGTTTCGCGCAGCGGTTTATAGTATTCCCGCAGCTCGGTGTTTTTCTGCTCGCTCTCGTTCAGCACCCCGCGCATCACGTCGGTCAGGGCGTCCATCGCGTCGGCGTTCAGCGTCGGCTCGCCGTTGCCTTCCACGTTAAACACCCGCCACAAATCGCCGCTCAGCCTGTCCACGCCGTACTTGCTGCCCGTCAGCTTCAAAATGCGCTGGGCAATGCCCCGCGCGCTCGCCCGGCTTACGCTGTGCCCGCCCGATGCCTTAAACTCCTGCCGCAGCACCTCCATCTGCTGTTCCATGTACAGGTTTTTCTGCGCCAGCTCCCGGTTCTGCGCCCGCAGGTCGTCATAGTCCGCCTCCGTCGGGGTGCTGTACCGCAGTCCTTCGCCAAAGCCAGCCGTTGTTTCCGTGTCCATGCCAAAGGCATATTTTACATTCGCAGATAAATTTTCGCCCAGTTCCTCCTTGACGCTGCCCAAAAAATCTTCTATACTGATGTTGGAACCGTACAGAGCAACGGCATTCGTGCTGACCTCTCGCCCCTTGAGGGATTCGGTTCCATTTTTAATTTGTCTGCCTGTATGGGCGTACAGGCTTCCCCGCAAGGGTTCCATGCTGTCGGCATCCAGCACCTTCTGGCCGTCCTCGTACATATTTACAACAAAGCGGACCCCCATCAGGCTGCCGTCGCTCATGCGTGCCGCCCCAAGGTACAAATCACTTCGCACCTCCTTGCCGCGCGCTTCCAGCTCGTTCACCTTTACGGCGTTCTCCAAAATCGGCCCGATCTGCCCCACATACGGGGCATTTTTTTGTATCTGGGCCGCGTTCAAAAGCCCGTGCCGCAGCCCAGCCCTCGTCACAACAATGGTATCTCCCGTGTATCGGTTTACCACGCTCCCGCTGTTTTTGCCCGGTATGCGCTGCGTGCTCGCCAGGCCCGCATCCAAAATTTCCTTTACGGGCTTGTCGGCCAGGTCGTTTTCCTCCACCTCGGTGATCTCCATATCCGGCAGTTCCCGCAGGGTTTCAAAGCTCACCTGTTCTTCGCCCGTTTTCCTTCTCTGCGGGTGTTTCTCGGCGTCTACCTTCTTGCTGTACCGGAACCGGTTCAGTTCGCTTTGCTCCGGCAGGCTGCCTGTGCGGTAATATGTTTCCAGGTCGCGCACCACTTCGCTGCCGCGCACCCGGCCTTCGTACCAGCGCGTCGCGGCAGTGCTGCCGTCTTTGCGGCTGATGTCCAGGTTAAACCCATGCTTTGCCGCGCCCAGCGTGTCGGCCATCTCGGCAATGGCCGCCTTCTGCGCGTCGCTCACCTCGGTTTCGGCGCTCACGTCCACGCCGGGGCTTTCCGCCATCACCCGCACATTGCCTTCGGCAATAAAGGCATTCAGGTAATCCGTCTGTTCTGCCCCGCGCGCAAGCTCCGCCGGGCCGTAAACGCTTTGGATGTCGCGGTGGTCAAGGTCGCGTACGCTCTTGTCGCTCCCTCCGCTGAAATCCAGCATTCGCCCGTCCGGCAAAATGTACTCGGCGCTCTCAAACCACTTTGTGGTGCCGTAGGTGTCCGCTGCCTGTTCCCGGTGGTAATCCTCCCGGCTCATGCCGCTTTCCCGCACCTCGGCGTCGTACTCGGCCTGCTGGGCCTGCTTTTTCTGCCATGCCTTGTCCTGCTCCTGCTCGCGGGCCTGTTTGATCACTTCCTGTGCCAGGTCGCGCTGTTCCAGCAGCGCGTCCTGCTCGGCCTTAAACCGGTTTTCCGCCGCCTTGTATTCTAGGTATTCCTGGCTCTGTTTCCACTGCACCGCGTCCCCGGCGCGCTTGTGCTGCATCAGGCGGGCCAAAAACCGCCCATGTTCGGCCTCGTCCTGCTGCCGCCACGCTTTTTCCCTCGCCCAGCTGTCCTTCAGGGCGCGTTCCGCTTCGCGGTACTCCGCCCGCGCTTTTTCCAGTTCTTCCTGTGTCACCGCGCCGCTGATCTTCTCACTGTACTTGACATCCGCGTCCCCAAGCTGTATACTGCGAATAAGACCAAAACTGGTTCCGTCCAAAGGCACGCGGTTGCCGCGGACTTGGAACCACTCTTTGGTCTTCTTTTTGTTTTCATTCAAATACAAAATGCTTTCATCTGTAATCAGCTTTGCAAAGTCGCTGCGGGCGTGGATCGTGCGGATTTTTGTTACGGCGTTTCGCCCGGCCACATCTTTGGCCACCATAACACCCACCAGAACCGGCGTGCCGTCTGCTGTTTGCAGGTCGCCAAACACGTTCACTGTGTTCTTCAGCGTCATGGCCTGCGTAATGGCAATCGGGTCGTTCAGCAGCTCCGGTATTCTCTGCACCAGCTCCGCCGTCAAATGGTCGCCGTGGTTCGTCAGCTCCTTTTGCAGCTTGCTCGCGTCAAAGTACACGTCCGCCGCCGCAAATCCCACCTGGTTCAGCGCGCTGCCCTCCTGCACCGTGCCCACCTTCACGCGGCTGCCGGGTTTCAGGCTCTGCCACTGCTCCACCTGTCGGCGGTAATATTTGTCCTCGCGGAAGTCTTTCTTCCCGCTCTGTTCGTTTTTGCTCAGCTTCACGCCCTCGCTTGCCGCGGGGGCGTTTTTTGTATCGCTGTCCGCCTGTCCGGCGGCCTCCAGGCGCGCGCGGGCGTTCCGGCGCGCGGTTTCCAGCTCGGCCAGGGCCTCGTCGCACACGGCGCGC
>ERZ780162.2575-NODE-2575-length-11268-cov-4.632659_pt1 | contig 11268 bp, 8 predicted proteins | sample MGYA00511474_ERZ780162 | MGnify/ENA primary metagenome ERZ780162 (study PRJEB29588, sample SAMEA2143633) | human gut metagenome | biome: human gut; feature: human-associated habitat; material: faeces | place: Denmark | collected 2008/2010 ...
CTGTGCCTGAAGGACAAGGAAGAGTGTTATACATTTTTTGAGGATGTGTGCACCATCAATGAGCTGCTTTCTTTATCTCAGCGCTTCGAGGTAGCCAAGATGCTTACTGATAAGCGTACATACCTTGATATTTCCGAGAAAACAGGAGCTTCCACAGCTACGATCAGCCGTGTGAACCGTTCCCTGAACTATGGAAATGATGGTTATGAGATGGTATTTGCACGTATGAAGAAGGATAACGGGGAGCAGGGCGGCGAAGCAGAATAAGGCTTACGTCCATACCGTGATGATAACGGATAATGCTGTAACGAAAAAGAGACAGGCGATCGTGCGTCTGTCTCTTTTTTTTCGGTGCGCCCGGCGACGCACGTTTATGACCGGATGTGAGCTCCGGATATTATTTGTCTTTTTTTGAGGAATCCGTATCTTTTGAGGAATTCATGTGGTCGATCATGTTTTCGATGATCATTTTTTTCATGTATACGTCGAAGCTAAGAAGACAGATAAAGGAAAACTGGTGAAGGAATTCCTTATCCTCCGGGTCGGCGTCCTCAAAAATTTCTCCGGCACTTTTGAAACGGCGCATAAGATCCTTTTCCAGGTAACGGATCTGTGACTGCTCCATACTGAAAACCTCCTGGTAGATGTAAGTCATGTCCTTTTCTGTAACGGACTTGAAGTATTTCTCGGTGATCGGTCCCAGAAGGGTCTGGATATCACTGATGGAGAGGATATTCTTAAAATAGTAGATAAAGATCAAAGTCAGCACATGTTCTTTGGAATATTTTTTCTTTTCCGGTGGAGGAAGAAGATCGTTTTTTGCATAATTGTTAATCATGGTCTTAGTCAGGATCTTATCGTCCTCATGCCGCTTGGATGTGGCAAGCTGGGAATCCATAAATGTTGTCACCTGATCCATGTAAAGATCGATATTTGGGATATCTTCCGGTTTTACATAGTCGATTTTGTTAAATTCATCTAATATATCACTTAAAAATTGTTTTGTATTCATTTTTTTACCTGCTTTTACTCTTACTGGTTCAATCGTATTCTCTACATCAGATTATATAGTATTGAAAACTAGATGACAAGATACAATTGAATTTAATTGTATGAATTTGAATGTGGACGGTCGTAGATTTTTTCTGACGCAAAGGACGGTTATTTTTTATTATTAAAAAAGAAAATATGTTCGATTTTACTGTTCATAAGCAGGGATAATGTGTTACAATAGATGGGAATATGATATTGTAATAAAAAGGGATTGAATATTAAAAACAACAACGAAAATGGAGATTTCTATGAGTATTTATGATACATTGAACGAACAGCAGAGAGAAGCGGTATTTCACACGGAGGGACCGGTTTTGATCTTGGCGGGTGCAGGTTCCGGAAAAACGAGGGTTCTGACACATCGAACCGCTTATCTGATTGAAGAAAAGGGTGTGAATCCATACAATATTATGGCAATCACCTTTACGAATAAAGCGGCAGGTGAGATGCGTGAGAGAATCGACCAGCTTGTGGGATATGGCTCTGAGAGCATCTGGGTATCAACGTTCCATTCTACCTGTGTGCGCATTTTAAGACGTCATATTGACCGCATCGGGTTTGACACTAATTTTACAATCTATGATTCCGATGATCAGAAGACACTGATGAAGGATATCTGTAAACGTCTGAATGTGGATACTAAGATTTACAAAGAGCGAAGTCTGCTTGCTGCGATTTCCAAAGCAAAAGATGAACTGGTAGATCCACAGGAATTTTCTCTCCGTGCGGCTGCTTCCGGGGATTTTGCGAAACGGAAACAGGCAGAGATCTACAGGGAGTATCAGGATGCACTGCGGCGGAATAATGCACTTGATTTTGACGATCTGATCGTAAAGACGGTTGAATTGTTTAAAACGGATGCCCAGGTGTTAGACTACTATCAGGAACGCTTTCGCTATATTATGGTGGACGAGTATCAGGATACGAATACGGCACAGTTTGAACTGATCAGTATTCTTGCCAGAAAGTATAAGAATCTATGTGTCGTTGGTGATGATGACCAGTCTATCTATAAGTTCCGCGGTGCGAATATTTATAATATCCTGAACTTTGAAAAACATTTTCCGGAGGCAGTGACGATAAAACTGGAACAGAATTACCGTTCTACACAGAATATTTTAAATGCTGCAAATGGGGTGATCTCCAACAATATGGGGCGAAAAAGAAAGACACTCTGGACAGACAATGAAGCGGGGAAAAAGATCGGTTTCAAGCAGTTTGAGACAGGCTATGAAGAGGCAGAGTATGTCGCAAAGGATATCAATGCCTGTGTGAAGGACGGCAGATATCATTACGGTGACTGCGCTGTTCTCTACCGCACAAACGCACAGTCCCGTCTTTTTGAGGAAAAATTTATCGTATCCAATATTCCGTATAAGATTGTCGGCGGCGTGAACTTCTATGCAAGAAAAGAGATCAAAGACCTGCTTGCCTATTTAAAAACGATCGATAATGCAAGAGATGATCTTGCTGTCCGCAGAATTATCAATGTGCCAAAACGTGGAATCGGTGCAACAACCTTAAACCGTGTGGCAGATTATGCGGCGACGGCAGATATCAGTTTTTATAATGCATTGAAAATGGCAGACGATATTCCGACACTCGGCAAGAGTGCTGCAAAGATCAAGCCATTTGTGAATTTTATTCAGGTGATGCGCAGTAAAGTAGAGATTATCAGCGTTTCTGAACTTTTGCAGGAGATTATAGACGAAACCGGGTATGTGAAAGAATTGGAAGCGGAAGATACCGAGGAGGCAAAGGCGCGTATTGAAAATATCGATGAGCTGATCAGTAAAGTGGTTGCTTACGAGGAAGGCGAGGAACATCCGACACTCAGCGGCTTTTTAGAGGAAGTGGCACTGGTTGCAGACATCGACAGTCTCGATGAGGGCAGTGATTATGTTGTTTTAATGACATTACATAGTGCAAAAGGTCTGGAGTTCCCGAAAGTTTACCTTGCCGGAATGGAGGATGGATTGTTCCCAAGTTATATGTCCATCACTTCGGACAGTTCTTCTGAGGATCTCGAAGAGGAGCGACGCCTGGCTTATGTGGGGATCACGAGAGCCAAAGAAGAACTTACAATTACCTGTGCAAGACAACGTATGATTCGTGGCGAAACGCAATATAATAAAGTATCGCGGTTTGTTCGGGAGATTCCGTCTGAACTGTTGGACAGTGAACTGAGAAAGCCGGCATCTGCAAGAGAATCTTCTTTTGGAAAAGAGAGCAGTTTCCCATCTTTTTTACAGAACCAGACAACAGCAAGACCGAAAAGAACAACACTGCGCCAGCAGCCTTCCGGACAGAGCATGCAGGCAAAGGCACTTGTCACAAAGGGTGTTGTAAAGTCAGAGCTTGACTATGGCATCGGGGACGCCGTATCGCATATCAAGTTTGGCAAAGGAGTTGTGAAAAACATCATGGATGGCGGAAGAGATTACGAGGTGACCGTGGATTTCGAAGGATATGGTGTGAAAAAAATGTTTGCCTCTTTTGCAAAATTAAAGCGTATCTGATTCTATTTGTAAGCAGGGACGTTTGTGTATCCGAAACTCTAAAAAATATATAAAATTTTTGAAAAATGTAAATTTTTTATATTCGAAAAGTAAAGGATATGATATAATGAGCGTAAGCAATGAGCGGTGCACGTAGATTTTTCTGGTGTGTATTGCGTTTAGGTTTTGCATATCCTAAAAAGTATAAATTAGAGAAGGAGCGGAACACTATGAACAAGGTGGAAGATTTCATCAATACGACAAAGTTAAACGACTTACTCAATAAGAAAGAGGAGCTGATCAATATGACAAAGTTGAATGAATTATTAAACAAAAAAGAAGCAGAAGAAAAGAAAACATCAAAGGTTGTATGGATTTTTGCAATCATCGGTATTATTGCAGCAGTTGCAGCAGCAGTATATGGCGTATATCGTTTCTTTACACCAGATTATCTGGAAGATTTTGAAGACGATTTTGAAGATGATTATGAAGACGATTTCTTCGAAGATGAAGAGGACGAAGAAGAGCCGGCAAAACCAGCAGAGAAAAAAGAAGAAGAATAAAAATAATCTGGAGGGCTGCGGATGCAGCCCTTTTTTCTTGTGTAACAGATAAAAGAAATAGAAAACTGTGAAGTTAATAAAATGTCAATGGAATCATGGACTATTTTATAGTTGATGAAATAAAAATGCGAGGAATTTATGAAAAAAGGACAAATCATAGAAGGCGTGATCGAGCGCGTAGACTTTCCAAATAAGGGAATTATCAGAACAGAGGATGGCAGACAGGTTATTGTAAAAAATACGATACCGGGACAGAAAGTGTCTGCTTCCATCAATAAAATCCGCAAAGGAAAAGCAGAGGGCAGACTTTTAGAGGTATTGGAAAAGTCACCGCTGGAAGGGGACAAAACAGGATGTGTCCATGCCGGGGAATGTGGAGGATGTACTTATCAGACACTTCCATACGACAGGCAGCTTGAGATGAAAGCAGAACAGGTAAAAAAATTAATGGATGATGTGATCGATCAGGAAAACCGGGATTACCAGTTTCTGGGAATCAAGGAAAGCCCAAGGCAGACCGGATACCGCAATAAAATGGAATTTTCCTTTGGGGATGAATTTAAGGATGGACCGTTAGCACTTGGAATGCATAAGCGTGGAAGCTTTTATGATATTGTGACGGTGGAAAACTGCCAGATCGTGGATGAGGATTTCAGAAAAATCCTGTCTGTCACACTTGCTTATTTTCGTGAAAAAAATATCACCTATTACCATAAACTGCGTCACACCGGATATTTAAGACATCTGCTTGTCCGTAAGGCAGTCAAAACAGGGGAAATATTAGTAGATCTGGTGACTACAACGCAGACGGATTTTCCGGGAATTGCCGGAGCACAGATGGATGAAGTTGAAAGTACGTTGAACAATACACAGGAAAACGCATTTGCAGGAACGGAAGAGGAATTATTAGAGGGCTGGAAAGCTGCTCTTCTTGCAGCAGATTACAAAGGTACCATGACAGGTATTCTGCATACGAGAAATGACAATGTGGCAGATACCGTGACGAATGAAGGCACGGATGTTTTATATGGACAGGATTTCTTTTACGAGGAATTGCTAGGGCTTCGCTTTAAGATTACACCATTTTCCTTTTTCCAGACAAATTCCCTGGGTGCAGAGGTGCTATATCAGACTGCCAGAGAGTTTATCGGAGATGCACTTCCAAGCGGAACAGACGCAGATATTGCGGAACATGGTAAAATTGTATTTGATCTGTATTCCGGAACTGGAACGATCGCACAAATGCTTTCTCCGGTAGCTAAAAAAGTGATCGGTGTGGAGATCATTGAGGAAGCAGTGGAAGCTGCCAAAGAGAATGCACAGTTAAATGGTTTACATAACTGCGAGTTTATCGCAGGGGATGTGCTCAAAGTCATTGACAGCATTGAAGAAAAGCCGGATTATATTGTACTTGATCCACCAAGGGACGGAATCAATCCAAAAGCTTTGGAAAAAATCATCCGTTACAATGTGCCTCAGATGGTTTATATTTCCTGCAAGCCGACCAGTCTGGCAAGAGATCTGGAAGTTTTACAGGCGAGAGGATATGAAGTGAAAAAGGTCTGTTGTGTCGATATGTTTCCTTCGACGTTTCATGTTGAGACGGTTGTTTTACTTTCCAAGGGAATGGTCGACAGCAGAAAAGTGAAGGTGGACTTCTCTCTGGAGGATATGGATTTATCTGAATTCAAGGGAAAAGCAACTTATGAGCAGATAAAGGCATATGTACTGGAGCAGACAGGACTTAAGGTTTCATCACTGTATATCGCACAGATTAAGAAGAAGTGTGGATTGGATGTCGGTGAGAATTTCAATTTGCCTAAATCTGAGAATGCAAGACAGCCACAGTGTACACCGGAGAAGGAAGAAGCGATTATGCAGGCATTTAAGCATTTTGGAATTGTATAGATTGTGGATAAGCAGCATTATGTGTTGAAAATATAGTGAAATATGGGAAAAAGGACATTCCAGAACTGTAGTTTTTACAGGTCAGGGATGTCCTTTTTATAGATATGGAAGTGTTCAAGGGACAAGGTAATGATACTGAGACTATTAAGACTGATATGAATAATATCTATCATATCTAATCGGATGATATAGATTGATGATATTATGGTACAAATTGAATAATTCACGTTTTCGTGATATACTTTCTTTATATCTGTTGGCAAAATAATGGAGGGATGACATGGCGGTCAGTTATAAAAAATTATTCCATTTACTGATAGAAAAAAATATGACGAATGCACAGTTGCAGCAGGAGGCTGGCTTCTCCGCAAATATCATCACACGGCTGAAACGTAATGGGTATATTTCCCTCGAAAGCGTAGAGAGTATATGCCGTGTTCTGAACTGTGGCGTTGACGATATTCTGGAATTTGTACCAGAGGATAACGGAGGAAAAGAGAATGGTTGATACCAAAAAGGAACAGGAACGTGATGAACTGCACCGTGCAATATGGGCAATTGCAGATGAGTTGCGTGGAGCAGTCGATGGTTGGGACTTCAAAAATTATGTTCTTGGCACGATGTTCTATCGTTATATTTCTGAAAATCTGTGTAATTACATAAACAGCGGTGAGATTGATGCTGGTAACACCGACTTTGACTTTGCAAAGATGTCGGATGAGGATGCAGAAGAAGCAAGAGAAGGACTGGTAGAGGAAAAGGGATTTTTTATCCTTCCGAGTGAACTTTTCTGTAATGTCCGTGCTAATGCTTCGAATGATGAAAACTTAAATGAAACACTGGAGCGTGTGTTCCGCCACATTGAGGAATCAGCGAAAGGCAGTGAGGCAGAGAGCGACTTTGCCGGACTGTTTGATGACTATGATGTAAACAGCAATAAACTGGGTTCTACCGTTGCAAAGCGTAATGAAAAACTTGTAAAGCTGCTGAATGGCGTAGGTGAAATGAATCTGGGAGATGTGAAAGATCATTCCATTGATGCCTTTGGTGATGCATATGAGTACCTTATGACCATGTATGCATCGAATGCCGGAAAATCTGGTGGAGAGTTTTTTACTCCGGCAGATGTGTCTGAATTGCTTACACGTCTTGGAACAGTAGGAAAAATAGAAATTAATAAAGTGTATGACCCGGCTTGCGGTTCAGGGTCATTGCTTCTGAAGGCTGAGAAAATTCTTGGTAAGGATGCTATCCGTAATGGTTTTTATGGACAGGAGATTAACATTACAACCTACAACCTGTGCCGTATTAATATGTTCCTGCATGATGTGGGATTTGATAAATTTGATATAGCCTGTGAAGATACATTGCTCAGTCCTCAGCACTGGGATGATGAGCCATTTGAGTTGATCGTGTCTAATCCACCGTATTCTATTAAGTGGGCGGGAGACGAAAATCCACTGCTCATCAATGACCCTCGTTTTGCTCCGGCTGGAGTTCTGGCACCTAAGAGCAAAGCGGATATGGCGTTTATTATGCACAGTCTGTCATGGCTTGCGTCTAACGGAACTGCTGCCATCGTATGTTTTCCGGGAATCATGTACCGTGGTGGTGCAGAGCAGAAAATCCGTAAATATCTGGTAGATAACAACTATGTGGATTGCGTTATTCAGTTGCCGAGTAATTTGTTCTTTGGCACTTCGATTGCAACCTGTATCATGGTAATGAAAAAGAACAAGGCAGACAACAAGACACTATTTATTGATGCTACAAGCGAGTGCGTGAAGGTTACTAACAACAATAAGCTGACACCAGAAAATATTGACCGTATCGTGGATGTGTTTACTAAGCGTGAAGAAGTGGAGCATTTTGCACATCTGGCAAACTATGAAGAAGTATCCGGCAATGATTATAATTTGTCTGTATCCACTTATGTCGAAGCCGAAGATACCAGAGAGAAAATTGATATCGTGAAGCTGAATGCAGAAATTAAGGAAATTGTTGCCCGTGAGCAGGTACTCCGTGATGAGATTGATAAGATCATCGCAGAAATCGAGGTGTAAATGATAATTCGACTGGTTCAAGACATAAGAAAGGCATTGGAAAACGAACTATATTTTGTAGCATTAAGTTCTGCACTCACCTTGCCAGACATCTGTGGTAAGGCCGCATATCCAACTGAACGAAGCAGCAGAAAACGATATATTTTATGGTATGACGAAGAAATAGGTAAATATGAAAAGAATCCAGAAGACAAAGATGATATGCCGTATTTGTCAGGAGAGGTAATTTATAGTTTACGCTGTTCATTGTTACATGAAGGAAATCCCAATATGAAAAATGATAGTTTACAAACCAATCAACCAATAGATCATTTTTCGTTGGTTATTGAAAAAGCTAAACCGTTTGATATTTATTCAGATTCCAGTTCAATTACTCGATTTGGAAATGAACAGAAACGTGAATATAGAATGAATATTAGAAGAATATGCATGATTTTATGTGCTGTAGCAGAAGCCTATTATAAAGAGAATGGAGATAAATTTCATTTCAATTATGAAATTATTGATTGGGACGAAGTTACCTCACATTTACAGCCAATAGACATGGAGAAAGTCTTTGCAGAGTTGGCTAAAAGTGATAATGAATTTTATCAAGGGAGGAAAATGGGCGAAAATGAATAGAGTAAATGAACTAATAAAGGAATATTGCCCAGATGGTGTGCCGTTCCAAAAGGTGAAAGATGTCTATACGAGAGTAAAGGGGACACCAATAACTGCTGGAAAAATGAAAGAAATAGCGTGTGATGATGGTGAAATTAGAATATTTGCAGGTGGCAAAACAATCATTGATGCTCATGAAAAAGATATTCCAAAAGCTAACATTACACGAGTGCCAGCAGTCTTGGTTCAAAGCCGTGGAGTTATAGATGTTGTGTATTATGATAAGCCTTTTACATTTAAAAATGAAATGTGGGCATATACAGCAGATAATCCAATCAAAGTAAAATATTTATATTATGTTCTGAAAAATAATATTGAACACTTCAGAGAAGCAGCTTCAGGAATGGGATCATTACCTCAAATTTCTTTGCGAGTAACTGAAGACTTCATAATTCCTCTTCCACCTTTACCGGTACAAGAAGAAATCGTTCGTATATTGGATAAATTTACGGAACTCACTACGGAACTCACTACGGAACTCACTGCGAGAAAACAGCAATATGAGTATTATAGGGACACTGTTTTAAATTCAATTAAGCAGAGTAAATTATATCCGATAAAAGAAGTTTGTGACACAATAACTAACTTTGCAGCAGCGGGTTCTTTTGCTGAAGTTTCAAAAAAAGTGCCTTATTTATCAAAACCAGATTATGCCCAGCTAATAAGAACAGTTGATATTAAGTGCAATTATACCAATAGCTCACCAATTTATATATCTAAAGATTCATATGATTATTTGTGGAGAGTTCAATTAGATACCCCATGTATTGTTTTACCTAGTGTAGGAAATTGTGGAGAAGTATACTATATCGATCCAATAAAGCTACCGTATAAATACAATGCTCTTGCTAAAAACGCGTTGCTAATTCGTAGCAGTAAAGTTAATTTGCTATATTTAAAATACACATTTGAATCTTTTGAATTTCAAAAGAAATTGAAAAAAGTCACTTCAAATATGGGACAGAGTAAATTTAATAAAACCGATTTTGAAAAATTAACTATTCCAATTCCATATCCGGAAGATGAGAAAAAATCGCTTGCAGAACAACAGCGCATTGTTGATATTCTTGACCGTTTCGATAAGCTTTGCAACGATATTAGCGAGGGATTGCCTGTCGAAATCGAAGCAAGACAAAAACAATATGAATATTACCGAGATAAGCTCTTAACTTTTAAGAAAAAGGAGGCGGCGGAAAATGAATAGCTTTGAAATTGTGGCAAGCTCTACTGAAAGTACAGTAGTGGCTGAGTACACACCCGAAAAAAGGAAAAGCACCGACTATCAAAGCGAAGCGGCGCTTGAACAAGATTTTATAAATCGCCTTGTCAGTCAAGGCTACGAATACATTACTATAAAAAGCGAACAGGACTTAATTGACAACCTCCGTACACAGCTTGAAAAACTGAATAACTACACCTTTTTCGATAAAGAGTGGAACGACTTTTACAACAGCGTTATTTCAAACGGTAATGATGGAATTGTAGAGAAAACCCGCAAAATACAGGAAGATTATCTGCAAAACCTTACCCTTGATAACGGATATGTAAAAAACATCAAACTGATCGACAAAACCAACATTCATAACAATCATTTGCAGGTAATAAACCAGTATGAAGAAGATGGCGGAAAGCATGATACTCGTTATGATGTGACGATTTTGGTAAACGGATTGCCATTGGTGCATATTGAGCTTAAAAAACGAGGAAACGCAATTCGAGAAGCGTTTAACCAAATCAATCGATACCAGCGTGACAGCTTTTGGGCAGGCAGCGGATTGTATCAGTATGTACAGCTGTTTGTAATCTCCAATGGTACACACACAAAGTATTATTCTAATACAACAAGATTTCAGCATATCAAAGATAATGCAGAAAAAAACGCAGCAAAAAAGAAAAAGACTTCTAATAGCTTTGAATTTACAAGTTATTGGGCGGATGAAAAAAACCGTACCATCCCGGACCTTGTGGACTTTACAAAAACCTTTTTTGCAAAACATACGCTGCTTAATATTTTGACTCGTTACTGTGTGTTTACTTCAGATGATTTACTATTGGTAATGCGTCCTTATCAAATTGCGGCAACTGAAAAAATCCTAAACCGCATTATCGTTTCTACTAATCTCAAAAAAACCGGCAGAAAAGAGGCAGGCGGTTACATTTGGCATACCACCGGAAGCGGCAAGACTTTAACCAGCTTTAAAACCGCACAGCTTGCTCAAGGATTGAATTTCATTGATAAAGTATTATTTGTTGTCGATAGAAAAGATCTTGACTACCAAACAATGAAAGAATACGACAGATTTGAAGAAGGTGCTGCCAACAGCAACACCTCTACTAAAATTCTGCAAAAACAAATGGAAGATGATAATGCAAGAATCATCATCACAACCATTCAAAAGTTAGATAAATTCATATCCAAGAACAAAGAACATGAAGTTTATAAAAAACACATTGTTATGATTTTTGATGAATGCCATCGTTCTCAGTTTGGAGATATGCACAAGTCTATTACAAAGCACTTTA
>ERZ780162.2576-NODE-2576-length-11268-cov-4.464193_pt1 | contig 11268 bp, 9 predicted proteins | sample MGYA00511474_ERZ780162 | MGnify/ENA primary metagenome ERZ780162 (study PRJEB29588, sample SAMEA2143633) | human gut metagenome | biome: human gut; feature: human-associated habitat; material: faeces | place: Denmark | collected 2008/2010 ...
CCGCCGCGGCTTTGGGTACCGCATCGTCCGCCCCAGCAAGCGCGCCGTCGACTGCGAAGGCGGCGCGGCTTTCCTCGAGGCTGCCGAGCGCCTGGCAGCGGGATACGAACTGGCCTCGGCACGCCTCGTCGACGGTGAGCGCAAGGTTGCTTTCACCGTCGGAGGCGAAGGAACCGGGCTCGAAGTGCGCCCACTCGAAGTAGAAGAGGCGAGACTGCCTCTTTTCCTTCCCCGGGACCGCGAACGCGTCGGCATCGGCCTTGATGTAGACACCTTTTTCGGTCATGGCGATGCCGCTGGGCCTGAGGTCGAACTCGGCGTCGGCCCAGACGACGGTCTGTTCCCTTGGTATCGGGAAGGTTGACTTCACCTTTGCGGCATTGGCTTCCGTCAACGGAAGCGGAGACTCTTGGAAGGAGTCGAGTAGCTCCTGTGCGCGGGTGCCTTCAATCGCTTTCAACGCTTCCTGTACCTTGGGCGCGTACTCCGCCTTCTCCGCATCAAGCCTTTCGGCCGCTTTCTCGTCGAGGACGGCTTTCGCGCTGCTCGCCGCTCCTGCGACCGCCGTGCCCGCCGCCGTCGTTGCGCCCACAATCGCAGTTCCTGCTGCCACCGCCATCTCAGATGCTCCTTCAGCAATCCTGGTCGCCGCCTCGCCGGCAGTCTTAGAGGCCTTCTGAATCTCTTTCAGCGGGTCGAGGCCTTTGTCGAATATGCTCATGGACGAACCTTTCTCGTGGGCGAATAGACGGTTCGAATCGCGTTGATTCTCATGCGAGCATTATTATACCTTGCGCTTTATGCCTTTAATTCAGCTGCCAAACCCGACACAGGAACTCGAGCAAGATTGTCGAACACAACAACAATGCTTATGCTCTCCTCTGATGGTCCCGGGGTGACCGCTGATTCAAGTAGTCTTTACGGTGACGAAGATCGAATGGCGTTTGGATAATCCCCCGAAGATCTTCCCATACCGGCAGGCGTGAAGTTATAGCGAATTCGCCCAACGGTTCCGTGCATGTTGAATCACTCTATTTAAGCCACCCGCTACGAATCCCGGTGAAAACCTGGGAGTGATTGAAGGAGCGACCTGCGGTTTCGGGAATCAATTGAGTCATTCCCGAAATCGCGAATCAAGGGGCTGATTCGCCCAAGTTGCGCACGAATCAGCCCTTAGGCGGTACGACGCGACTCGCATCTGCAGCACCCGTACTGGATCAGTCGCTGAGTGGGAATAGAACATACGTTCTGTATAACGTTATAGCACCAGGCAGCAGGCGCAGTTTCAATCGAAGCTACGCCTGCTGCTATATATACTGGTCGATGGCGGTATCAATGCCCGCGATGCTTCTGTTTGCGCTTCAGTTTTCGCTGCTCGAAGCGCGACTCCGCCTCTTCCGCGCGGCGCCGGCTTCTTGCGTGGGCTGATTCTCGCTTCAGCGCTTCTCGCTGCTCCGCGAGCGCCTGCTGCGCCTTGGCGCCCATCGCTGGCTGCTTAAGTGCTTTCGCCGCCTCGCGGGCGCGTCGCTTGGGGTTCTTCGCGGGCTTGCTCGCCTCGGCCGGATCGTGGCCGAAGAACGAGAGCTTCGGCCATTCGCTTACAACGAATCGCAGGATCTCCTCATCGGACGGCTCCGCGCCGAAGACGATGCGGGCGGCGCCGTACCTTCCGTCATCGACGTGTTCCGCCAGCCCGACCCAGAATTGGCCGTCGTGATATACGGTCAGGGTGGACGACACGCTGATCTGCATGGCTGGTTCCTCCTTTATGTAGATGACCATGCAGAGAAGGGACAACCAAGGAGGCAGGTTACTGATGCGGACTCCCGCACGCCCACGACTACCCGACGGGGACTGTGTTTTCATCTCTGGTGCCCGCATTGTAGCACGCGCGAATGCCTCTCGCCATCGCTGCTGACATGGCGCGATCGGGATTCGCTCTTCGACGCATCCTTTTGCATATTGCCTTCCCGGTTTCGAAACTTTAAAACAAATCGAGTTTCGAAACCGAGAAGGAGAGTTTAAGCGAGATACGACATCAGCTCCGAATCGACGCTAGAGAGGGAGCTCGCGCCGCTTCTGTCCATCAGGGATGCATTCCCGAAGGCCCTCATCGCCCGCGTAGGAGTTCGAACGCGCACAAATCGATCTGGACGCAAGCGAAGCCCCCAGCCAGCTCCGTGACTCGTGGGAAAGCCACCTGAGACTACTTACTTTGGCAACAGCATGGCAGGAAGCTGTCCTGCGCTACAGCAGCCGGTATGTGCGGCCTTCGTAGTCAATGACGCCTTCCTTGCGCAGCTTCGAGAGCTCGTTCGACAGCGCGCTGCGGTCGACGCTGAGGTAGCTTGCCAGCTTGGTCTGGCTGTAAGGGATGGCGAAGGCGCGGGTGCCGGCCTTCTTCTGCTGCTGCGATAGGAAGGCGAGGATCTTGCCCCGTATGGTCTTGGGAGTCATGGCTATGGCGCGGTGGTTCATGTCCAGGTTGCTTAGCGCCAAGGCGCGCATGAGGTTCGAGGATATGTGCGCGTGGCAGCCGCACTGCTTAGGGCAGGAATGGATGATGCGCTCGGCTTTGAGCAGCACCACCTCGCAGGCCGTATCTGCCAGCACGTCGATGTCGAGGGGCTCCATGCTGCAGGCGTAGCCATGCGCGAAAAGCGAGCCGGGCCCCAGCATCTCCAAGATCGTCGTCTCGCCCCAGGCATCCGAGACCTCGATCCGTACGCGCCCGGACAGAACGACGCCGAGGTATTCGGTGGGCTGGCCGGCGCGCATGATCCGCTCCTCCCGACTGAAAACCCTTCTTGTCGCCCCAAGGCAAGGCAGCATCAGCTTCGCTTCGTCTTGGGTTATGCCGGCGAATAGCATTGAAGAAGAAGTAGGGATATCAAGCATTGGTTTCACCTGTAGGTTCTACAACAGAAATGTATGTGATACCACAGTATAGTGTAGTTGCTTCGAAAATACACCCCCGAGTAGAGGAGCGCGAAATGACTGACGAGAACATGTTTTGCTTCCAGTGCGAGCAGACGGCGGGATGCACCGCCTGCACCGGAGCTGCCGGCGTGTGCGGCAAGACCGCCGACGTTGCTCGGCTGCAAGATGATTTGACCGGGACATTGGTCGCCTTGGCCCGAGCCGAGAGCGGCGGAAGGGGGGATACCGAATCCGACGGGCTTATGCTGGAGGGCATGTTCGCCTGCGTGAGCAACGTCAGCTTCGACCCTAAGGCCATTGCCGCCCTTGAGCGTCGCGTTCGCGCGAAGGCTATTTCCCTGGGCGAATTTAGCTCGTACGACATGGGCTTGCTGTGGGACGCGCAGGAGGATATCCGCAGCCTGAAGAGCCTGCTGCTCTTCGGCATGCGCGGCGTGGCGGCGTACGCCTATCATGCGCAGGCGCTGGGGAAGTCGGACCCTGTTGTGTCGGCGTTTCTCTACGAGGGCATGAGGGCCGTCGGCTCAGACCTTGGTATGGACGAGCTGCTGCCTTTGGTTCTCAAGTGCGGCGAGGTCAACTTAGCCGCCATGGCCGCTTTGGAGGAAGCAAACGTCTCTGCCTACGGCAAACCCGAGCCTGCGACGGTTGAGCTCAAGGTTGAGGCGGGACCCTTCATCGTGGTCACCGGCCACGACCTGCACGACCTCAAGCAGCTTCTAGAGCAGACCGAAGGCCGCGGCGTGAACGTGTACACCCACGGCGAGATGCTCCCCGCGAACGCCTATCCCGAGCTGCGCAAGTATCCGCATCTGAAAGGCAACTACGGTACCGCGTGGCACAACCAGCGCAAGGAGTTCAAAGACCTTCCCGCGCCTATCCTGTGGACAACCAACTGCTTGGTGAAGCCAGACGAGTCGTATGCCGACCGCGTGTTCACCACCGGCCCCGTGAGCTTCCCGGGCGCGCATGTCGTCGAGGCGGGCGAAGACGGCGCCAAGGACTTCTCTGCCCTTATCGACAAAGCACTGGAGCTGGGCGGTTGGGACACTGATCGGACCTTTGCCGGTATCAACGGCGGCACCAGCGTCACCACCGGATTCGGCTACGACACAGTGATGAGCGTTGCTCCCGCCGTCATCGATGCGGTCAAGTCCGGCGACATCAAGCGCTTCATCCTGCTGGCGGGTTGCGACGGCATGCGCAAGGAGCGCAGCTACTACACCGACTTCGCCAAGCTCGCCCCCTCTGACTCCGTCATCTTGACTCTCGCCTGCGGCAAGTACCGTTTCAACGACCTGGATCTGGGCAGCATCGACGGCATCCCGCGCCTGCTGGACGTCGGCCAGTGCAACGACGCCTACGGTGCGATCAAGATTGCGCTCGCGCTGGCGGATGCTTTCGGTTGCGGCGTGAACGATTTGCCGCTTTCCATGGTGCTCTCCTGGTACGAGCAGAAGGCGGTGTGCATCTTGCTCACGCTGCTGCATTTGGGCATCAAGGGCATCTACCTGGGCCCCACGCTTCCGGCGTTCGTGAGCCCTGGTGTGCTGCAGGTGCTGGTGGACAACTACGGCATTCGTCCCATATCCACTCCCGAGGCCGACCTTGCCCAGATCATGGGCTAGCCGCTCTTTTCGAACAGAACCCATTCTCGTTCCCCGAAGCAGGACGGCATCGTCGGTCCCTGGAATGTAACTCCAGCAGAAACTATCGATCAAGCGGCAGGGTCTTATCCCGCTCGGCGGTATCGGGATTCCAGGCTGCCGCGAAATCGTCGTCCATTCCCTCTCCGATGATGCCGCTACGAATTCGCTTTCCATACCGAGAGCGTGATCTGCGGCCTCGAGTATTCGTCGAATTCCTCCTCTGATTCGGTATCGAAGGAGCAGGCGACGCGAACGGGGGTGTCGTTGCTGTATACGCGGACACCCTCGTAGAACGACCCTGCCAGGAACGTCTCTTTGAAATCGACGGGGATAGCAGACGTTGCAAGCAGCTCGGGGTCGGCAACGGATATATTCAGGCCGTTGAGCGGGGCGTTAAGGGTCTGGAAGTCTCGCTCGGCTTGGCTCAGGTTTTCCTCGAGGCTCACCGCGACATCGACCCCTTCGCAATAATTGATCTCAGTAATCGTCCCGTATTCGTCGAAGGTTAAGTAGACGTAAGCCCCCTCCCAGCTGTAATCGCCTTCTCGCAGATAGCCTCTCACGTGATAGCCGTAATCTTTGTACTTCTCGTACGGGTTATCTGCCGAAACGCGCTCGCATACCTGCTCCAGCGCGTTTTCCGCCATATCGATTTGCTCGGCGGCGAGGGCGATCTTCTCCTGCGTCTCCTGGCTTCCCTGGGCGTATTGCGGAATGTATATCGCAATAAGGACCAGAACGGGCACGATCGAGAACGTGATCAATTGCTTCTTGATGTTCGGAACGGGAACGCCGTAGACATCAGCCATCGCCTCGGCGTTGTTCGCGCTTTCCGAAAGCATGTCTGCCGCCGTGCTTACCGCGCCAACCGCTCCCGCGACTTGGGCCGCGCCCCCGAGAGCCTGAGCCGCCTTGTCGTCGTTTTTTTGCAGCAGGCGCCCCGCCGCCTGCGTCGCAAGCACGCCGGCAACTTGAGCCGAGCGGTCGCTTTGAGTCTGCCTTACCGCAAGGCGATTCTGCAGGTCAAGCCATTGCTTTCCGCGCATACCGAACTTCGGGCGAAGCGCGCAGAAGCAGAACACGGCAACGCAGAGCGCGACAAGGGCGATCCCAGCATTGATTCCGGTCGGCTGGAAACCGTCGTTATGGAAAACCAGGTCGTCGATCATTTCCAACGGCACGATAAGGGCGCACAGCGCAAAGGACATGATGAGCGCCCGCAAGGCGATCTTGGGATACATGCAGTAGCGCTGGATCTGTTTCTTCTCTTTTTCGCTGAGTGCCCGCATGCGATGCCTTTCGTATGCCGTCGGGATAAGCTTGGCGCCGATCGGTAGGGAGAGCGACTGCCGCAAGGTCACTGCTGGGCCGGCTCCTCCCGTTCGATTGCCTATAGCTGAATAAGACGCCCCTTCCTACCCAACGCGCTACATTATAGAGGACTTGATAGGCCGTATCGGAATCAAGCGCATTAGGTAAACCGATAATCTGGAATGATTGTCGACCCTCGAGCAGTGCAGCCGCAGGGCGGGACAGGGAGTATCCCTCGCTCATCGCCGATGCGCTGCGCGACGCCGCGAACCCGAGCGGCGAATTCGATTGCGCCAGGCTGCGGGAAATGCTCGTTGGGAAATATGGCGAGGCAAAGGGCGGTCCTATCTTTCAATCACTACTGGCGAACTCCGGAATCCTTGAAGGGGAGGGGCGCGTCCTACATCCGGTGGAGGTTAAGACTGCCGCCACCGTGGGCGCTGACGTCGTCAAGAACTTTGCCTGCTTGGAGGGGCTGCGGGGCTACGAAGTTGGATTCGAGCACGTGATCTGCCAGACGAAGGATCCCTATCCCATAATCAGAGGCGTGCAGGCGGTCCCCGTTCGGGCTATTTAGCAGTGTCTGTGATCTGCGGGAAGCAAAACCAGCAAAGCCGTTTCTGCGATTTTCTTCGCGTAGAGCCCAATCGCCATGATATTTTGGTCGATATGCCGCCGACGGCACCGTTCCTAAACGTGAACAGGGATAATCGAATCTAATCAATTCGGTCTCGATGCAGTGGAGAGAACCTGTTATGAGCATAGTTATGAACCATTCGGAGCAGCTGCCAAAAGAGCTGGAGGGACGGCATTGGGCTTGCTATGCTGCGAAGGTGGCAGCGCTCTTCTTGCTGCTCGGCGCATTCGCCGTATTCGGTTCGCATATGCATGCCTTCGGGGTAGCCGTTCTGTGGGCTCTGTTGAGCTGTTTGTCCGCACTCGGATATGCCTACTTCCTCGTTGTCCGCAAAGCGAGCCAGCGCTTCCTGTTCGAGTCGGGCCGCCAGCTCTTCCGCATCAACAGCGGTCGTATACTGGCCTTCGGCATCGCCTTTGTTGCTGCGGCGATATGCGTGTTCGGGCTGTTCTGCGATATTCTCAGGTGGAATGCCCTGGACTGGGGCATAGTGGTGTCGGGCGCGATTTTCTACCCTGTAGCATATTGCATCCTGTTCCGCCTCGTTGGCGGCCAGTTTGCCGAGGAGTTCAGGCAGCCGGGCATCACGAGAGCGGCAATCTGGGTAACGATCGCTTACCTGTGCGTTGCCTTCCTCATCTCGGGCTTTGCCGCTCCCGCAGTTGACTACCCCTCGGCGTATGAGGCTTTCGCCGCCGCGCAGCAGGAGTTCGGCGATTCCCCCGTGGAGTTGCTCCGCCAGCTGGGGATACTTTCTTCTGTTGCTGAAGGAATGACGAACTGGGGAACCTCCCGGGCGGCCGAAACGTCGCCGTATCTCTACGCCGCGCTGATGATCTTCCTGAACGCTTTGTCCCTCGCGGCGGTGGGAAGCATGCTTGGTGCGTGCTCCATAAGCAAAGCGGAGCTAAGGCGCATGTTCGCCGATTTTCCCGACGATACCGCAGGTCTCGCAGGGAGCGGTGATGTCAAGCCAAAGTCTGTCTTGCGCTACTACTACGCCGTTGTGGGTGCTTGCATGCCCGTTCTGCTGCTCGTGCTTCTTCTGTGCGTGAACGCGCATCTCCAGGAAGCATCCGATCGCGGCGAGCTGTCCTTCGTCAAAAGCTTCGCCAGCAACGCGGTGAACCTGACCGTGTGCGTAATCGACGGCGAGCCCTACGATGCCCAGGTCCTCCAAGCCGCCAGGGATGAGGCATCAAGTGAGCTGGAAAAGCTTTCAACCGAGGCCAAAGAGACCCTTGTACCGCTTGTCAACGCATCGTTCGACGCCCGCATAGACAACATCGATGGATATCTTGACGACTACTACAGCCTGCCCGCCGACTACGAGCGGCTGGTAAACCTTGTTGGCGGCAACGTTGAGGAGTTCGCCGCTCAACGTCTTCAGGAGAAGATTGACTCCGGCATCGACGATTCCGAACTGGCCTTAAAGCTCGAGGAGTACAGTGCTCAGAGCCAAGCTGTTCTCGATCGATTCGAGAGCGCAAAGGCTTCGTCCAAAATCGAAGAAGTCCCCGAATGGCTCATGAAATCGAAGGATGTGGTCGATGCGACCATCTTCGATGAGGCGGTCGCGCCTGATCAGAAGCTCTTGAGCTTAGGGCAGCGCTTTGGCGTGAGCGCGGCTGTCGGCACAGCTGCAGGGGTGGCGACGAAGGCTGTTTCGAAGAAGCTGATTGAATGCACCGCCGAGAAGCAGTTTTTCAAGAATGTTGTTTCCCGCATCACGAGCGTGCTCGCCTCGCGTGCTACGGGAGGCGTGGTCGGCGCTGCAATCGGCACGGCTGCTGGTCCGGTTGGCACGTTTTTGGGGGCTGCTGCGGGCACGGCGGTCAGCATCGGCGTTGACTACGCCTTGCTGAAGGTGGATGAAAGCCAGAACAGGGAATCGTACAAAGAACAGATAACCGAGGTCATAGAGGAAGAACGGGCCGAGGTGCTGTCCCTGCTTGAGTAAGTGCCTGCCTCTTTGTCTCTTCTAATCCTTCTGATCGTCGATGAGCCAGCAGTCGGTTCCGTCCGTGAGCAGCGTCCTGGCTGTCCGGGATGTCGCCGCGATGCGTTCGATCTCGCTTTTTCGATCGTCGGCCTCGGACTTCAGTTTCGACTCTCCCGAGCGTAGGCTCGCGCGCATCTCAACCTTAGCCTCGAGAAGCTGCTCCTTTGCAGCGGCTCTAGGCGTCTGGGAGACCAGCCTCTTGAGGGCGTTCCCCTGGGTGCTGCGAGGAAACGCGATGGGCGCCCCTTTCATGCCCCCGATCTTCATCTCCATGAGCGCGGCGAGGACCTGCCTCTTTTTCAGGAAGCCCTGAGATTTGTCGAGGATCCGCTGCTCTTCGATGAGGGCGCTGCGGTCGTCCATACTGCCGTCGTAGTACATGCGCGTCATGGCGAGCGCCGACAAGGCCTGGAGGCACATGCCGAACTGAGCCTCGTAGGATTGGATCTCTTTAAGCAACGGTTCGAGGTCCTTCTCGCGCTCGGCGGCGCCCCTGACCCCGTCTTCGGCGCCGGCGAGCTGCTCGGTAAGCCAATCGATTACCTGGCCGACGTCGTTGTACCTGCCCTCGATCTCGTTTCTTGCCGCCTGGCGCGCCTCGGCGGGCTTTTGGAGGTAATCGTCATGAAGGGCTGCGTAGGTTCTGGCGATATCCAGGGCGTTTTTGACCTTCGCCTTCTGATCTCCGGCGATCATGGAGGCGATCGATTCCAGCTTAGCGTCGATGCGCTGGAGGCTGTCGCTGATTTCGGTCATGTACGCCTGGCCGACAACCATCGCCGCCGCGGCAAGGCCGATGCTGGCGATCTGCGCGGGGCTGACCCCGGTAGCTTTGAGCGAGACGTCGCCGCTCAGGCGACCCTTTGGGTCTCGGACGAGGGCCCTCACCGCTTCCGGATCCTTCTTCGAGGCGACGAGGTCCTTAAGGCTGTAGCCTTCGGGGACCTCGACTTTGTAGAGCTGCTTTCCCTCGACGAGGTCTATGACGTCCGAGGCGAGGCCGAGAAAGGCGTCCGCCCGCTCTCCGATGCCGGCGTTGTTCTCTTTGCTCGTATTGGTGTTCGCGATGACCTTGATACTGTTGAGGTCGTCGATCGCAACAACCTCGACGCTAATCGGCGCAAGTTCTTTGTCGCTCATGCTCTTAGCGCCTATCTCGCCTCGTCGGAGCGTGCCAGGACGTCCCATTTGTTGTACGAGCTCTCGGCCTGAAGATCCCTGACGAGGGCCTCATAGCGGCTCTCGAGGTCTTTCTCTTCGCACGGGAAGAGCAGGATCATCATGGGTCTTTTGAACTTGAAGTCGGCGTAGACGTCGACGTTGCCGAAACCGCAAAGCTGTGTGTATATGCTGAAGCCCATGGATTTGCCGCAACCGACATAGACGTCCTCGTAGGCGGAAGGGTCTTTCTCTCGCGCCGATTTCATCGTGACGACGGCGTAGCAGCCGGCGATCGCCATGTACCCATCGCTGAGGTCGGCTTCGCTGGAGACGTTGTTCTCAAAGTTCTCGAAGAACTCTTTTGCGGAGATCGGCGGAAGCGAGCTTGCCACGGCCTTCTTGCGGGATGCCTCGAGTGACCTTTGCTGCTCCTTCTTGTCTTTGATTGCCCGACCCTTTGAAAGGAATGAGTCCCTGGCTTCTCCCAGGCTATCTGTCGCCTGCTTCCCCCTCTGCTGCCCCCAGTCGATCAGAGCGGGCCCGTATTTGTTCACAGCGGGCTCAACGAAGGGCAGAACGTCTTTTCCGATATCGATAGCCTTTTTGACGTCTTGCAGCTTAATCTTTCCCAATTGCGTACCTCTATTCATGGACAACCGGAAGCTTATCGAGAAGCAGCCGGCAGCGTCTTGTTTCTATCAAGTGCGTAAATTATCTCACCACATGCAAGACCCCTTGCCGAGATATAGCGGCAAGGGGTCGAAGGGCTTTATTCTGTTGTTGCTTTGGTTTGTCGCTGCTAGACCCGATCGTCATGCCCGAGACGCGCACCCATGCGGCGCGGCTGGGCATCACCGCCAAAGCGCTCTCCCAGGCTGTCGCCTCGGGTCGGGCTGAACGCATAGCCCACGGTGCGTACAGGCTTGCTGGCGTTCCAGCGACGGAGCGTGACCATGTGACGGCCATATGGAAGCTGACCGCCTCCGCGAAGTTCACCCATGAGCGCATGGCCGCTTGGGACGGTATCGTCATAGGCGGCACGAGTGCGGCGAACATCCTGGGCATTGGGGACTTCCGGCTGTCGCCCTACAGAATTTACGCGCGGAATAGGATCAATTCGCGCATCGCCGATGCGAGCTTCGCAGTGCGTGCGGTCGACGAGGAGGATATCGCATGGGTCGACAGCCTTCCTATCACGAAGGCAGAACGAACGCTCGTCGACCTCTGCCTGGACTCCGAGGATCCTTCACTCATCGGGGATGCACTACGCGATGCGGCGCGCAAAAGGCTCGATTACGATCGCCTGGCGCTTCTTACGTCGCAAGAATCCGGAAAAGGCGCCGCTGGTCAGCTTCTCGGTCAGTTGGGTGAAGCCGCGGCGCGCATCAAGGGGGAGGAAAATGATGTGCGCGAAGCCACGGAATCGGGCAGGGCGCTGTTCAACGTCGTTCCAAACGGCGAAGCCGCTGAGCGCCGGTGGACGCACGATGGGCTCGATTGGAAATAAAGCCGCCAGTGAAATAGCAGGGTAGGGCTGCGGTAGCGTGGGACGGTGGCCTTCCACGAAG
>ERZ780162.2579-NODE-2579-length-11251-cov-8.305556_pt1 | contig 11251 bp, 8 predicted proteins | sample MGYA00511474_ERZ780162 | MGnify/ENA primary metagenome ERZ780162 (study PRJEB29588, sample SAMEA2143633) | human gut metagenome | biome: human gut; feature: human-associated habitat; material: faeces | place: Denmark | collected 2008/2010 ...
TGGACGAGCTCATCGACCGCTACGGCGACCCGCCGCCCTCGGTGAGCGATCTGGTGAACGTGTCGCTGGTGCGCGTGCAGGCCAGCACTGTGGGCGTGACCGAAGTGACCCAGAAAAAGGACACCCTCACCCTGCAGCTGGAAAGTCTGGAGCTGCCCATGATCCGGGGCCTGCTGGTGGCCTTCAATGGCCGCGTCACCGCCGGTGCAGGCAACCGGCCCTATCTCTCGGTCACGCTTCAGCCCGACGAAAAGCCGCTGGAGCTGCTGCAAAGCATCCTCAAGGCGATGGCAGAGATCCTTGCCTCCGCCGAGCAAAAATAAACATCATAGGAGCATTACCATGAAAAAGAAACTTCTCGCGCTGATCTGCGCACTTGCACTGGTGTTCAGCCTTGTGGGCTGCACCATTTCCGCCCCGGACACCGTGGGCAGCATCGGTGATTTTGAGATCACCTCCGGCATGTATCTGCTGGCACAGTACGGTGCTTACCAGCAGGCCGCCCAGCTTGCCGGCACCGATCAGGACACCACCGACGTAAAAGCCTTCCTGAAAGAGACCATCACCACCGACTCTGACAGCGGCGAGACCGCAGTTGTGAGCGACTACGTGGCCCAGAAAACGCAGGAAACACTGGAAACGCTGGCCGCTGTGGATGCCCGCTTCAAGGCGCTGGGCGGTGAGCTGACTGCAGAGCAGCTTTCCACTGCCGACCGTTATGCCCAGCAGATGATGGACCAGTACGGCGACACCTACACCGCCAACGGCATTGGTCTGGAGACCGTCAAGGCATATGAACGTCTGCAGGTGGAGCACACCGCCCTGCTGGATATGGTCTACGGCCCGGACGGCGAGACCCCAGTGGAGGACGACGAGCTGACCAGCCATCTGGACGACAGCATGTATGAGATCTGCTACATCAGCATCCCGCTGTACAATACCAGCACCTACGCCTTTGCGGACGATGACCAGAAGGCCGAGATGCTCAAGCTGGCACAGGCCGCTGCCGACAGCGTCAACGCCGCAGGCGGCGAGACGGTCTCGGATCAGGTGAGTGCCCTGCATGAGACCGCACAGAATGCCCTGCCGGACATCTACGCTGTGCTGGACGGCAAAACTTCCGACGACAGCGCCAGCGTCCAGACCGAGCTGCTGACCGAGAGCGATGTTGCTTCGGCCTTTACGCAGGATGGCGCAGCCGATGCTCTGCGCAGCCTTTCCTACGGCGAAGCCGCTGCCGTGCAGATCAACGGCTCCACCCTGCTCCTGATGGTGCGTGTAGACCCGCTGAGCGTTTCTTCGCTGGACGACCTGCGCAGCCAGATCCTGAGCGATATGAAGGGCGGCGAGCTGGACGACGCACTGGCCGCAGGCGGTGCAGAGCTGGCACACGATCTGGACAGCTCTGCCATGAACAAACTGCCCGCCAAAAAGATCGTGAACAACAGCGCCAACAGCTGAGAGCTGCTGTAACATAAAACTCCCTCAGTCATCGCGCAGCGATGACTGAGGGAGTTTTTTCTTTCACCGCGTCACTTTTGCAAACTCTGCGGCAAGGGCAGCATTCACCGAGCGGACGGCATTGGCATCCGGCTTGATCTCGGCCCGGTCATAGGTGAACAGACCGTTCACCTCATCTTCCACATCCGTCAGCTGGGTGTACACCAGCGCCGAGAGTCCTTTTTTGAGCTGCGGCAGCACCGTGCCCAATTGCAGCTTTTTGCAGCGGGCGGTCAGGTCTGCGCGGCTCTTGGCCGTGCCGTAGCCGTAGGTTTTGCCCGGTGCTTCGTGCCCCGGCATGGGCCATGCAATGCCGCCGTATTCACTCAGGGCCACGGTACGGCTTCCGGGCTTTACATGCAGCGGATAGAAATAGTTGTGGATGGAGCACACATCTCCGCCGCCCTGATCATACCAACCGCTGGCCTCGTCCACAAGGCGGGTATCGTCCAGCGTGCGGATGGCCTGCACTGCCCCAGCCGCGTCAAACTGGCCCCAGCCTTCGTTGAAGGGTACCCAGCAGCCAATGCACGGATGGCATCGCAGGGCTTCCACGGTGGCTTGCAGCTCTTTGCGGTATGTTTCCCGGCTGGATGCTTTTCCGCGGCTCAGCAGGCCCCAGAGCGGCTCTGCATCGGGCAGGCGGCGCACAAGGGGCTGCAGCACATTGGTCAGGTAGGTGACGAACCACAGGTTGTATCTGCTGCCGCCGTTCACCATGTCCTGCCAGACCACAAGGCCCAGCCTGTCGCAGTGGTAGTACCAGCGCTGCGGCTCGATCTTGGCGTGCTTGCGCAGCAGATTGAATCCCAGCGCTTTCACCTCGCTCAGCTCCCGCTCCACCGCCGCATCGGAAGGCGGGGTATACAGGCCCTGCGGCCAGTAGCCCTGGTCCAGCAGGCCGTTGAGCAGGATGGGCTTTCCGTTCAGGCAGAAGCGCAGCACGCCCCGCGCATCCGGCTCACAGCTCCACTTGCGCAGGGCAAAGTAGCTGTGCACGGTGTCGAACTGCTCCTCCCCTCCCTGCGTGGTGCCCACGGTCAGGTCATACAAAAACGGGGTATCCGGGCTCCACGGAAAGAAATGTTCCTCCGGGATGTTCAGCGTCACCTCGCCGTCCCGGTCCGCTTCGTCGCTGCCCCAGTCCTCGGCAATGGTCACGCCCCCGGCCCGCACCACGGCCCACAGGTTCACTGCACCTCCGGGCATGGAAGTATGGGCTTTCACGGTCACGGTGCGGGCATCGTAGTCCGGCGTGACCGTGAGCGACTGGATGTAGTTTTCCGGCACACGCTCCATCCAGACCGTCTGCCAGATGCCGCTCTGCGCAGTGTAGAACATACCGCCCCGCTTCAGCTTCTGCTTGCCTCTGCTCTGCCAGGAGGTATCGCTCAGATCCTGTACCCGGACGAGAAGCCCGAAGGTGACGGAAGAGGCATCCATCCGGTCCGGACCGGCTTTCGGAAGAAAAGGCGTAATATCCAGACAGAAGGGCAGATAACCGCCGGAGTGAGCACCGGCTTTTTTTCCGTCTATGTAAATGACACAGCGTTGATCCACCGCTCCGAAATGCAGGAGAAGCCGTCGGCCTTCTTCCGGTCTGTGCACGGTCACGCTGTGCCGGTACCACAGATATTCTTCCGGCTGCAGCTGGCGGTTGACGCCGGAAAGGGGGCTTTCCGGAGAAAAGGGAACCAGAATCCTGCCGTCGAAGGACTCAGGCATATCCGGAACGCCGGTGAACGCATAATCCCACAGCCCGTTCAGATTGATCCAGCCATCCCGTACCATGGCGGGACGGGGATATTCTTTCCAGACATTTTCCGGTGTTACGGAGGCGGTCCAGGGGGTGGTGAGCGTTGGAGAATATACTGCGTCGGTGGCGGGGTGATTTTTCCTTTTCATGAGAATTACGGAAGTCCTTTCTGTAGAAAAATTCGGGGAACAGAAAAATGATAGCACGTTTCAAGATATCTTTGGAAGATGCAGAATGAAAAAAGTATTGTTTTGTGATATCCGGTATCGGATGGTATCCAGTTATACGGGTGGAATGGAATCGAAACAGAGGCTGTGATACACTGAAAAAAAACGGGAAGGAAAAACGTTATGGACAAGATACTGGATCCTGAAAATGCCTTTTTTTCTGCGGTGTCCCGCATTGTGGATGTTTTTCTGCTGAGCATTCTGTGGGTACTGACCAGTCTGCCGGTTATTACGGCGGGCGCAGCATCCACTGGACTTTACTATGCGGTGGTAAAATCAGTACGCAGTCAGAGAAGTTATCCGGCGAGGGAATTCTTCAGGGGATTTCGGGATAATTTCTGCAGGGCAACCATAATATGGGTGGGACTTCTTCTGATTGGAGTCATGTTCTTTTTGTCGGATTTTCCGATAATGCTGTCTTTCTTAAATGGCGGAGAGGTCGTGGATACCCTGTTTCTGGGGCTGCTTGCTGGAAAGGCATTTCTTTTTCTCGGCGTAGCCTGTCTGTGCTTTCCGCTGCTTTCCCGGTTTGAAGGATCCACTGTCAGAATATTGGAAAATGTGGTATGGATGATTTTAAGAAGGCCGGTACGAACATTATGCTCCATACTGCTTCTGATTTTCTGCCTGCTTTTTGCTTTCGCCGAGCCTCTTTTTCTGGTCTGGATTCCGGCATTCTTTATGTGGCTGCTTTCCTTCCTTCTGGAACCGGTATTCTGCCGGGAGGCGGAACGGATAGAAGGAAGAACGGAAAAGCAGGCTGTACAGGAAAAAGAGGCAGAGGAAAGGGATCAATGGTATCTGGAAAACGGGGGCAGCCGTGGCAGGTTCATAACTGTGATACGCTCTGATAAGAGCGGAAAAAAGAGAAAACAGGAGAATGGCTGAGGAAATAGTTCAGCTCAGCATCGGAAAGCGGAGGATAAATACTGAGCCTTCCCCTTCCCTGCTTTCAATTTCAAGAGAAAAATCATTTCCGTATAAAAGCTGCATTCGTGTAACCACGTTTTTCAGCCCTATACTGCCATGAGGCGGGGTCGGTTCATCCATGATTTGCCTGAGCTTTTTCAGAGTATCCGGGTGCATGCCGACCCCGTTATCTTTTACAGATACACAGCAGCGGTTTTCCTGAAGCCTGCAGGTAATGGTCAGGCAGCTGTTTTCATCTACTTTCCTGGAGAGACCATGAAAGACAGCATTTTCGATAAGGGGCTGTATAAACAGTTTGGGCACCTTACACCGGTATGCTTCAGGATCAACGTCTGCAATGGTTTTCAGCAGTCCTCCATATCGCTGCTTCAGGATGGATAGATAGATTTCCGTATATTCCAGTTCCGTTTTTAACGTAACCAGGTCGGTGGATTCTATGGCGTATCTGGCCAGCTTGCTCAGTCCCAGTGTCATTTTGGGAAGCGGATGGGTATACCCCAGTTCTTCACATTCCAGAATATGTATCATGTTCAGCGTATTGAACAGAAAATGAGGATTGATCTGTGACTGAAGCGCAAGAATCCGTGTCTGATTCAGGGTATTCAGACGTTCCTCAAGTTCTCTGGAAAGATCCTGATTTGTCTGGATATAGCTGGTGATTTTATCGGCGATATATTTCAGTTCCTGCGTGCTGTAATGGTTCTGACCGCTTAGGGCAGGATCATTTAAAAATTCTATGATGTTTTGAATGGGGCGGAAGGAATGGAGACTGAAAAACAAAGCGATCAACAGCGCGGCGGCAAACAGGGCAAAAACCAGAGCAATAAAGATGGCCCGGCTGCTGCTCAGCTGTCCGCTGTATTCGGTCAGATAGGTGACGCAGATATAGTGCCAGGGATATGTTTCGGATTTGATCTGGGTGAAGGTATAAGGATTCCTGTCAGTCCCGCACAGAGAGGATCCCTCCCGGATTTCAGGATTAAAATTCTCCAGCTCGGGGACGGTTTCCAGGGGTTCGAATAATTCTCTCTGCCCGCTTCGGTACATAATTTGCCCGTCATCCGAAACCATATAGATTTTCTGATAGGGATTATCCTCCAGTTCATTCAGAGAAGCGAGCCGGGACAGATCGATGTTGATAACGATGGCAGAATCGGTTCCTCCTGTACGAAGTTGCTTCATGATGCAGAGCAGATAAGGAAAAATATCATTTTTGGAACGCATAAATATGGTATATTTATCCGGATTCTCCGAAAAATGATCCATCCAGTTCAGGTCGCTGAAATAACGGATGGATTCCTGCGTGGAAGAGGTAATGATATCTCCTGTTCTGCCGGAATACAGATAAATGGAGTCAATGGAAGGGAAACCGTTTACGTAGGTTTTCAGAGTTTCCTGCAGGCTGCCGTGAATGTTGGTGATCAGATCCTGGGGCTTTTCGGAAGAGAAGAAAATCTGAACCATCTGGCTGGTGTCCAGGGTTGCCGCAATATAGCGCATGTCTTCCAGATAGTTTTCTACATTCTGCCTGGCAAGCTCGATATTATATTCCCCGGCAGAAAGAGCTTCCTGTTGCAGAATATTTTTGGTATTTCGATAGGAATACAGGGAAAAGAACAGAAAAAAAGCCGTCATGATTCCCATCAGCATCAGAAAGGTTGTAAGAAAATATTTGCTCCGGAAAAGGGAGAAAAAATTATGTCTGATCTGTTCCATGATTTTCAGTTTCCTCGATTCTCATTTTCATCACTGTCATCCGAAAAGCTTTCCATCCGGAGAATCTGCCTTCGATATTCCGTCGGAGTATAGGAGGTATATTGACGAAAATTGATAAAAAAGCGGTTCCGGCTCTGGTATCCTACTTTTCGGGCAATTTCATTGATTTTCATTTTTGTTCCTAAAAGCTCTATCGCCTTTTGCATCCGCACAGTTGTGAGATAGTCGGAAAAGCTCATTCCGGTTTTCTGCTTGAAAAAACGGCTGAAGTAGGCAGAGGAAAGAAATACGGCGTTGGCAACGTCCTCTCTGGTCAGGTCCATGGCGTAATTGGCATTGATATAATCCATGGCCTTCCGTATGACCACATCATCACCGGACTGAGTGTTTTTCTCTTCCTGTATGACCGGAAGAGGGGATAAAAGCTTATCCGGGATTTGGTGAGCGGCAAAATCGTAAAGACCGGAAAAATGATAACGGTAATCTGCCCTGCATCTGAGCCCCAGATTAGAGAGAATCGCCTTTTCAATATTATCCGACTGCAGCATGATATCAGTCCCATCTTTGCGGAATGAAAGAAAATAAAAGTGGCTTCCTGTTTTGACCGCCAGATAGATCTCATATTGCGTAAAGCTTAGACGCAGTGTATTCAGAAGCGCATTGGAAATCCGTTCTTTCCCATATTTCCAGGAGGGATGGCCGGAAGTAAGTTCCAGGTGAAGAACGGAGCCGGGAAGAGTATCCAGTCCGGCGGGCAGTTTGAGAGAAAGCAGACGACGTTTCAACTCTTCTTTTTCGTGCAGATTTCCCATCATGATATCTATAAAGAACAGTTCGGTATCTTCCAGAGAGGTATCAGCCTCTTCATGAATTAATTCCAGCCTTTCTCTGGACGCATTCAGAAAATCCAGAAGCTCATCAAAATCAATGGGTTTAACTAGATAGTTAGATACTCCGTAATGGATTGCCTTTTTGGCATATTCAAAATCGCCATAACCGCTGATAATGACGAGGATACAGTTGCAGAATCTCTGATGGACTTCCCTGCAGAGCGCCAGGCCGTCCATAACAGGCATACGGATATCGGTAATGACCATATCAACAGGATGCCGGATCAGAAAATCAAGCGCTTCCTGTCCGTCAGAAAAAATCCCTGAGACGATATAATCAGGACAGTTTTGGGAAATAAAGTTTTTCAGAGCATTTCGGGTGATGGGTTCATCATCAACAATAATCAGCTGATACATAAATTATCATTCCTTCTCCTGCTGTAAATAATTCTTATAAAATTTTAGCATAAGTTTATAATTTTGAAACAGGTGAAAAAAAGGAAAGGGCATCAAAAAAGACAAAAGTTACAAAAATGAACTCGACGAGGCGGTCGGAACAAAACTGCAGGTAACAAAACAGCATGTAAAGTTACAAAGCGACACTGGAAGAGAAAAAGGGGTATTTTATATAATGGAATCATCGAAAGAAAGCGAGGAGGCGGAAACGTTGAAAAAAGAAAATCCCAAAAAGTCCGCAAGCAGAGTGAGAGTGAAAGAAAACTTTAACCTTTCTCTGATGGCGGTTCCAGGAGCGCTTCTGCTTCTGATTTTCAACTATTTTCCCATGCTTGGAATTGTAATTGCCTTTAAGGATTATAATCCAAATCTCGGGATTACCGGAAGTCCATGGGCAGGACTGAAGAATTTTGAGTTTTTCTTCACCTCACAGGATGCGTTCCGGGTGATCAGGAATACTCTCGGATACAGTCTGACCTTCCTGGTGGTGGATCTGGTGGCAGGAGTAGGGCTGGCGCTGATGTTTTATAATCTCAAATCGAAAAGAGCGCTGAAATTCTATAATACGGTGGTGATTCTGCCAAAGTTCATGTCGACGGTAATTATATCATTTCTGGTATACGCATTGCTGAATCCGTCCTATGGTATTGTCAACATGGTGATCACAGTATTTGGAGGAAGCAGGGTTCAGTGGTATATGAAGCCGGAGTACTGGCCTGTAATTTTAACGCTGACGCATCTGTGGCAGACAGTAGGAATGAACAGCATCATCTATTATGCTTCTCTGATGGGGCTGGATGAGTCGCTGCTGGAGGCCGCCGCTCTGGACGGGGCAAATAAAAGACAGCAGACCTGGCATGTGGTTCTTCCGCATTTGATCCCGGTGATGGTGATTACGACAATTCTCGCGATCGGCCACATCTTTTCCGGAGATTTCGGCCTGTTTTACCAGGTGCCGAAGGACGTGGGGCTGTTGTATCCCACTACGGATATCATCAATACCTATACCTTCCGGGCACTTCAGGAAGGCGCGCTGGAAAAATCCACCGCGGTGGGACTGTTTCAGTCACTTACCGGTTTTATCATGGTCGTGATTACAAATGCCATTGTCCGGAAGGTAAGTCCGGAGAACAGTTTATTCTAGGAGGCAGGACATGAAAAAAAAGAAAAAGTTGGGAAAAGGACAGATCGTTCTGCATGCGGTATTTATTGTTCTGGTCCTGATGTATATCATCCCTTTTATTTTAACAATCTCCATTTCCTTCTCCGATGAAACCTCGCTGATCAGAAATGGCTATTCCCTGATTCCGCATGTGTTCTCGCTGGAAGCCTATAAGATGGTATTCAATAATCCGGCACAGATTTTTCAGTCCTATAAGGTAACAATTATTTTTACCGTAACGGCAACAGCGCTTTCCGTTCTGGTTATGGGAGTAATGGCGTATCCGTTGTCGCGGCCAAATTTCCGGTTCCGTGGACCGCTGTCCTTCTACGTGCTGTTCACAATGCTGTTTTCGGGAGGAATGGTGCCAACCTACCTGTTGATTGTAAAATATCTGCATCTGGACAATACGATCTGGGTATACATTCTGCCGGGACTGGTATCCGCCTATAATCTGATTATTATAAGGACGAATTACAAAAGTCTGCCGGAAGAGCTGATTGAAGCGGCGAAGATGGACGGGGCAACGGAACTTTATATCTGTTTTAAAATCGTGATGCCTCTCTGCAAGCCGGTACTGGCAAGCGTGGGATTCCTGTTTTTTGTCGCAAAATGGAATGACTGGAACACGGCGCTGCTTTATATTACGGACCCAAAACTGTATTCGCTCCAGTATCTTTTGCAGAAGATACTGAATGAGGCGGAATTCCTGAAACAGCTTGCTGAGGCAGGAGAATTGATGGGAGGAGAGGTATTTCCTTCGGAGAGCTACCGGTACGCCATGGCGCTTGTGGCAGCGGGGCCTGTACTGTGTGTGTTCCCTTTCTTCCAGAAATATTTCGCAAAGGGAATGACGCTTGGAGGAGTGAAGGGCTGACAAAACGTGTAGCCCACAGTTGAATAAGGCTTATTCTGATAAAGATAAGAAAAATGAAGGAGGAAGAGTATGATGAAGATGAAGAAACTTGGAGCGGTCGGACTTGCCATTATGATGGCGGCCAGCCTTGCGGGATGCGGCAGCTCGAAAGAAGCTGAAAGTGCGGCTTCCGGTACGCAGAGTGACCCCGCCTCTGCACAGAGCGACGCGGCGGACGCCCAGACGGAGGCAGCAGACAGCGGCGCGGCATCGCAGGAGGCTTCTGACGGGGAAGCGGTGACCCTGGAATGGTATTACCGGGGCAACGGCATCCAGAAGGACACGGAAATGGTGGAGGAAGCATTTAATGAGCTCCTGAAAACCTATCCGGGCATGGAAAATGTGACGGTAAACTTCAACTGCTATACGGGAGATGAATATAGCAATGCGGTGATTCTGGCGCAGTCTGCGGACAAGCAGATCGATATTCTGAATACGGTCGGGCTGGACTTCGCGGAAGAGGTGGAAAAGGGAACATACCTTCCTTTGAACGATATGCTGGCGGAAAATGAAACCTTGAAATCCACCCTTCCGGACTGGCTCTGGGATCTGGGAAGCATTGACGGAAATATTTACATCGTTCCGAATTACCAGAGGGCGGCAAATCTGATGTATCTGACCACACCGAAGGAATATATGGACAATTACGGAGACAAGGAAAAAATAGAATCCGTTATCCAGAACCCTGACAGTACGGTGGAAGAGATTGCGGCGGTTCTGGAAGAATACTGCCAGGCGGTTCAGGCGGGAGAAGGGGCAACCAAATATATGCCTCCCCTTGCCACCATGTATTATTCTCAGTATGGATTTATGGACAATTTTGACAAGATCAACGGAGAATTCATCGCCTTTAATAAAGACAACAAGGTAGTGGATCAGTATCTGTACGACGAGGTTAAGGAGGCCTACAGGATTTCCGGAGAGTGGTATGAAAAAGGCTATATTCATCCGGATATTATGACCATTTCTCCCAGTGATTTTCAGGCAGGGAATATGATGAATGAAGTGTCCTATATTTTCTGCGTGAATAACCAGGCCGGCGATGAGGAAAAGGTATCCGATTACTATTCTCAGTCCTACGGCTTTGATACCTATGCGATTCCGATCAAAACCAACTATTACATTACCAATACCTGGTCCGCCGGCGGCAATGGTGTAACGGCAAAATGCGAGCATCCGGACAAAGCGCTTCGTCTGATCGAACTGATGACTACGGAAGAGGGAAAAGATCTTTACAATATGATGGTTTACGGTATTGAGGGCGTACATTACGAGAAGATCGACGATACCCATATTCGGACGCTGGAGTATGATGGCACTCAGGGCGGTGTGGACACCTCCTATGCGGGCATCAAGTGGATCATCGGAAATACCTTTAACGCTTATCTGAATCAGGGATGTGTGGACGGTGATAATGAACTGGCGCTGGAAATCAATAATTCTAAAGATAACGAGATCTCCAATCTGATGGGATTCAACGCATCCGTGGAAAATATTTCTACACAGCTGGAACAGATCAGTGCGGTATCTCAGGAGTACGCATCCTCTCTGTATAACGGAGCGCTTGGAAGCGGCTGGGAGGATCAGTATAACGCATATCTTGAAAAAATGGAAAATGCAGGTTTGAATGAAGTTATTACTGAACTTCAGAGCCAGGTGGATGCTTTCCTGGCTGGACAGTCAGAATAGAACAGCTGAATAGGCAGAAAAAAGGGCCCGGCGGTGCCGGGCCCTTCTGAATAGGAAAAGAGGAAAACA
>ERZ780162.2581-NODE-2581-length-11245-cov-8.011886_pt1 | contig 11245 bp, 7 predicted proteins | sample MGYA00511474_ERZ780162 | MGnify/ENA primary metagenome ERZ780162 (study PRJEB29588, sample SAMEA2143633) | human gut metagenome | biome: human gut; feature: human-associated habitat; material: faeces | place: Denmark | collected 2008/2010 ...
CTGCCGCACCTCGCTCGCCGTATCGGTACTTAGAATTATGCGGTATTGCCCTACATTCCTGATGGCAGCAATAAGCACAGACACGGAATAGAACAAATAGAAAACCAGCCGCCGGCTTCAGGGATTTTTCCCTGCCCGGCGGCTGGTTTTGGTTTATTTTGCTTTATCCTGCCCGGATAAATATCAGCGGGTCAGCCCGCCTTTGCCGATAAACAGCAGGCGATCAGGCGATGACAAAGTGGTAGATCAGCGACACAGCAATGATGAGCGCACAGACCACTGCGGTGATGGGCGGTGCCCAATGGATGATACGCTCGGCCATTACATCGTCCTCGCTCTCCTCGTCATCGTCCGCATAACGGCCACGGCGGGGTTCTTCGTCATCGTCGCTTTCCTCTTCCTCATCATCGAACATGCGGGTATGCTCGTCCTCTTCATCCTCTTCATCGGCAAACAGATGGCCTTTGGGGACATAGCGGCGCACGCGGTCCATTTCGGTGTTGGTTGCTTCGTCGTCCTCGTCCTCTTCTTCCGGTTCCTGGGCCGGGGCGGGCGGGGTGAACTGCGCGGTGGGCTCCTGGCTGATGGCTGCCTGAGCCGCGGCGGCGGTGGCAGCGGCCTGGGCTTCCTGGGCTGCCTGGGCTGCCTGGGCTGCTGCGGGGTCAACGCCATTGGCCACGGCGTTGATTTCGCGCTGCTGCTGTTCGGCGGCCTGCCGGGCTTCCTCCAGGATGCGGGTCAGGGTTGCCTTGATGTAAGCGCGGTCGCCGCCGCACTCGCTGCAGACGGAAGCAGCTTCCTCGTTGGGGTGGAACGCGCCGCAGGCGCAGAACCAGCCGTTTTCGATATCCTGCGGGACGCAGGTCAGCTTCTTATTGTTGGTGCGGGTCTGAAGTGTGCGGGCAATAGAGCCAGGCAGCACGCGGGGGGCCTGCAGGCGGACACGCTTATAATTACGCAGATCCACGCCGCGGCCGTTCAGGAAAGCACGGTCCTGCTCAATTTCCACGCTGGAAACCGGCGTATCGCTGACAAACACAGCGTCATCGGCACCAAACAGTTCGCCGGGCTGCACATTGAGCTGCTCATAATAGAAATCATCCTCGCACAGGATCTGACCAGAAGCATCTTTGCACTTGAAGTGGATGATAAAGCCGGTCAGCGGTTCTGTGCCAACATTCTTAAAGGTCAGGCAGACCGCAACTTCACCCGTGACATCCCCTTTCAGCAGCTCAACACGGACAAACTGGACCGGGCTGCCGGCAGTGTAATAATTGGCACGGGATTGCGCCATCAGGGAAAAATTTTGATCCATTGTGTTTCACCTTGCCTCAATTTTCATCAGACGGTTCGGAGGGCTGTTCCGGCGCGGCGGGCTGCTCTGCCGATGCAGGGGCTGCGGCAGGCGCGGGGGTATCCAGCCCAAAGGGTGCCAGGTTTTCGCCTTTCATCAGGGCGTCAAACTCTTCGCCGCTGATCTTTTCGCGTTCCATCAGCACACCGGCCACACGGTGCAGCTCAGTCATGTGCTCGGTCAAAATGCGGCGGGCCGTCTCGTAAGATTCATCCATGATATCACGGATCTCATTATCAATTTCGGACGCCGTATTTTCGGAATAGCCCTTGCCCTGGCCAAAGTCTCGGCCAAGGAAGGTTTCGCCAGGGTCGGTGCCATAAACCACCGGGCCCATGCGCTCCGAGAAGCCATAGCGGGTCACCATAGCGCGGGCGGTATCCGTGGCACGCTGCAGGTCGTTGGAAGCACCGGTGGAGATATCATCCAGCACCAGCTGCTCCGCCACACGGCCGCCCAACAGGCAGACAATGTTCTCGTTCATGGCGGTCTTGGTCACATAGCTGGGGTCTTTTTCCGGCAGATACATGGTAAAGCCGCCTGCCGAACCACGCGGGATAATGCTGATCTGGTGCACGGGATCATGCGTTTTGCAGAAATAGCCGGTAATGGCATGGCCGGCCTCGTGGTAAGAGGTCAGGCGCTTTTCGGCATCGGTCACAACGCGGCTCTTCTTTTCGGGGCCAGCCACAACCTTGATGGAAGCTTCCTCGATTTCGGGTTCGGTGATGGCCTTTTTGCCCTTGCGCGCAGCCAGCAGGGCGGCTTCGTTGACAAGGTTTTCCAGGTCGGCACCGGAGAAGCCCGCGGTGGACTTGGCGATGGTTTTCAGGCTGACATCGGGGCCAAGGGGCTTGTTCTTGGTGTGAACGCGCAGAATCTCCTCGCGGCCCTTCACATCCGGCAGACCAACATAAACCTGACGGTCAAAACGGCCGGGACGCAGCAGAGCCTTATCCAGAATATCGGCGCGGTTGGTGGCAGCCATCACGATAACGCCATCGTTGGCGTCAAAGCCGTCCATCTCAACCAGCAGCTGGTTCAGGGTCTGCTCGCGCTCGTCATGCCCGCCGCCAAGGCCAGCACCACGCTGACGGCCCACGGCATCGATCTCATCAATAAAGATGATGGAGGGCATTGTCTTTTTGGCTTTTTCAAACAAATCGCGCACACGGGATGCGCCGACGCCGACATACATTTCCACAAAGTCGGAACCGGAGATGGCATAGAACGGAACACCGGCCTCGCCTGCACAGGCACGGGCCAGCAGCGTTTTGCCGGTGCCCGGAGGGCCGACAAGCAGAACGCCGTGGGGAATGCGCGCCCCCAGGGAGTTGAACTTTTCCGGTGCTTTCAGGAACTGAACCACTTCCTGGAGTTCAGCCTTTTCTTCATCCGCACCGGCAACATCGGCAAAGGTTGCCTTGCGCTGGCCTTCCTGCTGGTCCTTGACCTTGGCACGGCCAACATTCATCAGGCCGCCGCCACCGGCACCGCCGCGGTACATGGACATGAAGAGCAGCACCACGCTGCCGATCATAAAGGCGTACAGGATGATCTCAAACCAGGGCACGTTGGTCTTAACGGCGACCATATCGTACTGCATGGGCGCATCCGGGTTGGCTGCATTATATTGGTCGATATAATCCTTGAGGTAGAATTGCAGGAAATAAGAAGGATATGGCAGCTTGTAGGTAATGACCGCTGCCCCGCCGTTCTTGGGGGCGTAAGCATCGGTGTCATCGCCGTAAATTTCTGCAAGCAGGCCGTTGGATGTTTCGCTGGACGTGCCGGATTCCGGCAGCGGATGTTCACCTTCTTTCACGCTCATCTCGATAACGCCGGTGTTCAGGTCCAGGTTAAAGTAGGTGACCTGATTGGATTCAAAGTACCCCATGGCTTCGGACAACATCATGGTGCTCTTGCTGGAGGCAAACAGGCTGGAATAGCTGGAGATCATCACGAGTGCTGCCACCATCAGGACAGCGGCAATGATAATGCCGCTGAAACGCGGTTTGTGCTGCAAAAAATCAACTCCCTGTCAAAATCCGCCAAAACGGCGGGCGATTGGTTATTCTGCCAAGACAGAATTTTATTTGGAATATACTTCCGGTTTTAACACGCCGACATACGGCAGGTTGCGGTACTTTTCGTCATAGTCAAGGCCATAGCCCACAACAAATTCATCGGGCACTTCAAAACCGCAGTAGTCCGGCTCAATATCCACCTTGCGGCGGCTGGGCTTGCTGAGGATGGTGCACAGGCGCACGCTGTTGGGGCGGCGCAATTTCAGCATGGGCACCAAGTGAGACAACGTGACGCCAGTATCCAGAATATCCTCCACGATCAGAACATCCTTGCCGGAAAGATCCTGATCCAGGTCCTTGACGATCTTGACAAGGCCCGTAGAAGTGGTGTTGGCACCGCCATAGCTGGAAACCACCATAAAGTCAATGCTGCAGGGTTCCGTGATGGCGCGCATCAAATCGGCCATGAACACCACGGAGCCTTTCAGGATAGACACCAGCAACAAATCTTTGCCCTCGTAATCGCGGCTGATCTGTGCCCCCAATTCAGCCACCTTGGCCTGCAGCTGCTCTTCCGAAATCAAAACCTTGGCGATATCATTGTTCATATCATGCATGATCTGTTCCTCCAATATTATGATCTTGTTCCTGCTCCGGGGCCGCAGGCTGGCGGCTTTGCCGAATCAACAGGATCTGCTTTGTCCCATCATCCGGGGACAAACCGTCCGCAAAGCCTGCCCCCCACAGCCAAAGCACCTGGCTACCGCAGGCCAGCAGCGGCATCAGCGTCCGTTCAGCCACAGGAACTTTTGCCTCATTCAGATATTTTTTGAGCGTTTTGCCAACGTGACGTCCCGCCGGGCGGAACGTATCGCCGGGTTGGCGGGTCCTCACAAAAATATTCTTATTTATTTTAGCATAATCTGCACAATAGGTGTAGTCTTTTTTCAAAAATGATGGATTTTTCAAAAAAACTTCATAATTTAGTTGTTGAATCTCCAGCTCATAGCCCCCTGGCAGGCAGTAAACGCCGGTTTTTAGCAGCTGGTGCGGCGCGGGAATGGCTTCCGGCTGCATTTTTAGCACTGAGCGGCAGTACAAAATGCCGTTTGCCGCGGTCCAGCAGGCATCCGGCGTCAGCTGTACCGCCCCGCTGCCCTGCCGAACAATGGCCGCAAGAGCCTGCACATATTTTTCTTCAGGGTCACGCGCGCGGGCTGCCAGCATGCGCAGGGCAGCAGCCAGCACCGGGGCATCCGCCGCGGCAAGAATCGGGATGCTGTACCCGCCCCCGCAGGCAGCCTGCGCCAGCAGTTTTTCGGCCAGGTTTTCCAGCCAGATGTTCAGCTCCTGCAGCTGGTTGCACAGCCGCCCCACGGCCCGCTCTGCCGCCGGATTGATGGTTTGCAGCGCCGGAACAGCATAATGGCGGATGCGGTTGCGGGCATAGGCATCGCTGAAATTGCTTTCGTCCTGAACATAGTGTTGCCCAAGGGCGGCGCAGTATGCCGTGGTATCGCTCCTTGTCAGGCACAAAAATGGACGGCGGTACACGCCCCGTACCGCCGGAATACCCGCCATGCCGTGCAGGCCGGTACCGCGCGCCATGCGGAACAACACCGTTTCCGCCTGGTCAGATAACGTATGCGCTGTGGCAATGCAGGCATGCTGCTGTGCGGCCAGCGCATCAAACCAGGTATAGCGCAGGCTGCGCGCCCAGTTCTCGCTGGGGTTTGGGGGAATCTGCACCCCGCTGGCAGCGGCATCGTACAAAAAGAACGGCACATGATGCGTGCGGCAGAACTCCGCCACAAAGCGGGCATCCGCATGGGCAGCTTCGCCCCGGATTCCGTGGTCCACATGGGCCGCCATGACGGTGATGCCAAGTTCCGCTTTGCAGCGCAGCAGAAAACAGAGCAGCGCCATCGAATCCGCCCCGCCGGAGCAGGCAACGATGACACGGTCCCCCAACCGAAACAAACCCTGCCGGCGGCAATAGGCCAGCAAGGTTTGTTCCATCGTGTTTACTGGGTTTTGCAATGAATTGTCTGCGTCAGTACTGTTCATGGATCTCGTCCAGATTGCTGAACCGGGTATGGGCGCCATCCCAGCCAAGGCGGACCACACTGGTTTCGCCATGGCGGTTTTTGGCCACGATACATTCGGCTTCGTTTTCGTTCGCCTGTTCGGTTTCGCCGTTCTGGGAATTGTAATAGGCAGCGCGGTACAGGAAGAGCACCACGTCCGCATCCTGTTCGATAGAGCCGGAATCACGCAGGTCTGAAAGCTGGGGGCGGTGGTCCGAGCGACCCGCTGTTTTTTCGGCAGCACGGGAAAGCTGGGACAGCGCAATGACAGGAACGTTCAGTTCCTTGGCCATAATTTTCAGGTTCCGGGTGATATCGCTGATTTCCTGCACACGGCTTTCGGTGCGCTTGGCGGACTGCATCAACTGCAAATAGTCGATGATGACCAGACCGATTTTATCCCGTTTGGGGTCCTGGTTGATCTGGCGGATTTTTGCCTTGATTTCCGGCACCGAAATACCGGAGGAATCATCCATGTAAATGGGAACGTTATACAACAGTGACGTTGCATTGGCAAAGTCGTTCCAGTCGGAGTTGTTCAGGCGGCCGGTGCGGAATGCCTGGCTGTCAATGCCTGCGGTGCTGGAAAGGATGCGGTCGGTCAGCTGTTCGCAGGTCATTTCCAAGCTGAAAATGACGGTCGGTATCTTTTGCAGGCGGGCCACATTGGTAGCAATGTTCAGCGCAAAACTGGTTTTGCCCATACCGGGGCGGGCCGCCAGAATAATCAGGTCCGAACGGCCAAGGCCGGTCAGGATATTATCCAGATAGTTGAAGCCTGTGGGGATACCGGCAAATTTATCGCGGTCCGCACCGGACAGCTTTTGCATGGTATCAATAACTTCCAGGATAGACTCCTGAATGGTTTTAACGCCGGAGCGGTCCTGGCCGTTGCGGATATCGTACAGCTTTTGCTCGGCGCTTTCCAGCAGCAGGTCAGAATCGGATTCCTCGCTGGACTGCTGCAGGATATCGCGGGCTGCTTCGATCAGACGGCGGGTTTGATATTTTTCCTTGACGATCTTGATGTAAGAATCGACGTTGGAAATCGCCGGGACGGTTTCCGCAATGCGGGTAATGTACACTTTGGCATCATCTGCGCCCTTGAACACACCGTTCTGAGCCAGAGAGTCCACCAGAGTGATAACGTCCACCGCTTCGCTTTCGCTGAACAGGCGGCGCATTTCCTCATAGACGGCCCGGTTCTGCTCCGAATAGAACATATCGGGGTCCATCTCGGTGATCAGGCGGTTCAGGATGGTTTCATCCATCAGCGCTGCGCCAAGCACGCTTTGTTCCGCCTGCATGTTATACGGCAGCTGAATGCCCAGGCTGGACAAGCTTAATTCATTGTTTGCCATTCAGGCACCTCCCTGCCGTTTTTGTTGGAATGTAATTACAAGATCCCCCTGCCAATTACAGCGGAGCCTCCTCGACCTTGACCTTGAACGCGGCCACAACACCCACATGCAGGCGGACTTTGGCATCATAACTGCCAAACTCCTTGATGCTGGCGGGCATTTCGATTTTTTTCTTGTCGATTTCGGTGCCGGTCAGCTTGTACAACTGTTCGGCAACTTCCTTTGCGGTCACTTTGCCGTGCAGCTTGCCGGAAGCGCCCCCCTTGACCTTGACAGAAACGATCTGGCCCTTGATCTTGGCAGCCAGTTCTTCAGCAGCAGCCTTAGCTTCGGCTTCATGGTGGGCTTTGGCTTCGCTCTTGGTGCGGGCGGTGTTCACAGCGTCAGCATCGGCCACTGCAGCCAGACCGCGCGGGAACAGGAAGTTGCGGGCGTAACCGTCCGACACTTCATGGATTTCATCCTTTTTACCAATGCTCTTGACATCCTGTTTGAGAATAACTTTCATCGTGGTGGTTCCCCTCTCTATGTAGTAATTGATATAATTTTCTGCCATTGGCAGGGATTCGCTGATAATTTAATTTGTTAAACTGCACCCACCAGTTCTTCCTGGCATTCCTGGTTGGCGCGGTATTCGTCGATCTGCGCGCGGATGCGGGCTTCGGCTTCCTTTACGGTACAATCACGCAGCTGGGCACCGGCCATCGTCAGGTGGCCGCCGCCGCCCAAGGGCTCCAGAATGACCTGTACGTTCAGCGCACCCATGCTGCGGGCGGAGATGTTGACACCGCCGTTTTTGGCGATTGCCACAAAGCTGGCATCCACGCCGTTGATGGTCAGCAGGTCATTGGCTGCCATGGGCAGAACCACACTCATGGCGGGGTCAAGCTCATCCGAAGTGGCGATAGCGCAGCCTTTGTAGAGGTAAGCGCCCTCCACAATAGCGGCGCGGGCTTCGTATTCTTCTTTGGAAATATTGAACAGGCGCTTGGTCGCAGCGGTTTCGGCCCCGCGGCTGCGCAGCCAGGCGGCAGCCTCAAAGGTACGCACGCCGACATGCAGCGCAAAACTGCGGGTATCCAGCATGATGCCAGACAGCAGCGCCTGGGCTTCCAACTGAGTGATGTTGTTTTGGGCGGGCATGAATTGCAGCAGTTCACACACCAGCTCGCTGGCGCTGGAAGCAAAGGGTTCATGATACAAAAGGATCGGGTTATCAATATGCCCTACCGCCATGCGGTGATGGTCGATAACAACCACGCGGCTGCATTTTTCGTAAATCTTTTGGTCTTCCAGCAGGCGCTTTTGGTATGTATCGGTTACAATCAGCAGGGTTTTGGGGGTAATGAGCTTATAGGTTTCTTCCGGTTCAATAAAGTTGTGGTCCTCCTCCGCCTTGTTGAACACATCCAGCAGCTGGCCCGCCAGCGTTGCCTTGCTGCGCACTGCGATGACCGAAGGCACATCGCACATTTTGCACATGCGCAGCAAACCGATGGCGGAGCCGATGGCATCCAAATCGCTCTGGCGGTGGCCCATGATAATGACGCTGTCGCTCTGGCGGATCTGGTCTGCCAGGGCGTTGGCAATGATGCGGCTGCGCACATGGCTGCGCTTTTCGACACCATGGGAAATGCCGCCGAAGAACTCAAAGCCATCGACTGTTTTCACGGCAGCCTGGTCGCCGCCGCGGCCCAAGGCAATATCAATGCTTTCGCGGGCCATCTCCTGGCATTCCTGCATAGTAGCGCCGCCATGGCCTACGCCGATGGAAAGGGTGAGCATTCCGCCGGGGTGCAACGCACGCACTTTATCCAGAATATCAAAGCGTTCTTCCATCATCCAGCGGATATCCCGCTCTTCCACCACCGCAATATAGCGGCTGTTGGACACCTTGCGCAGGAAACCGGTCGTGCGGCCGATGTATTCTTCCAGCAGGGTGTTGATGGCCTCCAGCTCGTGCGCCTGCTCGGAGTCCTTCATATCGTTGAATAGCTCGTCATAGCTGTCCACCCCAATGATCAGGTAAGCCGGGCGGCTGGCAGTGTATTCATCCAGCGTATTTTTGTAGAACGTATCGTTGACCAAAAACAGCAATGTGCCCGTTTTGCTGCTGCGGCTGGTTGTGGCGTAGGCCGTGTAGCGGTTTTCGTCAATGGTCAGGTCCTGGCCGTGGGCGCGGGCACAGACGGAAAGGTCAATGCCGGTCATCAGGCGGTCCGGTGCAGCCAGCAGGGCATCCTGCCCCGCCAGGATCTGCTCCCGGAAGGCCGGATTATACCACACCACAGAGCCTTCGGTAATCAGGGCAGTGGGGATGGAAAAATCCGCCAGCGAATACTGGGTCTTGCTGCCCTCAAAGTTGGTCCCGCACAGCATATCGGCCACAAAGCGCCGCAGCCGGCGGATGCCAAGCACCGCCACCACCAACGCAAACACTACAAGCAGCGCCGGTGCCAGCAGCCAGCGCGGGTTGCTGAACGCCAGCGGCACAGCCAGAGCGATGCACGCAACGAGCAGCAAAAAGATAATGACAAAGATATCACGTCTCAGCTTGTTTTTCATCATCGTTCCTCGGTGCCTGCAATGTGGGGCAGGCGGTCACGGTCAGATATGGTTTGGATCAAACTTCCATCAGAATGGGCAGAATCATGGGGCTGCGCTTGGTTTTGCGGTAGATATAGCTGGAAAGCGCCTCCCGCACGCGGGATTTCACGCTGGCCCAGTCGTGCATGTTATCCGCCATACTGCGGTCAAGGGCCATTTCAACCTGCACGCGGGCACCGTCCATCAGCTCCTCGCTTTCCCGCACATAGACAAAGCCGCGGGAAACCAGGTCCGGGCCGGAAAGCAGCTGGCCGGTGCTGCCATCCACGGCTGCGGTAACGATGATGATACCGTCCTCCGACAGGTGGTGGCGGTCACGCAGGACCACATTGCCCACATCGCCCACGCCATAGCCATCCACCATCACGGCACCGGCGGGCACAGTGCCCTCCACTGCCATGCCATCGCGGGAAAGGCGGATGTTCTGGCCATTTTCAGCAATATAAATATTCTGTTTGGGGATATAGCCCAGGTGCTCCGCCGTTTCGGCGTGGCGCTTGAGCTGCTTGAACTCGCCGTGAACCGGCAGGAAATACTGCGGGTGGGCAAGGGTCAGCATCAGCTTCTGCTCTTCCTGGCAGGCGTGGCCGGAAACATGGGTATCGTACATGTTTTCGTAAATGACCTCTGCGCCCAGGGCCAGAAGGCCGTTGACCACCTTGGTCACGGTCTTTTCGTTGCCGGGGATGGGGCGGGCCGAGATAATGATAAAGTCAGTGGGGCCGACCTTGACGGTACGGTGGCTGGCCTGCGCCATACGGGACAGAGCGGACAACGGTTCGCCCTGGCTGCCGGTGGTGATAAGGACAACCTTTTCCGGCGGGTATTTGTTGATCTCCTCGATATCGATCAGCACATTATCCGGCGCATGCAGATACCCCAGCTCCCGCGCCATTTCGGTGTTGGAAACCATGCTGCGGCCATTGACGGCCACCTTGCGGCCATACTCAATGGCCAGGTCAATGATCTGCTGGATGCGGTAGATGTTGGAAGCAAAGGTTGCCACGATAATGCGGCGGTTTTTGGCGCGGGCAAACAGGCTGCGCACCCCTTCGGCCACAGTCTGCTCGGTTGCCGTAAAGCCGGGGCGCTCCGCGTTGGTAGAATCCGCCAGCAAAGCCAGCACGCCGCGGCGGCCATACTCCGCAATGGTGGAAAGGTCGGTAACGGCATCGCCGGAAAGCGGCGTGTAGTCGATCTTGAAGTCGCCGGTATGCAGCACGATGCCTGCCGGGCAGTCAATGGCAAACGCCAGAGAATCCGGGATGGAGTGGTTGACATGGATGGGCTCCACCGTAAAGCAGCCAAGGCGCACTTTCTGGCGGGGACGGATCTCATGGAACTCTGCACTGGAGGCAAGACCGTGCTCCTCCAGCTTGTTTTTGATCAGGCCAATGGTCAAACGTGCAGTGTAAATGGGCACGTTGAACTTTTTGAGCAGATACGGCAGGCTGCCGATATGGTCTTCGTGGCCATGGGTAATGAACAGGCCCTTGATGCGGTCCTTATTTTCCAATACATAGGTGAAATCCGGAATGACAAGGTCCACGCCGAACATATCGGAATCCGGGAACACCAGGCCGCAGTCCACCAGGATCATATCGCCCTGGCATTCATACAGGGTGATGTTTTTGCCAACTTCGCCCAGGCCGCCCAGCGGGCAGATGTGCATGGGAACAGCCGGGGTGGAAGCATCATAATAATGCTGCTTATAGCTGCGGCGCTGCGGGCTGCGGGGGCGCTGCACCGGGGCCGGAGCTGCTGCATTCACCGCATTGCTCGCTGCAGCCTGCTGGGGCTGCGGGGCAC
>ERZ780162.2586-NODE-2586-length-11219-cov-2.336080_pt1 | contig 11219 bp, 9 predicted proteins | sample MGYA00511474_ERZ780162 | MGnify/ENA primary metagenome ERZ780162 (study PRJEB29588, sample SAMEA2143633) | human gut metagenome | biome: human gut; feature: human-associated habitat; material: faeces | place: Denmark | collected 2008/2010 ...
AGCCGTTTTTCATGGGAATCATTGTATCTGTGATCGTCGGGATTGCACTGACACTGCCGATCAGCAGCGCAGCAATCTGTGCAGCACTTGGACTGACCGGATTAGCCGGTGGTGCAGCACTTGCCGGATGCTGTGCGCAGATGGTCGGATTTGCAGTGGCAAGTTTCCGTGAAAATAAATGGGGCGGATTGTTTGCACAGGGAATCGGTACATCCATGCTTCAGATGGGTAATATCGTGAAAAATCCGCGCATCTGGCTGCCGGCGACATTGGCGTCTGCGATCACCGGACCAATTGCAACATGCCTGTTTCACTTACAGATGAACGGTGCAGCAGTTTCCTCCGGTATGGGAACCTGTGGACTGGTCGGACAGATTGGTGTCTATACCGGATGGATCGCAGATATTGAAGCGGGAAGCAAAGCTGCCATTACACCGATGGACTGGATCGGACTGATTTTCGTAAGCTTTCTTCTGCCGGGCGTTTTATCATGGCTTTTTAGTGTGTTATTCCGTAAGATCGGCTGGATCAAAGAAGGCGATATGAGGCTGGACTTATAAATCCATAAAAGTTTAGAAATAAATCCACCATAATGAGGAAAGTATGGTATACTGTAAACAGTAGTCATTACAGGAATAATATGCATGAAATTGCATTTTACTCCGCAAAACAAGGAGGATTTTTATGGAAAAGCCATTCACCTTAAGTGAGGGCGTTGACAGTTGGAATACGATTATTTTTTTATATAATTCCGCATTGAAGGAAGTACGCACAAAAGTTGAAATCTTAAACGATGAGTTTCAGCAGGTACATCAGTACAACCCAATAGAATATATCAAGTCAAGGATCAAGACGCCTGAGAGTATTGTGAAAAAGTTAAAGCGTTACGGATATGAGTCATCGATCGATAACATGGTCAATTATGTCAATGACATTGCAGGTATCCGTATTGTCTGCTCTTTTACTTCTGATATTTATAAGCTTGCAGAGATGATTGGAAAACAGAATGATCTGACCGTTATTTCCATCAAGGATTATATTAAAAATCCAAAGGAGAGCGGTTATAAAAGTTATCATATGCTTGTGACTGTTCCGATATTTTTATCGGACCGCGTGATCGATACCAAGGTGGAGATACAGATCCGGACGATGGCGATGGATTTCTGGGCAAGCTTAGAGCATAAGATCTATTACAAATTTGAGGGAAATGCACCCGGCTATATCAGCAGGGATCTAAGAGAATGTTCCGATATTGTTTCTATGCTGGATGCAAAGATGCTCCAGCTAAATGAAGCAATTATACAGGCGAAAGAAGCACAGGAGGAGCAGACGGGTGCAGTATAATTATGACTTCGAGATTATGTCGCTCGTCATTTTTGCGGTTATCAGCGGTCATTTCCTGTTGATCAGACAGTTTCCAACGGTTAAGTCAAAAGTATTTGGCAGACTGCTTGGGGTGTGTCTTGGCGAGTGTATCGCAAATATTTTATCATGTATTGGACTGGCAAATGCAGCAATCGTTCCATTAATCTGGAACGAATTGTTTACGTTTGCTTTTTTTGCGTTAGAGGGAGCGGCTTCTTATCTGATGTTCCGCTATATGGAAGAGGTATGCAGCTTTTCCGGAGTAGCAGGTCGAATGATAAAATACATGGGAAAAGTCCCGTTTTTCTTTTTCGAGATCATGCTTTTAGCGACGCCGTGGATGGGCTTTTTCTTTTATTTTAAAGATGGCAGCTATTATCAGGGAAATTTTGCATGGTTTGGCTATGTGTATATTGGATACTATTTTTTTATGAACCTGCTTCTTATATTTTTGGGGAGAGCGCGTATTGAGACGCGGATCAAGGTAATCGTTATCTTATACAGTATTGTGGCAGTTCTTATGGTGGTGCTTCAGTATGAGAGAAAAGAAATGCTGCTTACCAGTGCGGCAAATATGCTGTTTATTCTGATGATCTATATGGCAATGCAGAATCCGTCTGCTTATATTGACAGTGAAACCGGAACCAGTGATGAGCAGGCATTTCTGATCCAGATGAAAAATGTAACGGAGCAATCCGGCAAAAAAGTATTTTTTGTGGTACATATCAGACAGATGCATCATATCGAAATGCTTTTAGGATATGAAAACAGCAGGCGGCTGTTTGCCGAAGTGGGACATTATCTTACCGCACTGTGTGGAAAGTTCTGTGTGTTTCGCAATGCGGAGGATACATTTACCATTCTGCTGGATGAGGGAAAAGAAGAACACATAAAGGGGCAGATCAAAAAAAGATTTGAACAGGATTTTCATGTGTCTGGCAATTCGATTTCTTTAAATGAGATCATGATCACCCTGCATTATCCAAGAGATTTTTGTTCTCTGGCAGAGTACAGGGCACTGTATGGATATTTGCTGGAAGCGGCACAAAATTCAGGGAAACAGATCTTTTTTGAGGTGGATGAAGCCGTAAAAAAAGACTATTACCGAAGAAATAAGGTAGAGCAGGCGGTGGATCGTGCAATTACGGAAAACAGATTTGAAGTATATTATCAGCCGATCTATTCCCTGAAAGAAAAATGTGTTGTATCATTAGAGGCGCTGGTGCGTCTGAAGGATGAAAAACTTGGAGCCATTCCACCGGATGAGTTTATTCCGTTGGCGGAGCAAAACGGAACGATCACACAGATCAGTGAGATCGTACTTGAAGAGTGCTGCCGTTTTCTGGCAAAACATGTACTTCCAAATCCATCGCTTGGGATACGGACGATTCATGTAAATATTGCTGCAGCGCAGTGCCTGAACCGGAATCTGAAAGAAAGCATACTGCCAGTGTTAGAGCGTTATCATGTGCCGACACATATGATCACACTGGAGCTGACAGAGCGGACAGCGATTGAAGCGCCAAAGCTGATGTTATGGCACATGCAGGAGTTTGGCAAAATCGGCATGGGGTTTGCAATGGATGACTATGGAAACGGCAATTCAAACTGTTCTTATCTGATCCGTTTTCCATTTCGGGAAATCAAGATTGATAAAGACATGACCTGGTCCTATTTTGAAAATCCAACTGCAAAAATCGTGATTGAAAATGAAATAAAGACGATACAAAAACTCGGTCTCCCGCTGATCATGGAGGGCGTGGAAAAGAAAGAACAGAGTGATGCCCTAGAGACGCTTGGTGTGGATATGATCCAGGGATATTATTACGGGAAACCGATGCCGGAGACGGAGTGTCTGCGCTATATCAGAAGAATGCATTTTGCCAAAGAGGAATATGGAAAGAGTTGATGGAAAGTTTATGTTAAAAATAGCATTTTGTGATGATGATTTAGAGATATTAAAAGAACTTGGTATCTTATTGGACAAATATAAAAAAGAAAGAGACGAAGACCTTACCTGTACGGTATTTCAGAGTCCCTTAGAGTTACTGGCCGCGATTGAGAAAGGGTTTTCTTTCGATATTTTATTTTTGGACATTTTAATGCCGGGGGAAAACGGAATTGAGACTGCAAAAGAAATCAGACAGTATGATAATAATATGAAAATTATTTTTCTTACCTCATCTCCGGAGTTTGCAGTACAGTCTTATACGGTCGGGGCATATTTTTATCAGTTAAAGCCAGTCTGGGAGGAAAGCTTTTTCCGGCTGATGGATTCCGTGCTTGCAGAGTGCACAAAGACACAGGAAAACAGTCTGATTCTGCGGAGCAAAGAAGGAATTACAAGAATTGACCTTGAAAAGTTAGAATATTGTGAAGTGATAGGACGGACGCTCTTTTTTCATCTCGGAAATGGAAAAGTATTTGAGAGTGTCGGCAGTTTAGACGATTTATTTTTGCAGTTAAAGCCTTATGGCAATTTTTTACGACCACATCGGTCATTTTTGGTAAATATGGATTATATACAGAATATTTCTTACCGTGCAATTAAACTGATAAGTCTTGCAGAAATACCAATCCCGCATGGGAAATGCTCGGAGATAAAGAATAAATATCTCGAGTATGCGTTTAACAGAAAGCAGGTATTTTTATCATGAATCTTCTTTATGTAACAAATGGTGCAGCAGTCGGGATATTCGGCATGGTTTTGTCCGGGGCTTTTTGTGATATTCACTGGACGAAAGAAAAACGGGAATTTCTTGTTGGAAGTATTTTTGTGCTGCTTGCCATACAGGGCGTGATGTATCTGTTGGCCGGAGCAGCGACAATCCGTTATCTTTATCCTGTGATCACACATGTCCCGATGTGTATTGCCCTTTACATTTTAACGAAAAAACGTCTGTGGACAGTGATTTCCGTGCTGACCGCTTATCTCTGCTGTCAGCTTCGCAGGTGGGTGGCACTTTTTATAATGGCTGTGTTTGTGAACAGTGAAACGGTGCAAAATGTGACGGAACTGATTGCTACGCTGCCGTTATTATTTCTTTTACTGCGTTTTGTGGCACCCTCGGTGCGGGCAATATCAAATTATCCCGTGTCAATACAGCTTCAGTTCGGGTTGATTCCGGCATTGGGCTACGGCTTTGATTACCTGACGAGAGTTTATACGGATTTACTTTCAGAAGGCATACCGGCGGCAGTGGAATTTATGCCGTTCGTCTGCTGTATTGCTTATCTGGTGTTTGTGCTTCGTACTTCGGAGGAGGAGCGGAAGAAAAATGAACTTGAGCAGATGCAGAGCTGTCTGAATCTGCAGATTTCCCAGGCGGTCCGCGAGATTGAGGCTTTGAGGGAGTCGCAGAAAGATGCTAGTACCTATCGGCATGATTTAAGACATCATATGCAGCATCTGTTATCATGTATCGAGAATGGAAAAATTGAACAGGCAGAAGGCTACATTCATGAAGTATGTGCGCAGATTGAGGCAGGCAGGGTAAAAAATTACTGTGAGAATGAGACGGTCAATCTTATTTTTTCCTCTTTTGCAGGAAGGGCGGAAAGTGCTGGTGCCACAATGAACATAAAAGCGGTGGTACCATATATTCTTCCGGTTTCGGAGACAGATTTGTGTGTGCTTTTATCAAATGCGTTAGAAAATGCACTCCATGCGTGTACTGCACAGGAGCAGAAGGGAACGATAGATATTTTAGCGTATGAGAAGAACGGGAGGTTCTTTTTTCAGGTCACGAATCCATGCAGAAAAGAAGTAGTATTTGAAAATGGTGTTCCGGTTACCGACCGGCCAGGGCATGGAATCGGCGTACGCAGTATTTGTGCAATTGTTGACAGGTATGGCGGTATGTACAGCTTTCTGGTAGAAGATAATAAATTTATTTTACGCGTTTCTTTATAGGGTGCAGCTTTTTGCTGCACTTTAAAAGAAATAACAAAACTACAGATGAAAAATAAAAGGATGTCGATTGAGTGCACATTATAGTCGATTCAGAACAAGTTAATCCACTGTAGCACAAAATACGGTACATTAATGTCAACAAAGAGAAATGAAAAACAAATGACAAAGGAGAGAAAGATTATGAAAAGAAAAATTTTAGCAATTATGTTGAGTTCAATGCTGGCATTCTCTTTTACCGCCTGCGGGAATACCGAGGAGACTGCTGATGGCACAGTGACAAACGCAGAGGCAGATGTAGATGTGGCAGATACTGGCACTGATGCGGAGACCGATGTGGCAGAGACCGATGCAGCAGATATTGTTGTGGACACAGAGGCAGCAGATGCACAAAGCGAAGATGTGGAAACAGATTCTACCGAAGACTTATTCTGCCTGCTTGATGTGCCGATTTTAGAGATGCCGGACTTAGCAGGAACAACCTGGAGTTTCTGTGGGGGTAACCTTGGCGGTGTGCAAATGACACAGGACGATTATGATGCTGCATTAGAGCAGTATGGCGGAAAATTGGAGATCGTGTTTAGCGATGATGGTTCCACTGTACAGATGGTACAGGGAGGTGGAACGTTAGACGGTGTCTGTGAATATCATTATGAGGATGAAGGTGTGCGTTTAACATTTGACAATAACGGCACAGATCTGGTATACGCCTGCGTGTTTGCAGATTTTGACGGACTGACAATGGTAGCATTGTCCGATACTTCCGGATACAATGCGGTATATTTTGTACAGTAAAGGAGTATTTGAATGGAAATATCTGTAATTGTTTGTTTGCTTGTGATTTTGCTTGCCATATGGATTGTTTCTGTACGGAAAAAATTAGCGATCATGGATGAAAATATCAATCATTCCATGAATCAGATCGGAGTGCAGCTTTCGTCACGGTTTGATGCGTTACTTTCCCTGCTTGATTTTACAAAAAAATATGCAGGATACGAGGCACAGACACTTACAGATGAAGTAAATGAAAAACGGTGTATCATTATGGAAACTTCCACACCGGAGGAGGTTTTGCGCCAGGAAGGTGTGATAAACGAGGTGCTTTTCCGGACACAGACGGTTTTAGAAGAATATCCGGGTTCGACTGATGAAAATGAATACATCAAATGTATGGACGCGGTAGAGTGTTATGAAAAAATGGTGCAGACCAGCCGGCTGATTTATAATGATTCGGTGACAAAATTAAACAGAGAGCTTCACATTTTTCCAACCAGTGTACTTGCACATATGCTCGGATTTGAAAAACGGGATTATCTGGTAGAAAATTAGCAGAAAAGGAGATGCAAAGGATGAATAAGTTACACAGAAGCAGGTACATAAATGTAGTTGTATCAATGATGATGGCATTTTTGATGCTTGCTGCAATGGGAACGACACAGGTACATGCAGCACAATATACAACGGGAACGATTGATCCTGCCGAATTGAAAGCTGGAGATGTGGTTTACAGAGGGGTTCAGTTAACGGTAGACAGACAGATTGTGGTTTGTAAAAAGTGCAATATGATATGGATTACGACGGGCACGGATTACGGTACCGGAGACACGAAACGCTCTGAGGTGGTGGCTACGGAAGCCCATAAGGATCATCCGGATAAGGTGGGGTATAGCGAGTTTAACTGGTATTTTAATCTTGACAGCTCCGGCCCATTGTTAAAAAATACGCCATATACGATCGTAGAAAATGCTAACATTAAATATAAGATTACCTATAATACAAACGGTGGCAGTCAGATAGCAGAGGGAAATCAGACCTGCCAGATCCGCTGCCAGCTGCGACGAAAGATGGATATGATTTTGCCGGCTGGTATACAGATGCAGATTTTACGACGATTGCGCGGCCGGGACAGGCACTTACTGCCGACACGACTCTTTATGCAAAATGGGTAGAACACAGGCACACATTTAGGGATGAGTGGAGCAGCAATGATACTTCCCATTGGCATGCTGCCACGTGTGAACACACCACAGAAAAAAAGGATGAGGCAGCTCATGTTTATGGAATAGCAGGTGCGGAAAGATATACATGTAGTGTCTGCAAATATGTAAGTGAAACAAGAAAAAAAGAAGCTGAGGCTGCAGATAAAAAGAATACGGAAAGTAAACCGGTAAAAGTAAAAAGGACAGAGGCAAAAGACGCAGCATTAAATTCGAAATTTAATGTGAAAGCAGGAAAGACGGTCAAGGTAACTTGGGGAAAAGTTAAAGATGCAGATGGTTATGATGTTTATATGGCATACTGCGGAAAAGATAAGGAAAAGGTTGTAAAGTCCGTAAAGGCAGCGGATAGTTTATCTGTTGAGATCAGCAAATTGAAAAAGAAAGGAATCAATCAGAAAAAAAATATAAAATGTCATGTTCTTGCATATAAGATGGTTGATGGCAAAAAAGTAACAGTTGCGAAATCGATCACGATACATGCAGCAGGAAAGAAGAATAAATCAGTAACAGATGCAAAAAGCATTAAACTGAAAAAGACTTCTTATGTATTGGCAAAAGGGAAAAAAGCTGTCGTAAAAGCTTCGATTGTCAAGAAGGATAAGAAACGTCCGATCATTAATCATATATCGAAATTCCGATATGCTACATCAGACAGTAAAGTGGCAGTGGTATCTAAAAATGGTAAGATCACCGCGAAAGGAAAAGGATCCTGTTCTATATATGTATATGCAACAAACGGATGTGCACAAAAAATAAAAGTTGTGGTCAAATAAGAGAGACAGGTATAAAGTGAAAATGAATGTGTAGGAGAAAAGCTGCCAATGATAGTGATAATATCATTAGGCAGCTTTTTATAATGAACAAAGGAAAAAGAAAACGTGTATTTTGACTGGATTATATAGTATAATATATTCCGTGTCTGAGAGAGAAATAAAACATAAGAGGATAGTGCGTGTGAAAAATAAGATTTTTCACACGCAAGAATGGGGATTAAGATGAGAATAGGATTTGATAATGACAAATATTTAAAAATTCAGTCGGAGCATATCAAAGAACGCATCAGCCAGTTCGGTGATAAGCTGTATCTGGAATTTGGCGGAAAATTATTTGATGACTACCATGCGTCTAGGGTATTGCCGGGATTTGCACCGGACAGTAAACTTCAGATGCTGATGCAGCTTTCGGATGTTGCGGAAATCGTAATTGTGATCAGTGCTGCAGATATTGAGAAAAACAAGGTGCGTGGAGATCTTGGCATTACCTATGATGTGGATGTTGTCCGGCTGATCGGAGAGTTTGAGAAAAAAGGACTCTATGTCGGAAGTGTGGTCATCACACAGTTTGCCGGACAAAATGGTGCAGTGCAGTTTCGGGAAAAACTCGAAAAACGTGGAATCAAAGTATATCAGCATTATAAGATCGAGGGGTATCCGTCGAATATTCCACTGATCGTCAGCGAGAATGGTTTTGGAAAAAATGATTATATTGAGACGACAAGACCGCTTGTGGTTATTACTGCGCCGGGGCCTGGAAGCGGAAAAATGGCAACCTGTCTTTCACAGCTTTATCATGAAAACATTCGCGGAACCAAAGCCGGCTATGCGAAGTTCGAGACATTCCCAATCTGGAATCTTCCGTTGAAGCACCCGGTCAACCTTGCATATGAGGCTGCAACAGCAGACTTAAATGATGTGAATATGATTGACCCGTTCCATCTGGAAGCATATGGAAAGACCACGGTAAACTACAACCGTGATATAGAAATATTTCCTGTTTTAAATGCAATTTTTGAGGGAATATACGGTGAAAATACCTATTACAAATCGCCGACTGATATGGGAGTAAATATGGCAGGAAACTGCATCATCGATGATGAAGCCTGCTGCGTGGCATCTAAAATGGAAATTATCAGACGTTATTACACCGCAGTGAATAAGCTGGTAAAAGAAGAAGCGACCGAAAATGAAGTTTACAAGATCGAGCTTCTAATGAAACAGGCGAAGATTACAACAGACGACAGAAAAGTTACCGTTGCAGCAAAGAAACGTGCGGAGGAATCAGGTGTTCCGACCGCAGCAATCGAACTTTCTGATGGAACAATTATTACATCAAAAACGTCTGATTTCCTTGGAGCATCAGCGGCATTGCTTTTAAATGCTTTAAAATATTTAGCTGGAATTGAACATGACGAGAAGCTGATCCGCCCGGAGGCAATTGAGCCAATCCAGGATTTGAAGGTACGTTTCTTAGGAGGAAAGAATCCAAGACTTCACACAGACGAGGTTTTGATTGCGTTATCTCTCGCGGCGGTTTCCAATGAAAATGCAAAATGCGCCATTGAGCAGATCCCTGCACTCCGTGGCTGTCAGGTGCATACGTCGGTTATGCTTTCCGAGGTGGATATTAAAATCTTCAAAAAACTGGGTGTGGATCTGACAAGTGAACCGGTACGCAGTGGATTGAAGCTGTACTAAATTTATTTGATGTATCATGAGCCATAGAATAAAGTAAAAGAGGAAATAACATGAATCTGATTAATATAGAAGATCTGACAAAGGTCTATGCCGAAAGAAAGCTGTTTGATGGTGCATCATTTTCATTGCAGGATGGGGAGAAGATAGGTGTTATTGGTATCAATGGAACCGGAAAGACAACACTTCTGCGGATGATCATGGGGGAAGAGGAGACGGATGAGGGAACTGTTACGACTGCTAACCATGTGGTCATACGTTATCTGCCGCAGCATCCGGAATTCGAACCGGAAAAAAGCAGTCTGGAATGTGTGCTGGAAGGAAATGTAACGGATGAAAACCGCTGGTCTGTTGAAAGTGATGCCAAGGCAATGATGATGCGGCTTGGCATTAAAGATTTTATGCAGCCTGCAGGACAGTTATCCGGTGGACAAAGAAAGCGTCTTGCGCTGATATCCGTACTTCTTTCCCCGGCAGATATTCTGCTGCTGGATGAGCCTACAAACCATTTAGATAATGATATGGCAGACTGGCTGGAGGATTATCTGAAAAAATGGCGGGGCGCTCTGGTCATGGTGACCCATGACCGTTATTTTCTGGATCGTGTCTGTAGTGAGATTATCGAGATAGACCGGAAACAGATTTATCAGTATAAAGGGAATTACAGCTATTATTTGGAAAAACGACAAGAACGAATGGACGCGTTGAATGCCGAGGTGGACCGGGCCAGTAACTTGCTTCGCAAGGAGCTCGACTGGATGCGCCGTCAGCCGCAGGCGCGTGGGACAAAAGCGAAGTACCGGATCGATGCTTTCTACGAGCTTGAAAAGAAAGCCAAACAGCAGCATGAGGTCGGTAATGTCAACTTGGATGTGAAGGCGTCGTATATCGGATCGAAGATTTTCGAGGCGGAACATGTTTCGAAACGTTTCGGTGATCTGAAGATCGTGGAAGATTTCAACTATATATTCGCCCGTTATGAAAAGATGGGGATTGTCGGGAATAACGGAACGGGAAAATCTACTTTTATCAAGATGCTGATGGGGGAAGTGGAGCCTGACAGCGGTCGTTTTGACGTAGGAGAAACGGTCCGGTTCGGTTATTATAGCCAAGACGGCCTCCAGTTCGACGAGCAGATGAAGGTGATCGATGTGGTCCAGAATATCGCGGAATATGTTGACCTCGGTGACGGGAAGAAGATGGGTGTTTCACAGTTCCTGAACTATTTCCTTTTCTCACCGGAAAAACAGCATAATTACGTTTTCAAGCTGAGTGGGGGAGAAAAACGCCGTTTGTATCTCTGCACGGTCTTGATGCGTAGCCCGAACTTTCTTGTGCTCGACGAACCGACGAACGACCTAGATATCGTCACGCTGAATGTATTGGAGGAATATCTGCGGAACTTCAAAGGATGTGCGATCGTCGTGTCGCACGACCGTTATTTTATGGATAAGGTGGTCGATCATCTGCTGG
>ERZ780162.2599-NODE-2599-length-11165-cov-13.092259_pt1 | contig 11165 bp, 8 predicted proteins | sample MGYA00511474_ERZ780162 | MGnify/ENA primary metagenome ERZ780162 (study PRJEB29588, sample SAMEA2143633) | human gut metagenome | biome: human gut; feature: human-associated habitat; material: faeces | place: Denmark | collected 2008/2010 ...
TTTGCGGAAAAGCAGGTGCAGCTGCACACCGAGCCCGGCGATGACGCCCTGCTGCGGGAGAACACCGTGGACTTCATCTCCTTCAGCTACTATGCCAGCCGCTGCGTGGCGGCCAGCCTGGAGGGCAAGGCCGTGAACGACGGCAACGTGGTGCGCTCGGTGAAGAACCCCTATCTGCAGACCAGCCAGTGGGGCTGGGCCATCGACCCGCTGGGCCTGCGCATCACCATGAACCAGCTGTATGACCGCTACCAGAAACCGCTGTTCCTGGTGGAAAACGGTCTGGGTGCCCACGACACGGTGGAGCCTGACGGCAGTGTCCACGATGATTACCGCATCGACTACCTGCGCCGTCACATCGAGGCGGTCAAGCAGGCTGTGTCCGACGGCGTGGACCTGATGGGGTACATCGCCTGGAGCGGCATCGACCTGGTGTCTGCCTCCACCGGCGAGATGAGCAAGCGGTACGGCTTCGTCTATGTGGACAAGCAGGACGACGGCACCGGTACGCTGGCCCGCAGCAAAAAAGATTCTTTCGATTGGTATCAGAAGGTCATCCGCTCCAACGGCGCAGACCTCTGAGCGTTTTCCTCCGTTTCATAAATGCAAAAAGCCGCCCCGCAGGCACCGGAAGTTCCGGCCTGCGGGGCATTTACGGGGCCGGTGTGCTGGACCGCTGCATGGAACTGGAAGCCATGTACCGCAAGGGCTGGCAGGACGCCGAAAAGCTGGTACAGTGGTACCGCGCTGCCAAAGCGGAAGCATAAGCCGAACACAACACGAAAGGGCCTCCCCGGAATGGGGAGGCCCTTTCTATGCGTTTACGACTTGACGTGGATCGCGTTAGGTGTGGGAAGCATCAGTGCTTCTCTTTGTACTTGAGGCTGGTGAATGCGCCTGCGATGGTCAGCAGCATGCCGCTGAATGCCATGCCCAGAGCGGCCATCCAGTTCACACCGGTCTGCGGCAGTGCATCCTGCACAGCGGGCAGGACCGCGTCAGACGGCAGGACCGGAGTTTCCGGAGCAGCATCATCCGGGGTGGCGTCCTGCACGGGCGGCAGCTCGGGGGTCTCCGGGGTCACAACGGTCTCGTCCTGCACCGGCGGTACATCGGGGTCTTCCGGAGTGACGGGGGGAGTGACCGGCGGGATGACTACGGTTTCTTCGCCATACACGGGCACTTTCTTGGTCTCGACGGTGGTGAAGTTGTAGTCCACATGGGCCTTGGTGGTGGTTTCGGTCGTCTTGGAGACGGCAGAGGCCTTCACCTTGTCCTCGGTGCGGTAGGTGTAGGAGAACTTGCCCTCGTCGTTGGTGGAGGAGCCGGAGCCCTTGAAGATGTTGCGGATGATCTCGGTAAAGGACTTGTATTTGCCGCTGCCGGTGCCCTCGACACCGTCACTGCCGTCCTTCTTCCAGTCGAAGCTCTGCTTGAAGGAGACATCATAGGTGCCATTATAACCGCTACCTACAGAGTCCGTAACGGTGTAGGGCTCCTTGTAATCGTAGGAGTCAGAGGTTACACGCAGAGTGTTATTGGCCGCGCTGATATCTTCGCCCCGACGTTTACGGTAGGAGAGGTTTGCCTTGTAATCGAAGGTCTGCTGGCCGGTGACCTTCTCTTTGCTGATCTGAGTCAGATTGGAGAGCGTCAGGTCATAGCCGCCGATATAACCGATGTTCGAGGAGCCGGGCTTTACATAGCCCCACCAGTCATAGTCATAGAACCCGTCGTTGTAGCCAAAGGTCTTGTTGGCGCAGTTGTTGTTGCTCTTGGACAGATAACCATAAGAGGTCATTTCAGACTGATAGAGGTAGATCTGATAGTAGGAACTGGAATCCTTATCCTGCCCGTTGTAAATCTGCACGATTTGAGCGTCGGGGTATTTCTTCTGCAGCTCTTTCAGCTTGCGATCAGCGGTTGTTCTGTCATAGTATTTGCTTCCGGTCCAGTTGTATTTATCCTCATAGAGTCCATAGGCAATCGTACCGGTGACCTTGTAGAACTGGCTGGTCGTTGGATAACCGTCGATCTCTCTGGTTTCCCAGGTCTTGGTATCGGGATTCCAGTATTCGCCATAATTATCCCAGCTTGCACGGGGGTACTCGTAGTGGCCATTGCCGCGGCCCTCTTCGTTGTCGAAGGTGATGCGGTCGATCAGGCCGACCTCGTGGTTGTTTTTGCCCTCGCCAACAAGATCTTCGGCACTTTCATTCCAGTAAAGATTCTTTTTGACCAGAACGCAGTCCACTTCCTTACCGTCGATGGTGGTCAGTTTGGAACTGGTGCCAAGGTCAAGGTGGCCGATGGTGTTCTTGTTGGTCAGGTTGTTTTTGTCGCCCCAGCTGTCTTGATACTCATTGCCAGTATAGGCGTCTTTCTCCTTTTCGGTGGCACCTGCGTTGGCATCCTGCTTTGCCTTGTTCAAGTAGTCGATCAGGTCCTGACCGGTGAGCGTGCCGTAGTTGACGGATTCCAGCACATGTTTGATCTCTTCAAACGTGGTGCCCGGTTTGATGACCGTATCGCCGATCACCAGATCGTAGCCTTCTTTGTTAGCCTCTTTCCGAGCGGCCCCAATGGCTTCCATCAGCTTTTTCTCGGCTTCCGCTTCCATGGTAGCGCTGCCCGAAACAGAGCCGTGCTCGGTTTCTTCGCGGATGGAAACCGTGATAGAGGTGGCTTCCGCATTGGCATACTTGATAGTATGTTCATGCCCATCCGCATCCCAATAGGTGGCAGTACCTTTGCTGAGATCAACATTATAGGTGAAGTTTTCACCATACTTGGATTTGAGCAGTCTTTCAATGACAGAAGCATCCTTGATGGCTTCCGTTTCGCCGATGGTGATGGTGTAATACTTATCGCCTTTTTTGCCGGTATAGGTCTTGCCGTCCTTGGTGCTCAGGTTATCATAGGTGACATCATTGACCTTGATGGTAACACCGCTGGTTGCTTCCTTATCGGAAATGCTCCAATTCGTCTCCGACAAATCAACCTCAGTTGTGTCGGTTTCAGTTTTGGATTCAGATTCCGTATGGGTAACCGTCCAGCTGACCCACTGGAACTGCTCGTTGGAGATAATAGCGCTGATCTCGTCGCTGGTCTTGCCTTCGTCCCGCAGCTTCTTTTCCAGATCGGCCTTGATCTTTGCCAGCTGGTCTACATCGGGGGTGGTATAGGTGAGCGTGTAAGTCTTGCCGTTGTACTCATAAACAACGGTTCGGACACCGTTAATGGTTTCATCCTTTTTTTGGGTGGCACCTTCCGGAATGGTAAAGTCCGAAGAAATGCCATCAGCCAGTTCGCCATTAACGGTGTTAGAGTAGGAATCACTGTCTCCCCAGCTCTTGGAACCGCCCGTTACATAAGCGGTGCCGGTCACGGTGTTGTCAAGTACATTCTCGGCATCCTTGCCGTCAACCTTGGTGTCGCCGGTCGGGGTGTGAACGGTGTCAACAGTAGCGCCATCATAATTGAAGGTGTAACTCTTGTTGTTGGCGTCCGTATAGGTGAACTCGCCCTTGTCGGTGGAAGTGATCGCTGCCAGCTTTGTATTAAAATTTGCTTCGTTGGTGTCAAGACCGGCTTTCTTGGCGGCTTCGATCAGAGCAGTCCGGATGGCTTCCAGCTTAGCGTTCTTTTCAATCTCGCTGACATCCTTGTCTTCCTCGATCTGGCCGGGGTTCTTTGTCTCTTCGGTGACCTCAACGGTATAGCTCAGGGTCTTGCGGACGGCGTTGATCTGCACATCGTTCAGCTCAATGCCGTTGTAGTAGAGCTTGCCGTTCTCGTACTTGTAACCTTCGTCCTTCAGACGGTCATAAAGCTGCTCAGAAGTAAGGGTATCAGAAGATTTAGCTTCGGTGATTTTATAGATATACGTCTTGCCATTTTTCTCGCGCTTGACAGTATAAACGCCATCAATAGCGGTCTGATCTTTCAGCAAGTCGCCAAGTTCTTCAGCGGAGAGGATCTCTTTGTCGTTGCTGTCCTTGATGGACGGCAGCTTGACCTCAGTGGTTAGATCCTTGCCGCCTTCTGCGGTGCCCTTTTCCACCTTGAGCACCAGCGTGGTCTCGGTGCGGGTCTTGACCGAATTGCCGGTGATCTCGTAGTAGGTGACGCGGGTGACGGTGTTGCCGTTCTCGTCGGTAGAGGTCTCTTCCTTTTTCAGGGTATAGGTGGTGTTGCCCTCGTCGTCGGTCTTTTTCTCCACGCCGTCCTCGGGGACATCCAGCAGCTTGGCAACATCCTCAGCGGACATTTTCTTCGTTTCGGGCTCGCTGGTCTTTTTCAGGGTCAGGGTCTTGGAGTTGCCGTCCTTGGCGGGCTCGACCTTGTCCACGGTGTAACCGCCCAGCTTGGCATCCTTATCGGTTTTCCAGTCCGGACGCACGTCCTTGCCAAGCTCGTCGTCGAGGTTGATCTCTTCGCCCTTCTTGGTGTCGGTAATGGTGGTGGAGGAATCAGCCTTGCCGGTGCCGGTGGTGGTCGTAGTCTCGGTGCCGGTGGTCTCGGTGGGGGTGGTGATGGTGGTGTTGCCGTCCTCGTCCTTGCCCACCACGGGGTCGCCCTTCTTCACCTCGGCGTCGGGGTCCACGACGGTGGTGCTGGAAGAGCTGTCGGGGGTCTCTTCCTTGGTGGCCTCGCCGATCTTGCCGTCCTTGCCGGTGGCTTCATCCTTCTTGCTGTTGTCGATCACGTCACCCTTCACATAGGTGCCGTCGGGGTTCTCAGTCTCGTCCGTCTCGCCGGAGCCCTCAGAGCTGTCGGTTTCGCCGTCCTCACCGGATTTGCCGGGCTCTTCCGGCTTCTCAGCAGGTTTATAGTCAATGGTGATGTCATCGGTCTTGGTGCCGGGGCCGAACGCGGGAGCCTGATCATCTTTCTTGGCCTCATCGTTCACCGGGGGAACAAACTCTTCCTGCTTTTCCTCTTCGCCCTCGACCTCGCCTTCTGCGGTCTTACCTTCCACAGGGGCGGGTTCGGCCTGCGGGGCAGCGTTATCCTCGACAGAGTCGGGGCCTTCCACAGCATGGGCGGCCATGGGCTGTGCAGCGACACAGGCGGTTAGGGCTACGGACATGGCAGCGAGTTTCAGCTTTTTGTTCGTCATGATTGATGGCTCCTTTCAAATGGTGTCAAGTCTTTTACGCATTACAACTGTCCCATAGGATGGACATATTTCAAGGCTTACTATCCTGCTTCCTTTATACCATTTTCCGGTGCGGGTTGTCAAGAAAAAAATATGTAGAAACGCATGATTTGTGAAAATATTCCAAAGTCTGAATTGGATATTTTGCACAAATCACAAGAACTTGTTGCAGAAAAAAGAGAAACTGTTGCGGACGTGAAATGATGCGGTTGCGGTACTGGTGCAGAGTGTGCGGATTGTTGCGGAAAACCACTTTTTGAGGGACGGAATTTCTGGCAAAGAACCGGCTGGAATTTCTCCTGCCGCCCTGCTGCAGACGAAAAAAGGCCCCCGGAAACCTGCGTCTCCGGGGGCCTTGCCCTCTTACCTTATATAGGGCAGTCGGCGATCACTGCTTCTGCTTCAGCTGGGCCAGGTAGCTGTCGGCGGCCACGGCGGCAGCGGTGAAGCTGTTGTTCTTCCACCAGCTGATGAGCGCGGCCACGGTGGTGATGCCGGCGGTGACCAGCTGCTCCACGGTGGTGCTCTCGATGGGCAGCACGGGCTTGCCCATTGCGCTCAGCACCTGATTGGTCAGGGCCAGCAGGAGCACAGCGGTGCGGGCCAGGGTAGCGGCGGAGATCTTGTTGCTCAGTTCCATAAATCAGTTCCTCTCTTTCATTCGTTCATGGTTCTCAAGGTCGGCGATGCGGTGGTTGGCCACCTTCATCTGCTCTTCCAGAATGGGCACGCGGCGGGCGAAATTGTTGTGCTCGCGCACCTCACGGGTCAGCTCTTCGAGCTTGGTGTCGGTCACGGCCTGACTGCGGCTGTTGGCGATCAGCACGCCGATCAGGGTCACGGCCCCGGCAATGACAGCGGATAAGATCGTTTCCATTCCGTTCACCGCCTTTACCCGGCCCACCGGCTTTTTGCTTTGCGCACATCCACATGGACAAAGCCTTTTGCGGGGTAGCGGCCGATGCCGCCGGTGCCGGGCAGCAGGGTCTCGGCGTAGGCGGCAAGCTGCTCCACCGGCACGCCGGACACCCGGATATCCGCGGCACGGCCATACTGATGCTGGCTGTAAACCGCCCCGCCCACAGCCCTGTTGTGTGCAGCGGTGCGGTAGCCGCTGGTAATGACCACCGGTGCGCCAAAATGGTCACGGATGGCCTGCAGCACCTGCACCAGTTCGCTGTCCACAAACAAAGGGTCGGTGCCGTCTTTGCAGGCAAATTCCTTTGCGCGGAAGCTGCGGCTCAGCAGCGTTTCGCCATCCCTTGCGCGGGAGTAAACGTTAAGCATGGCCGTCCTCCTGCAGCAGCGCTGCCACGGCATCCCTCAGCCGGGCGGGCACATCCTCCAGCGTTTTGATGCCCTTGCGGATCAGGGCCGCATAGATCCTTGCCATTACACACCACCTCCTTCGTACAGTTCACACAGGGCCAGCTGCAGGTCGGTCAGCTGGCAGGTCAGGCTGGCAATCGTCTCGGGCAGACGGGCTGCTTCCTCGGCCTGCTGGCGCTCTTTTTCCCGCGCGGCCAATTCTTCTTCCGTATAGCGGATGTATCTCTGCACCGGCACCTGTTCGGTCCATGCGGCCTGCGCAGGCACGCCCGGAACGTCGATGACCTTCCGCACATCCCTGCCGCCGCCGGGATACTCCGTTACGGTCTCGTAGTGGCTCACTTCCTCCACACCTTCCACGGCGGGGTGCTCCACTGGCTCGGTGTCGTCCACCAGATACCCAAGCGTCAGGTCAGGGTTTTCAATGGCTGCACCGTTCTCGTCAATGATTTTCATGGTTCAAAACCTCCTTTCTCAGGCCACGCGCCGCCAGATGTGCACATAGTAGGCGGCAGGCTGCACGGTGGCGCTGCGGCCGTAGATGGCATTAGACTTGGACGCATCCAGACTGAACTTATATACATCAGAAAAGGAATTGTATTCGCCCGTAGATGCGATCACGTTGCCGGCAGTGAATGCGCCGGATACCTTATGTTCACCCTTTTTTACATCCGCGACAAAAGAGCCTGTGATGTTCGGCAGTCCGGCCTTTACTGTGGTGCCCGCTGCGTGGCTACTGCTGGCACCCATCAGCACGCGCTCCGATGCGATCTGCTCCCATGTGCCGCCAAACAGGGCGGCAGGGCTGGTGGGGTCGGTGCTCTGGTAGATGCTGCCCACCGGGTAGGCAGCGGAGCTGGGTGCGGCCAGCAGAGCATCGACATCTTCCTTTGTATAATAGGAAGAAAAATCGGCACCGAAGGTGCGCAGGGCGTTTGCCTTTTCGGCAGCGGTCCATTCCCCGGCGGCTGCGGCGGTGGTCAGAGCCTTCTTCACGCCGTAAGGCAGCAGGGCTGCGGTCAGCGGCAGAAGTGCATCCGTCATGCTGTCCAGCTGTTCGCGGGCAGCTGGTGCGATGATCAGAGTTCCGTCGCTGCGCACGTTGATGCCGCAGGCGGGGTCCACCCGCACTGCGCCGGGGGCCGAAGCCGTGGGCACCGTGCTGCTGCGCAGATAGGGCGACAGATCCGGCATGGCGGCAGTATCGGTCAACACGGCCCCGGTGTTGGGGTCCACGCTCAGCACCCGAAGCAGCTGGCCGGAGACCGGAACTGCCGGGCAGGGAAGCGCCCCCACATCCTGCGCCGTCAGTTTTACGATGCCGCTTTTGCCGTTCACGCTCACTACCTGACCGTCGGTAGGCACCAGCTCCTCTGCCCGTGCGGCAGCAGCCTCGGCACGGGCTGCACAGCGGGATGCAGCGGCACTGTCGGCGCTGGTGCGCTGTGCCGCGGTCTGGGCCTGTGCCGCATTGGATGCCGTGCTTGCAGCACTGGCTGCGGCACGCTGCGCGGCGGTGGAAGCGGTACTGGCACTTTCCAGCACACGCGCCACGAACTGCTCATACTGCGAGGGCGGCAGCTCTTCCGCGCCGCCGTCGGTGGGCAGGATGGCGTAGGTGTCGTAGCTGCCGGGCCGGGTATAGGCGGCGTAGCCGCTGGCATCGATGGCTGCCAGCATCCACTGTCCGCCGGTGCTTCCGGTCAGGCGGCGGTCCACGGTGACGCAGTGCTGCGTGTCTAGTGAGACCGGTGCCAGCAGGGTGCCGTCGCTGCGGCGCAGGTAGAGCGCAACGGTGCACCCGGCCCATGCTTCCGGCAGCGTGAAGCACAGCTCGTCCACACCGGCAGCGTTCTGTGCACCGAGGTGCAGGCGGTGCGGCTGGGACAGAAATTCAGTGCCGCCGCACTGCCTTTGAATGATCTTGATGTTCACTTGAAAACCTTCCTTTCTGCTTTTTGTTTGATTGTACAGCCGCTGCCCGGCAGCTGCCAGTGTGGTCTTTTGCTGCACAAATTTCTGTGCTTCGGCATTTTGCCGGGAGGCGCTTTTCATGAGTAATTCGCACAGTTCTTTGTGGGTGAAAAATGGGATGAAAAAGAGGTGGCTTTGTACGGAAAACCAGCGATTTTTGGCCGCTTGCCGCATGGGAAAACGAACCCAAAAGTGCAGTTTCCGGTGCAAAAAGTCCAAAATAAATGTTAAAAATTCGTGAACAAAACACCCCAGAAAACAGGTCGAAAATCGGAAGGAAATAACCGAAAAAACAATATTTTGGAGAAAACAATGTTAAAGTTGCACAAAAAATAACGTCAAAAAACTAACAAAGTATGAGAAGGTGATTTGACAAATGGCCATTGGACTGGTAAAATAAGAGCCGCTCAACGGAACCAACAGACGTTGCAGCGTTTAAAATTTATCTGGATGAAGTAAAAAGCCGTCTTATATACGGCGCGGCGCGGGCAGATGGGGTCCGGGCCGGGAGGGTAACTGCACTCTCCGCAGCGGAGTCCAAATTGTATACGATGCTCGATTTTACCAAAAAGAGGGCATCGTATTTGATTGTGGGGCCAGATGGCTTCTGCCCGCCCTGCAGTCCGGGCGGCCGGGGCATGAAAAACATGTCCGCAGCCGCAGCCAATTTTGAAAAGAGAGGAGTTGTCTCGTATCGCTTCCGTAAAATTGAAGAAAGCATTGTCTGACTGCAAGCATGCAGTCTCTCCCCGTGTGCTGGCGTTTTGTGTCATGGTCGTGTGCCTTGTGGCTACACTCAGTGTGACCGCTGCGAATCTGCGGCTGACCTACGTCACAGACTCCAATGGTGCCCGGCAGGTGATCCTCACCTCCGAGACCGACCCTGCACAGGTCATGAACCTTTCCGGCATCCAGTCCGAAGAGGGCGATCAGGTCTATTACACGGCCTACAGCGGCAATCTTGCCGCCCTGAACATTGAGCGCGCATTCTCCGTCAGCATCACTGCCGACGGTCAGGAGTACCCCGTCAAAATGGTGTTCGGCACCGTGGCGGATGCCCTGAAGCGTGCCGGTATCACCCTGGAGGGTGACGACTACACCGAGCCTGCTCTGGACCAGCTGGTGAGCGCAGGTTCCACCATCACGGTGCACCGCGTGGACTACACCGACCGTGTGGAGACGCAGGCCATCCCCTACGATACCGAGTACGTCTACACCAGCCTGTATTTCCGCAACACCGGCCGCGCCACCACGGTGCGCCATGGTGCGGAAGGCCAGCAGACCATCACCACCCGCGACCGCTATGTGGACGGCGAGCTGGAAAACAGCATCGTGGTGGATTCCACCACCACTGTGGAGCCGACCAACCACATCATAAAGACCTATGGCGCAGGCGCGCCGGTCTCCCCGCTGACCGGCCCGGACGGCACCACCAATGCACCCGCCTCTTACAGCAAGGTGCTCACCGGAAAGGCCACCGGCTACTATTCCAAGACCGGCAAGGGTTCTTCCGGTCTGGGTCTGGGCTACGGCACTGTGGCTGTGGACCCGGATGTGATCCCCTACGGCACCAAGCTGTATATCACCTCCACCGACGGCAAGTTCGTGTACGGCTATGCGGTGGCTACCGATACCGGCATTGCCGTGCAGAAGGGCCAGATCCTTGTGGACCTGTTCTACGAGACCTACGCCGAGAGCGTGATCAATGGAGCCATTCAGGTGAACGTCTACGTGGTGGACTGAGCAGGCTGAAAAGAACCGGGGAAACCGGAACTGAAAATTTTCAACAGAAACAGAGAGCTTCTGTACACCTTCCCTTTGGGAGGGTGCGCAGAGGCTCTTTTTTATTGTCAGATTGGCAGGATTCACCATAAAATTTGTAAAAATTTGGCGGGTATGTATATAAGGAAAAAATATCAACGAAAAGATTATGGTAAATTTTACAGTAAAATGCGGCGAAACTCTTGAAAAACAGACCGAAATTCTTTAATATAAAAGGGTAAAAAGCTACAGGTGCGCTTTGTGCATCTGTACGGGGAGGAGCAGTCTATGAAACCGACCGAGGAGAAGATCCAGAGCAATGCATCGGACCTGCCGGTGTATTTGTTCAAACAGGGCAATAACTGTGAAGCATACCGCTACTTTGGCGCACACATGGAAACACGTGCCGGTGAAGCAGGTGTGGTGTTCCGCGTGTGGGCACCCCATGCTGTAGCCATCAGCGTGGTGGGCGACTTTAACAGCTGGAAGCCGGGCAGCCACCCGATGCGCAAGGTGGATGGCGATTCCGTATGGGAATTGTTCATCCCGGGCATGAAGGAATATGATGTTTATAAATACTGCGTGACCACCCGCGCAGGTGATCTGGTCTATAAGGCCGATCCCTATGCGTTCCACGCCGAGACCCGCCCGTCCAACGGCAGCAAGGTCTACGATATCAGTGGTTTTGCGTGGCACGATGATGCATGGCAGGCAGCACAGAAAAAGGCTGATGTGATCAACAGCCCGATGAATATTTACGAGATGCACGCCGGCAGCTGGAAGATGAAGGAGGGCGGCAAGCCCTACAATTATTCCGAGCTGGCAGACGAGCTGATCCCGTATATCACAGAGATGGGCTATACCCATGTGGAACTGCTGCCGGTCATGGAATATCCGTTTGACGGCAGCTGGGGCTATCAGGTCACCGGCTATTTTGCAC
>ERZ780162.2601-NODE-2601-length-11159-cov-3.998199_pt1 | contig 11159 bp, 10 predicted proteins | sample MGYA00511474_ERZ780162 | MGnify/ENA primary metagenome ERZ780162 (study PRJEB29588, sample SAMEA2143633) | human gut metagenome | biome: human gut; feature: human-associated habitat; material: faeces | place: Denmark | collected 2008/2010 ...
AACCCGCACCGCGAGGCGAGCCGCTTCGAGAGCTGGCCACGCGCGAGTTCGCATTGCGAGAACCCGCTACCCGTGGCCCCGCACCGCCCGCATCAGCCGAGCGCGAGCGCGCACCCGACGATGGCATGCGCTTTTGTCCACCCGCGCCACCCCGAGCGTGACTTGCCTTCCGATATTTTTGATTTTCTCGCGCGAACTGCTCGAACTCGGGCGTGGAATGGCCCGGCTCGAACGGATCGTATCCCTGATCGTTGTTAGCCATGCCCCAAGTATAAGCGCGATGCCGCGCGGCGCGCCCACTTCCACCGCGCCCCCACATCAAGATCGGCGCCGCGCGAGCAAGCTTCTTTCCTGAATTAGCGAAATCGTGGACAGAAATCTCCGATATGTGAGCCATTCGAAGGCGAATGAGGGGATATGCGAACTCGCCCCACGCGTTTTCCCAGGTCAGAAATTTCAACATAAAGTTTTCCGAATGCAACTCCTCACATATCGGCGATTTTTGTCCGCGACGAGTCGATTTCGAGATAAGAGAGGAACGGGACCGAGACGATTTCCAGGCAACCGATGCCATGCGGCCGTTTTCGCAGCGGCGGCGAAGACACACCCGCCGCGCCAAGACGCGCCCGCCCCGCCTAGACGCGCCCGCCGCACCTTTATAGGAAGATTGGCGCGCGCGACACGGCGACTTGCCTTCGCGACCTTTAAACTGGGATTGCAGGAAAGGGCGCGCGAACGCCCGCCGGCCGCGAAAGTTAGACGCGGAATCTCTCCGGCATGGTGAACCACACCACCCGCCTGATCACGCGCGGGAGAGGGTGTTCGCCGCCTCGAACAAACACGATCGGCTCGTATCCAGGAAGGTAGGAATCGGGCATGAGCGTTATGCGGTCCTCGGTGACGCTTGCACGCTTCACCGTGAAGTCGCCGCTCTCCGTCCCGAACACATACACGTGCCCATTGACCACCTCGGACTCGGGCACAACGAGCGCCAGGCAGCCGTTCGGCAGCACGCGGTTCATCGATTCGCCGGACACGCGCAGGAAAAACGCGTTCGGGTAACGCTCGTGCAGCGAATGCGGCACAGCGACGTATTCCTCGATAGGGAACGCGTCGCGCGGAGCGCCCGCCGCCACGCGCCCGAGCAAAGGTGCTTGCTCAGGTTGCGAATCGCTCGAGCGGCGAAGAGACCGGCGAGCAAAGCCGTTCTTCTCGCTGTTGATATCCTCAAGAGTGAGGCCGGGAAATTCGCTGAGCAGGATGAAGAGGTTGCTGCGACGCGGTTGCGAGCTGCCCGTCTCCCACGACGAAACCGTGGTCTGAGAAACTTGGAGGCGCTTCGCAAACTCGGTTTGGGTCAACCCCGCATCAACGCGCACCGCCCTGATGTTGTTGCCGATCGCATTGTCCGTCGTATCGCCCACGCGCACCTCCCATTGCCGCAACAATGCTACCAAACTTGCATATTCCCTCGATTGACGAGGCCTTGTTACCCGTTAAACTTAATAGCGCCAAATTCACGGGAAGGGAGGCGGCGTGAAAAACTGGCTCACGCGCGCACGCGAGATATCGGGGCTAACGGCACAGCAATGTGCGGACGCTATCGATTTGCCGATATCGGAATACGCCCAGGTGGAGCGCCACCCTGGCACGCTCACCTTAAACGAGCTCGCAGCCCTCGCCTGCGCGATGGGCTCTGCAGGCCAAGCCCTCATCGAAGGCGCGTTCGAGTCCCTTCGCGCATAGCAGCAAGGCAACAACCCGCAGGCGCCAAGCATGCTCTCGAAGCGCTCCGGAGCCACGACGCCAAACTCATAGGCGCCAAACTATCCCACCAGTCGGCGCGCACACCGAAACAAATTCGTAACCTTCTATCGCGGCGGATATCTTCGAAGCGGTTTCCAGCTACGATTACAGCATCCAGCTCGCAAGCTTTTACCTGCGCGGAAACTGACACGATCGAACCAGCGTGCATCGGCAGGGCAGGCGCCCGCGCGACGCGAGCGACAGCGGGAGCGCATCCAGCTAAAGCGGCTCATCCCGCACAGCACGCCGTATTCCCATCGATTGCTTTCTAGAAAACGCCGCCCCAGACGAGGACGGCAGCGACGGCCACCACCCACAGCACGGCCACGACGATGCGGACCGGGCGCGGGGTGCGCAGGCTCGCCGCAGGAAGCAGCAGCATTGCAATTGCGCCGCCAATGGCGCCACCTAGATGGCCGCCGATCGAGATGTTCGGCACGAGCAGCGTGTAGATGACGTTCACCGCGATGATCGAGAGCATGCTCTTCGAGAAGTCGCGGAAGACCGCGCGGTTGCCGCGAACGAGGACGCACAGAAGCGCTACGGCTACGAACAGGCCGAACACGCTTGTCGAGGCACCGGCGGAGACAAACAGCCCGCCACCTTGCGCCATGTCGACCGCGTAGGAGACGACGTTGCCCGTGATGCCCGCGACGAAATAGAGCAAAAGGAAGTTCCCGCGCCCAAGCACGCGTTCCAAAAGCTCGCCCACGCTGTAGAGCGCGACCATATTGAACAGAAGATGCATGAGGTCCATGTGCAAAAACATGGGCGCAACGAAGCGGTACAGGTCGGCAGGGCCTTGCACCATCGGCGCGTACATGGCCCCCATCTGGACCAACGTGAGAATCGAGATATCCTGGCCCGTGCCCGAGATGAGCATCTCCGCCACGAAGCACACCACGTTCACCGCGATCAGCGCAAGCGTCACCACGCGCCCCGAGTTGCGCTCGAAAAACGAGGGCTCCTCGTCGCGCATCATCTCGCGGAGCTGCTCGTCGGTAATGGGCGCAGGTCGCGTGCCCGCGGGAGATGACGGCGCCTGCTGCGCGTCAGGTGAGGTGATCGGGTCGTCGGTCATTGCCGCTCCTTGTCGTGGAATCGTTGCGTGTTACGAACGTATGCTATCAGAAACCCGACGGTCTCCCAAAAGGTACACACCCACGACGACCACGGCCGCGAACGCGATCATCGCGAGCAAGATCACGTACGTAACAAGATAGGTTCCGAACGCTTCTGCCAAAAAGCCGGGGAGGAACGTGAAGATGAACCCGCCGAGCGCATAGCAGAGCTGGAAGTTCTTGATTGTCTTGGCCTCGCGCCCCTTCGGCGCGAGCTCGATCGACCAAACGGATATGCCCACGGTACCGAGCGAGAGCCCCAACCCGTAGAGGAACGCGCCAACGCCCGCAAGCCCCACGTTTCCCATATCCGACAGGCAGAGCAGCAACGTGCCACCGATGAACAGGGCGAAAAAGAACATCGAGCCGCGCTTCGTCCCAACGCGGTCGAACACGACCCCGCTTGCGAGCTTGGCAACCGTGAGGCAGCCTCCGCACAATGCCACGAGTGCCGCCGCACCCTCGGCGGAAAAGCCTTCCGAGGTGAACAGCACGGCCAGATAGCTCGTGCCACCGACGGAGATGCAGCCGACGAACGTCATCGCGACCAGCACAAGCGGCGCAAGCTTTTCGGGAACGTTGCGGTTGCGACGAGCGGCGCGGGCGCGACCGGGCTTGCCCACCTTCTTCCCCTCGGGCGCTTCGTAAGGCTTAAGCCCCAGGTCGCGCGGGTAGTTGCGCAGAAGCAGGAAGACGAGCACTCCGAGGACAAGCGCGAGGGCCGACTCGAAGAGGAATGCCGTGGAAAGCGAGTACGTGCCGATGAGCGCAACCGTCACGTTCGGCAAGATGACGGCAGCCACCCCCGACCCGACCGCCGCGATGCCCGCCACGGTGGCGACGTTCGAGCGGAACCAGCGGTTGATCAGCATCGTCGAAGCGATCATGCCGCCCAAACCGTACCCAAGCCCCGTGAACACCGAGCCTGCGCACAAACCGATGAAGCTTCCCGTGTTCTGCGAATAGAGAAAGAAGCCCGCGCAGACGCACAGCGAGGCGAGAAACGCGCCGACGCGGCAGTTAAGCAGGTCGTAATAGCGCCCGACCACGAGCATGCCGATCAGCGACATGAACGTGCGCACCGAGATGATGATCGAGCCGCCGGTGTTGCCAACGCCAGGCAGATCGACCAGGTAGGGCTGGAACACGGAAAACGAGGTGGAGGGCAGGCCGACGTTGGTGAACAAGATAAGGAAGCAACATGCCGCGATCACCTTCTCGTAGTGTCGCTTGATCGCACCCGTCGACATATCCTTGCGGCCTCCTCTCCTGAAAAAGGCGCCGCGCGGGCGCCTTCGTCGTCGAATCCTGCCCACCATGCTAGCACCTTGCACAGCACACGGGCATGTTTCGCCCAAGAAGCCCACGAACTGGGCAAATTTCCCCTTCTATTGCGTCGGAGAGTCCGACTTCTCGGCGGCATCCGAGCAGCTGCGCGCGTACTTGAGATAGCCGACCACGCTATAGTGGTCCGCCTCGTCGTCTGCCGGGTATCCCGAGCCGCCGACAACGCCGAGGTAGCCACCGTCGACCTTGCTCCCCTTCTCGTCCACCACCACGGCGTGCCAGTGGCCGTATTCGTGCTTCGGTTTGCGCAGCTGGCAGGCGAGCGTCAGCTTAGGCTCGCCCTCTTTGCGAAAGAACGCGCCGCCGCTGCGAACCTTCTCGAGGAGAGTACCGTCGAGCCAGAAGCAGATGAACGGCGCTTCGAACGCGTCCGTGAGCGAATCGGCCTCGTAGTTGTAGACGTAGCAGAACAGCGCGCGGTCGCGCGAGCAGGCGAGCAGGTCCACTTCGCTTTGCTTGAGCTTGAACTCCACCGTCGCGATCGCGCCGGGGCGGTCGGCAGCCTCGCTCACATTCGTCACCGCCGTTTTCACCTGGAAAAAGAAGGTCTCGGGAGCCATGCCGGGATGCTCGAGCTGCTGCTTGAGGTTGAGCGACACCACATCGATCCCCATGTCGGCGGGCGGGCGCAGCGCATCGAGGCCGTTGCGGTACAGCGAGCTCATAAGCTGGTACTCGCCGGTATAGCCGTTGTAGAGCAGGTCGAAGAAGTCCTGTGCCACGCGTCTCTCCTCTGGTTTCGTTTTCCCACAGGCCTCGGGGCGAGGCTTGGGGTTGGGGTTTGGGCTTAGAGCTTTGCCCTGTGCCTTGGGTCAATTGCTCCAATTCTAGCGCTAACGTGCTGCGCCGTCTTCCACGGAATGAGCTCAGGCCGCCAAAAGCAGGAGGCATGTCGCAAAAGCCACCCCAACCTGCCACCAATATTCCATTTGTGGTATATCATCGACTAATTCGAAGGCGAGCTTGACATGCAGGACCAAAGCCCGTTCCGGAAGATGACCGCAGACTTCGGCAGAAGAAGCCTGGAGATGCACATCGACTGGGCCGAGCACTGCGCCACCGAACTGAGGAATGCGAAATGAGAATCCTAGCAATCAACGGCAGCCCCAAGGGCAAGCAAAGCAATACCTGGCGTCTGACCAGCTCTTTCATAGATGGCATTACCGCCCAAGAAGAAGACGCCCACGGGCAAGCGCCCACAGTCGATGCCTTGAGCGTCGGCGCGCTCGACATCAAGCCCTGCCGGGGATGCTTCTCCTGCTGGAGCAAGACGCCAGGGAAATGCTGCATCCACGATGACATGCAGGAGATTATCGAGAAGATCCTGCGAGCCGACGTCGTCATCTGGAGCTTCCCGCTGTACTACTTCGGGCTGCCCGGCCCGCTGAAGAACCTGATCGATCGGCAGCTTCCCATGTCGCTCCCCTTCATGAGCGCGGAGGCGGAAAACGGCGGGCACCCGTCGCGCTACGACATGAGCGGCAAACGCACGGTGGTGATTTCGACCTGCGGCTTCTACACCGCGAAGGGCAACTACAGCTGCGTGAGCGACCTGTTCGACCGACTATGCGGGAAGGACGGCTACACCGCAATCTTCTGCGGCCAGGGCGAGCTTTTCAGGGTGAACGAGCTGGCGGAGCGCACCGACGAGTACCTTTCCTGGGTCAGAAAGGCCGGGGAGGAGTTCGCATCCAGCGCCATCAGCGAGGAGACCCGCGGCAAGCTTGGCCAGAACCTGTTCCCGCGCGACGTCTTCGAGGCGATGGCGGACGCGAGCTGGGGAGTCGGCAAGTCCGGCGAGAAGGAAGATCCCAGCCTGGTGTTCACGCGCCAGATGGCAGCCCTCTATCGCAGGCAGGCGTGGCCGGGGCGCGACGTCGTGCTCGACATGAACTACACCGACATCGGCAAGACCTACCGCATCGTTCTCGGCGAGAGAGGAAGCCACGTGGAGGAGGAACCCGCCGCAGGCTTTGCCGCAGATTGCACCACGAAGATTAACACGCCTCTAAGCGTTTGGCGCTCGATCGCCAGCGGCGAGATTGCCGGCGACGAAGCGCTCATGAGGCATATGTACTCGGTCGAGGGTGACTTCGACCTGATGATTCACTGGGATGAGTTCTTCGGAGCAGCGAACGCAGGCGCGGCGGGCAGCGCAGGCAGCACGGGCGCGAACGCGGGCGCGGACTCAGCAGGCAACACGGCCGCGGCGGCGCGCGGCGAGAACGAGGTCGAGCCGAAAACCAACATGATGCTGCTCCTCGCCCCTTGGATCGTCTTCTGGATTGCAGCCTCTATCGACGGGTTCTGGGGCAGTCTCGTCAGCGTGACGATATGCGTGCTGCTACCCGTATTGATGCATCGAACGAAGGCAACCCTTTACGACCAAATCTCGGGCTTGGGGGTCGGCGCCTGCTCCATCGCGCTTTTGGCAGGAGCCCCTCCCATCCTGGTGATTCCCACATCGTATCTTCTGTTCGGGCTGATCTGGACGCTCTCCTGCTTTGCGAAGGTACCGCTGACCGCGCATTACTCCAAGAACAATTACAACGGCGACGCGGCGCTGCGCAACCCGATCTTCATGAGGACGAACCGCATCCTAACTGCAGCGTGGGGAATCCTCTACCTGGTCACGCCCATCTGGACGTACTTCATCATGCAGACGGACGCGGCCAGCTTTGTCGGCGCGATTAACTCGGTCCTTCCCGCGCTCATGGGCGTCTTCACCGCGTGGTTCCAAAAGTGGTACCCCCGCCACATCGCCCGCGGATAGCGCCGACATCAAGCGAAACGCGCTAGAATGCTATTACATGAGAAAAGTCGAGCAACAGAGCACACACGCAGAGCAGCGAGGGGCAAACGGCCCCTCGACAATCGCGCCGTCGCAGCACGGCGAGCGCGAGGCTTCCGCCGCCCTTGGAGGCACGGCGCTTCGCCGCGACGAACAAGGACTTGCCCTTGTCGGCGACGGGATGGTGCTCCGCGGCGATTTCTCGCAGCTGCTCCCCCGCATCCGGAAAGGCCGCCTCTCAAGCGAGCTGCTCGTTCGCGCGGCGAAGGTCCGAGACTGTGCCGAGCCATGGGCGATCGACGCCACGGCGGGCCTTGGCGAGGACTCGTTTCTCCTGGCAGCTGCCGGGTTTCGCGTAAGCATGTACGAATCAGACCCCACCGTCGCAGCCCTTGTGCGCGACGCGCTCGACCGCGCACAAGCCAACCCCGATCTCGCCGACATCGCCTGCCGTATGGAGCTTTTCGAGGAAGACAGCATCGAGGCAATGTCGCATCTTGGGGGCACGCCCGACGTGATCTATCTTGATCCCATGTTCCCCGAACGCCGCAAGAGCGCCGCCGTGAAGAAGAAGTTCCAGCTCATCCACCACCTCGAAGCGCCCTGCCAAAACGAAGGGGCACTCCTCGCCGCAGCCATCTCCGCCGGCCCGCGCAAAGTAGTCGTCAAGCGCCCTGCGAAGGGCCCGCATCTCGCAGGCGTGAAGCCGAGCCATTCGCTCGCGGGCAAGGCGGTGCGCTACGACGTCATCATCCCCGCAAGCATAAAGATACCGCTCGCTTAAGTTCACGTCGCTTCTCCCTTGCACAACCTCCCACAGCGCGGTAGAAAGGAAATTCGGCAACTACGCATTTGCGTAAATAATGCGAATATGCGAGCACGCCGAAAGCAAACGATTGAAGTATCTGGGGGATTTCGAATGTCGTCGCAAAACACTGTGGAAAAGAAGGCGAACCGCAACAGCATCGATATGCTGCATGGGCCGCTTGTGGGCAAGCTCTTCCTCTTCGCCATTCCGCTGGCCTTCTCAAGCATCTTTCAGCAGCTGTTCAACTCGACCGACGCCATCGTTGCCGGGCGCCTCCTCGGCTCCACCGAGCTCGCCGCAATCGGCGGCATCGCTCCGCTCACTGCACTGTTCATCAGCTTTTTCGTAGGAGTCTCGATCGGCACGAACGCGACGATCGCCATACGCATCGGACAAGGCGACCGCTCGAAGATCCGCGCCGCCGTGCACACCACCGCGGTGATCGCGATTGTCTCCGCCGTGTTGGTAACCGTGATCGGCATCGCCATCGCAGGCTTCCTCGTCGGCAGCGTGGGGATCCCCGACGAAGCGCGCGCCGAATCGGTTAGCTACTTGCGAATCTATTTCGCCGGCGTCGCCTTTTTCCTCGTGTTCAATTTCGGCTCGGCAATCCTGCGTGCAAAGGGCGACACGCGGCGTCCGCTCTATGCGCTCGCCATTTCCGCAGTGGTGAACGCCGTGCTCGACATATTCGCCGTGTCAGTCCTTCACCTGGGCGCCGCGGGAATCGCCGCCGCCACCGTTGCCGCCTACGCACTCGCCGCGGCGATCGTGATCGTGATGCTCATGCACGAAGAGGAAGACTTCCGCCTGAACGTGCGGGAGCTTCGCGTCGACAAGCGGGCCCTACACCAGATTCTCTATATCGGCGTGCCCTCGGGTTTGCAGGGCGTTGTGTTCGCGGTATCGAACATCATCATTCAGACGTCAATCAACAGCTTCGGCACCGATGCGATCGCAGGATCGACCGCTGCGCTCAACTTCGAGTACTACACCTACTTTATCATCAACGCGTTTTCCCAGGCCGCCATCACCTTTGTCGGGCAGAACTTCGCGGCAGGGAACCTTTCACGCTGCGACAAGATCGTCGCCTGGTCGATGGGCCTCTCCCTTGGGCTTTCCTTTGCGGTATCGGTTGCGCTCGTCAGCCTGGGAAACACGGGCCTGAGCATCTTTACCACCGAGGCGGGTGCCCTCGTTTTCGCGACCACGAGGCTCTGGCACGTCGAACTGCTCGAATGCCTTCCCAGCACTTACGAGATAACGGCAGGCGCACTGCGCGGCATGGGCTGGTCCATCCTCCCGACGGTCGTGGTTATCGTCGGATCGTGCGTGCTGCGCGTCATCTATGTGTTCACGCTGTTCCCGCTGCTCGGCAGCTTCGAGGCGCTGCTGAACATCTACCCTGTGACCTGGTTCGTCACCGGCACCACGATGATTGCGCTCTATCTTTTCGCAAGGAAGCGCACCTACGCGAAGGAGCGCGCAAAGATCGCCGCACGCGAGCAGAAGCGGGCAGCACGCATCGAAAACGCCGCATAGCGGAAGGGGCCGACTCGCTCGAAAGCGAGACCGAAGCTCCCGGGGCGCAAATCAGCTCGCGATTGCGTCAACGAGCACGCCGCCTGCGTTGACGTGGGAAAATGGGATAACTGAAAGCCCGCAAGATCACCTGCTAGGCAAGACTTCGATGCAGCCAATCGACAAGCATGCAGCAAAAGGCAGGCGCTCGCCTACGCGAACAGCATGAACAGCTTTGCCAGCACGAAGCCGATGACGCCGCACGCGGGGAAGGTGATGACCCACGCGAGCAGCATGTTCTTCGCGATTCCCCAGTTCACACGCTTGAACGACTTCGAGGCGCCCACGCCCATGATGGCGGAGGTGTTGCAGTGGCTCGTGGAGACGGGCATGCCCGTCAGGCTTGCGAACAGGAGCGTAAACGTGGTCGAGAAATTCGCGGCGACACCCTGGTATTTCTCGAGCTTCACCATGTCCATACCGACGGATTTGATGATGCGCTTGCCACCGACGACGGTGCCGAGCGAGATGGCGGCCGAGCACACGATCATGATCCACATCGGGAAGCCGCTCGAGTCGGGCGTCGAGCTACCGAAAGACAGGGCAACGCCGAGCATGGCGATGGACATGAACTTCTGGCCGTCTTGCGCACCGTGGAGAAACGAAAGCGCGATAGCGCACAGATCCTGAATGATGATGAACAAGCGGTTCGCATAGATGCGGTTCACACTGCGGAAGAGCGCCTCGATCGCCTTGGTGAACACCCATCCCAAGATGAAGCCAGCGACCAGGGAGAACACCATACCGTAGATGACTTTCGCCCATTCGACGGGAACCACTCCCGCCCAACCGTTGAGCGCGATGGCGCCGCCGGTGATGCCTGCGATAAGCGAGTGGGATTTCGAGCACGGGATACCGAAAATCCAGCAGACGATACCCCATGCAATTGCGCCAATCATAGCTGCTACCAGGGCTAAAAGCGCGGCATTCGTGTCTCCTGAAAAGTCAACCATCCCGAACATCGTCTTCGCGACGGCGGTGGAGATGAACGTCATGCCGACCAAGCCTACAAAGTTGAACACTGCGGCGAGCGCGATCGCGGCATTCGGCGTAAGACAGCGCGTGGAAACTACCGTCGCGATGGCGTTCGGCGCGTCAGTGGCGCCAGAAACGGCGGTCACGCCGATGACGAGGATCAAAATCACGAACAGGATGGGCTGAGCCATCGCTTGGGTGAAGAAATCTACGAACGTAAACGCCACGTGCAACCCCGTCTATGTTGTCGAACGCCCTTTCGGGAGTTCGTCTTGGTCCCGTGCGTGTCAAGCGCGAGGAATATCGCCTCATGCAGACCGCTCTTTACACAGCCTTAACAATGTAGTGCATGCTGAGGAATGCAGGGCTGTAATATCGGCAATGTGCACAAAACCCGCCGACGGCGGAGAGGGACTTGCGCCTTCCAACGCGGAAACCACAGGGAGCGGCTACGACAACACGCCTTTGACGTTCAGAACAGGGAGACATGCCAGGAATTGGGCACTCTTCATCATTATTGCGATAAAGAGTCACGCTGACAAGAACCTCCAATAAAGAATATTTTTCTGACCTGGAATTATTCTACTACCCTATACGCTGTTCTCTGAAATAGTATGGCAATAGCGGCAGCGCTTGATGAAGACCGCCATTTTTCTGGCAGTTCTTGGGAGTGAAGATCGCGTCCCGATTTGTGGTGTATCAAGGGCCATCGCCGGAACCGCCGGCCACC
>ERZ780162.2607-NODE-2607-length-11136-cov-9.081401_pt1 | contig 11136 bp, 10 predicted proteins | sample MGYA00511474_ERZ780162 | MGnify/ENA primary metagenome ERZ780162 (study PRJEB29588, sample SAMEA2143633) | human gut metagenome | biome: human gut; feature: human-associated habitat; material: faeces | place: Denmark | collected 2008/2010 ...
AGCCGCCGGAGCGGTGCTTAAGCCGTAAGGCGGGAATTGTGCGGTGTTGCCTTAAGTTTACGCACCTGTTTTCTCGTAAATGCAGTGGGTGCCCTGGTGCTGCTGCAGACCGCCCAGGCACTTTTTATTGCAGCGCACACAGCGGTGGATAGCCTGCACCTGCCCGGCAGCAGCCTTGCTGGGCCAAGCAGGGTCGGCCAGCAGTTGGCGGCTCATGGCGGCGCAGGTGATGCGGCCGCTGGCCAGCTGGGCTTCCACAAAATCAGGGTTGGTCAGGCCGCCCACGCCGGTGATAGGTTTGTCGGTATATTGGCGCACCTCATCGCAGAACTTCAGGAAGCAACCCTCCCCCTTAAAATAGGGATGATTAGCGGGCGGGATAGTATCCTCCAAGCTGGAATGGTTGGCCAGGGTAACGTGGAAGCTGGTCACACCGGCCTCCACCAGCAGCGGTACAAAGATACCCAGCTCGCTTTCCAGTACACCGGCATTGCCGTAGTGGGGGTCCTCCTGCCGGACAGCCAGTTTGTAGTCGATGGGCAGCTCCGGCAAACGGCTGCGCACGGCGCGCACAGCTTCAACGGCAAAGCGGGCGCGGTTTTCGGCGCTGCCGCCGTAGGCATCGGTGCGGTGGTTGAACACGCTGGAGCTGAAACTGCCGCACATGCGGTCGCCGTGGATCTGCACCATGTCGAACCCGGCTTTTACCGCCAGCTCGGCGGCCTCGCCGAAGCCGTGGATGATCTTATCGATCTTGCGTTGCGGCAGATTGGTGATATAAGGGGCCACTTCCTCGTTGAGCAGGGTGCGCAGCTGCTGCATCGTGATTTTCTTCGTCAGAACGCCCGGCACATATTTGAGCATGGCTGCCATGTTGGAGTCTGACTGGTGCAGCTGGGCGCAGAGCTTGCAGCCGCAGCTATGGACGATCTCCGCCAGGCTCTGGTACCAGGCAAAGCCCTTTTTGTCAAACAGAGACTTTTCAAACCGGCTTTTGCCCACCGGCACATCCCCCACAATGATCATGGCGCAGCCGCCTGCTGCAATGGCGCGAATCTTGGCAAAGTATTCTTCGTCCGACAGGCCGAAGGTGGTGGGGGCAAAGATAATGCGGTTTTTCAGTTCCAGGCCACCGTAGTTCACGGGGCTAAAAATAGTTTCATACATGTTCGGGCATCCCTTCTGCTGCTTTTTGTAAAAGGGCCAGCAGCTGGCCTTTTTCGGTATCGTTCAGGTTGGCCAGGCGGGTATCGTCCCAGGTGAAAAACACTTGGTGGCTGACAACGAAAGCCTGCTGTCCCCTATCGGTCAGGGTCAGGGTATAACTGCGGCCGTGTTTTTCCTTGGAGAGAAAGCCATCCGCAGCCAGTTTGTTCAGGCTGCGCTGGCTGTAGCCCCAGTCCAGGTACAGGGCCTTAGTAAGCTCTGACGGTGAACAGCCCGGGTGCTTGCCTACGTAAATAACGAAGAACAGCAGCCCAAAGTTGAGCCCTACGGCTTGCAGCTGCTCGCCGGTAAACGCGGCAAAACTGCGGTAAAAAATGGTGGAGTAATAGGATAAAGTTTTGTGGTACATGGGAATAACCTCCGTACTTGACTTTATCAAGTATATACCCGTTACTTGATAAAGTCAAGTAAATAACGCAAATTTTAACAATTCTTGCCAAACTGTGCCGTACCTTTGTATAATAGAAACAATAGAAAAATCACAACAAAGGAGCAACGTAAATGAAAATCGCAGTCATTGGTCCCGGCGCGATGGGGCTGCTGTTCGGCAGCTACCTGTCCCAACACCATGATGTTACCCTGGTGGGCACCAACCCCGCCAAAATGCAGTCCATTACCGAAAATGGCGTTACTATCCGCGAGACGGACGGCAGCGAGCGCATCTACCGCCCCCATGCTACCGCCGACACCACCGGCCTCTCCCCTGTCGACCTGGTCATCGTGCAGGTCAAGGCCAGCGCCTCCGAGGCCGCGCTGACAAAAAACAAGGCCCTCATCGGTCCCGACACCATCCTGATGACCCTGCAAAACGGTATGGGCCACGAAACCTTGCTGAGCCGTTTCGCCACCCGTGAGCAGATCGTCATCGGCACCACCCAGCAGGGCAGTTATAAGTTGGGCGAGACCACCGTCTGTCACAGCGGCCTGGGCAAAACGTTTTTGGGCACCGTCACCGGCGACAGCAGCCGCTTTGCCCCGCTGGCCGAGATGTTCGCGGGCTGCGGCTTCCCCTGCGAAGTTTGCAGCCAGGTGCAGGGCATGATCTGGGATAAGCTGATGATCAACGCATCCTCCAGCGTGCTGTCCGGCATTTTGCAGGTGGCCCAGGGCTACGTCGAGCAGGACTCCCACGCCTGGACGCTGGTCGAGAAGCTCATCCGTGAGCTGTGCGCCGCCGCCACCGCCGACGGTTACCCTTTCTACGCCGAGGAGCAGATCGCCCGCATCCGGCTGCACCTGCAAAAGGCGCCTGACGGCTTCACCAGCATCTACGCCGACCTGAAGGCAGGCCGCCGCACCGAGGTGGACGTCATCAACGGCGCGGTCGTGGAGGCCGGGCACCGCCACAATATCCCCGTGCCCACCCATGAGTTTGTGGTGGAACTGGTCCACGCCATGGAAGGCAGAGCATAAAATCGAGAGCAAATAAACAGAGCAACGCAAATAAGCAGGAGTCAAACCTTATGAAACCCCGCAGATTGGGCAAGACAAAGAGAAGGACTATGCTTCGGTGCTGGCCAACGCCCCGGCTCACGCCTACCGCGGCCAGTGTACCTACTGCGGCCACTGCAAGCCCTGCGTGGCCAACCTGGACATTGCGATGATCAACAAGTTCTACGACTTGGCCACCATGCAGCCCGAAGTGCCCGCTACTGTGCAGAGTCACTACGAACTGCTGGAAAACACCGCCTCAGCCTGCATCGACTGCCATGCCTGCGAGAGCCGCTGCCCCTTTGGCGTAAAAATTGCCGAGAGGATGAAGAAGACGGTGGAGCTGTTTGGGTGCTAAGCGCGCTGCAAACACTGTAGGGGCCGATGCTTGCATCGGCCCGCCAAAAGAGAGGTACTTACTATGAAACTGCAAAACGGCCGCCCGGCGGATACGACCGGACGTTTGGAGAAAGAACTGCGCTGTTACGACCTGCTGGACCGCCTGGGTGTGCCCTATGAGCGGGTCGACCACGCCCCTGCCATGACGATGGAAGTCTGCCAGGAGATCGACCGTGAGCTGAACGCGGTGATCTGCAAGAACCTGTTTCTCTGCAACCGGCAGGAGACCGCGTTTTACCTGCTGATGATCCCCGACACCAAGGTGTTCCACACCAAGGATCTGTCGGCGCAGATCGGCTCGGCGCGGCTGTCCTTTGCTAAGGCTGAGTATATGCAGCAGCTCCTGGACATCACGCCGGGGTCTGTCAGCGTGTTAGGCCTGATGAACGATACGGCCCACAAGGTGCAGCTGCTCATCGATGAGGATGTGCTGACCAGCGAGTATGTGGGCTGCCACCCCTGTATCAACACCAGCAGCCTGCGCCTGCGCACCCGTGACCTGGTGGAGAAGATCTTGCCTGCGATAGAACATGAGTTTATTAAGGTGAAGTTGTAAGGTCCCCTGCCCCGGTGGGCGTGGTCACAAATTCTTCAAAAACTATTTTAAAATCGTTCAAAGCTCTTTTATATCCTGCACATAAGTTACCTGTATACTATGTATCGTAGTCGAAAGACAAACGCGGGAAGCATCCCGCAATCATACACACTGTGCCTTGGGCCATGCCAGAGCAATCGCTCGGTCCAGGCCAGACAACCAATAAGGCTACGATGCCATTACATATATACATGATTCTTCTCCTATCCTCTGAAATACCCCTTGGAGCGCCCCGCCTTACCCCCGCGGGGCACTCCTTCTTTTTAAAAATTGCACGGTACAGCGTGCAAAGAAAACTTTTTTGAAAAAATCGCAAAAAAATTGAAAAAAAGGCTTGCATTTCCGGTTCCGCTTTGCTATAATAATCAAGCACTGAGCGACACGGAGTGCCGCGACGGAACAAAAAAGAATATGGGAGCTTTCCCGAGTGGCCAATGGGGACAGACTGTAAATCTGCTGCTTAATGCTTCGGTGGTTCGAATCCACCAGCTCCCACCAACAAAGCGATACCTGATAATGGGTATCGCTTTTGTTTTTGTCTTTATTTTCCAGGGATACGCTGGCGGATTCGAACAGCCCGGGCCCGGAGCTTTGCGTCCCCCGCCGGGCAAAAACAGCCCTGCAGGTTGTCTTTAGGGCGCGGCTCGCGAATCTACCAGCTCCCACCAAGAAATGCTCTGCATCGCGTGATGCTGAGCAAAAGATGACTTATTCGGCGTAGTGGATGCGCGCAGGGTCGAAGCGGTCCTGCTGGGGTTTGCTCTCGGCGGGGTAGCCCAATGCGAAGATGGCAAAGGCGTGATGCCCGGCGGGCATTTGCAGTACGGATTCGACCTCGTGCATGCGCTCCTCGATGGGGGCAATGCCCAGCCAGACGCCGCCAAGGCCTAGTGCATCGGTTTCCAGCCAAAGATTTTCGTTGGCGATGCTCAGGTCGATCTGCGCGTACATCGGGAAGATAACGTCCTCGCGGTAGGCAGAGACGATCAGCACGGGAGCATTTTTGGCGCAGCCTGTATAGGGGCTGGTGGCGGCCAGCTTTTGGATCAAGTCGCGGTTCATCACCACATAAAATTCCCACGGCTGCTGATTTCCGGCAGAAGGAGCCGCCATAGCGGCGCGAAGCAATTTCTCGATTTTCTCCGGTTCCACGGGCTTGTCCTGAAATTTACGGATACTTACGCGGTGAAAAATGCTGTCCATCGTAAAAACTCCCTTCTAAAATAAAAATGTGCAGGCCCAAAGGCTTGCACAATTACTTTCGTAAACGGTCGCGTCCATGTAGGTATCATAACGGAAAATGCAAAATTTTGCAAGAGGAAGCTGTAGCATAAATAAAAACATGAAATCTCGCTGCATCCGGTGATGCAGCGAGATTTTTTAATAGATGGCGTACAAGAATCCGCCGCCGCCGAGAAAGTAGCCCATGAACAGAAAGAGGAAGAGCGCCCCCTCGTAGACGGCCCAGCGCAGGATGCGGGGAGCGGCGGCAAGGCGGTCACGGAAGTGGATGCCCCGCTCGTGGGCGAGGTCGACGGCAATGACCAGCGCCAACCCGAAGAAAAGCAGCAGCTGTTCCTGGCGGCTGGTCAAGCCCAGCTCCCAATAGTTGCTGAACGCCTTGTGGCCGCCGTTGTGCAGGATGCCGCCAAAATAGGCCGCGGCATTGGCCAGGCTGCTGGCGCGGAACACCGTAAAGGTGGCCAGAAGCAGTGTGAATGTGCCCGCCACACCAACAAGCCGCGCCCAGCCCCGGGTGATGGCCTTGCGCCAGGGCAGGTGATTTTCTAACGCCTGCAAAGCGCCGTGGGCAAAGCCCCACACGAGATAGGTCAGCCCGGCGCCGTGCCACAGGCCGCTGACGAGGAACGTGGCAATAATATTGCCGTCGCGCCGCGCGGCGCTGCATCGGCTGCCGCCCAGCGGGATGTAAACGTAATCTTTCAGCCAGCGGGACAGGCTGATGTGCCAGCGGTCCCACAGTTCGCGGATGGTGGCAGCCAAAAACGGCTGGCGGAAGTTTTCTGGCAGGGGCAGGCCCAGCATCTCCCCCGCCCCCAGCACGATGTCGGTGTAGCCGGAGAAATCGGCGTAAAGCTGGAACACATACAGCACTGCGCACAGAAACAGCTGGCTGCGGTCGTAGGCGGAAGGGTCAGCAAAGGCGGCGTTGACGGCCAGCGCGGCGCGGTCGGCCTGTGTGCTGTCCGGCAGCGGGGCACCGCCCCGGTGCAGCAGATGGTACAGCCCAAGGTCTGCATGGCCGCAGGCTGCGCCGCACACGGCGGCAGCGCCCGCCAGCAGACGGCTGCGGGTGTGGCAGTGGATCAGCTGGTAAGCGCGTCGGTTCTGGATCATGCTTCACCACGCTCCGTTCCGGCAAGGACAGCGCCGCCCTCCTCTGCGATCAGGGCCATCTTTTTCTGTGCGCAGCGCACAAGGTCGCGCACATGGTAGAGCTTCTCCTCCGAGGCGGTGGCCCATGCGGCGGTGAACAGGATGGGGTACTCCGGGTTGAGCTTATTGTACTCGTCCACCTGACTTTGCAGGATGCGGATCATGACCTCTGCCTTCCGGGTGCTGCATTCATCAAAGAAGGCAAGGAACTTGCCCGCGCCGTTGTAGCCCACCGTGCCGTCGGTATCGCCCATCAGCTGCAAAAGACCGGAAAAATCCTTCAGGATGCCGTCACCCACATGGTAGCCGAAGCGGCGGCTCATCTCGGTCAGGTTGTCCAGCTGCAAAGCAAAGCAGGTATAGTCCTCCGGCAGGATGCGGTCGGCCATGCCGGTGATATACACGTTGAGCTTTTCGCGGTTGGGCAGACCGGTCTTTTTGTCCACATACAGCAGATAATCCACCGCATCCGAGATGCGGCCCAGCAGAATTGCGCCGCAGCAGCCGATGACAAAGAACAGCACCAGCGCAAGCATCAGGTACAGCTTGACATTGATGGCGGCAGCCACCTGCACCGAGCTGATCATCTTCAGATAATCCGCGCTGATGTACAGGTTCAGCTCCTTGCTGCTGGTATTGATGATCTCGTAGTAGCTTTTCAGCTGCGCCTCGTAGTCGTTGATCATGCTTTCCATTGCAGCATGCTGTTCGCTTGTACCGCCAAAATCCACGTTGCGGAAACTTTGCAGGATCTCCTCCTGAAACTGCCGGTCGATCTGGCTGGATGCGACCTGCTGTTCCAGCGATACCAGTTTCAGCACCAGACCGTCGTAGGTGGTCTGTGCCTTATCGCCAGCACCTTCCAGCTCGATGTTATTCAGGATATAGTCCGAGGACACCACCTCGCCCCGGTCAGTAAAGTAGTTTTGCAGCAGATCGGCGTTCTTGTACACATACTGGTCGGTCAGGCTCCACAGACTGTCCCGCTGCTCGGTGGTGATCTGTTCGTTCTGCTTTGCAGTTTCGATGGTGTTGGCCAGATATTCCTGCAGCACCGTGCCGTCCCGCACCTGCGGGCCGTTGAGCACATAGGCGTACAGCGCCGGGATGGTGTATTTTTTGAAGTCGGAATAGATATCGCACAGGTCTGCATAGGTGTAGCCGGTGCGGGAGGAGCGAAAATTCGGGTAGTGCTCCCGCTTGCTCAGCAGATAGTCCTGCATCTCGTTGGTATCGTTTTCCAGAATGCGGATGCACTCGTAGTAATCGTAGCCGTTGTCCAGCAGACCGGACGAGGGGTTGAGCGAGAGCTTCTGCTCCACATATTTTTCCGTATAATAGGTGCAGTAGCTCTGGATGATGGCATCCAGCATATTGCGGGCATAACCCGCGCCCTGCTCTCCATCCACCACAAGGCTCACCTTGTAGGTATCCGGGAAATAGGTCACCTCTTCGCCCTTTTGCAGCAGGGCGTCGTTGATGGTCTGCTGATCTTCCGAGATTACCGGGGTCACCGAGATGTTGGAACGGATGGTGCTCAGCCGCCCGGAAGCACCCAGTGCATCCATGGCCTGCGAGATGACGGTGGAGGAGTAGATCTCGTTGACGTCCAGCTCGCTGCCGTCCGGGGTGTAGCCGTCCGAGATGCCGTCGTTGGTATAGCGGATAATGACCGATGCAGTGTACTTCTGCCGACCGTCTGCATACAGGTAGATGGCGGCCGCACCTGCCAGCGACACCAGAAAGATCAGCAGGCTGAAACGCTTCAGATAGCGCAGGATCTCAAACTTTTTCATCTGCGGTGCCTTGCCTTTCTGCGTTTACGTTCGTGGAGCAGCCATGCGCTGCCCAGCATCACGGCAACGGACTCCATCAGGGTCTTTTTCAGGCTCAGGCGCTGCAGGAAGGAGGCCGAGCCGTAGGTAAAGGTAATATAGTTCTGGGATTTGTACTTGATATACGCCTTGTCCAGTACAAACAGCTGCTCCGAGATCTCGTTGATGGCGGTCTCCAGCTTGTTCACCATGGCCTGCGCCTCGGCCAGACGCGGCTGGCCGGCATCCAGCTCCCGGATCTTCTGGATCACATAATTCGTGCTCACGATCTCGGACTGGTAGTCGGTGGCATCGGCCAGAGAAGCGTCTGCCGCTCGCGCCAGCGCATCCATGGCGGTCTTGGTGCGGGACATATAGTATTCGCTGTCCTCGTCCACGGTGGGGATCATCATGATGGAGGTCATGGACTTTTCGTAGATGGAAATGCCCTTTTTGTCGGCGTCATAATAAGCCTGCTGGGTGCGCATGGCAAGATCGTCGATCTTGTTCTTGTATTCCAGAATGCTGGTCAGCATGGACGGGTCGCGGGCAACGCCGCCCTCAATGACAAAGGCCATGGCATTGGGCAGGTCGTAATCCACCAGATTGTTGATCTTTTTACCCAGCGTGGTAAAGTTGTTGGTGGCAGAGTCGGGGTTTGCCTCGTCCGTAAAGCTTTTGTTCTCCTGCAGACGAGCGTTCAGGTAGCGGTTCAGCCCCTCAGCGCGCACCTCCAGCTCGTTCAGCCGTAGGTAAGGCTCACACGCAGAGGTCACTTCCAGCTTTTCCTTCAGCAGGCTCTGGTTGTCGCAGTAGTTGCTCTGAAAGATCTCCCGGTAGGATTCGCACACGCTCTGCAAAAGATCCGTAGCCTTGCGGCTGCCAAGCTCCAGCTTGCGGGTATTGATGGAAAGATAGTAGTTGGTGCTGATATACTCGCTGCCGTTGGCGCTGCCGGTGCCTTCCGGGCTGAGATAAAGGCACTGGGCCAGCTGGGATGCAGTCAGGCTGTCCTGCAAGCCCACCCGCCGGATGGCGCGTTCCATCACCTCGTCCGAAACGATCTCGTAGGCGTTGAAGCGGGTCTTGTTGGGGTTCATGCCAAGCGCCGCCTCGGAGTAATTGAAGGAGAGGCTGGCGGTGGCGCTGTCCGCACTTTTGAAATAGTGAACCAGCCCGAACAGACAGCACAAGGTCAGCAGGCAGAAAAACAGACGGTATTTATTGATCCAGATATGGCGCAGCGCCTGTTTGATCTTTTCTTTGATGTCATCCATGGCATTCTACCCTTTTGCAGCGGCCTGCACGCGCGGTGCAGACTGCTTAGTCGATGTCAATGACCGAAAGCTCCGGCACGTTATTGATGCGGGGCACCCAGCTGGAATCGCCCAGTCCCCGGCTTACAATGAGGGTGGCGTTGTTGGCAAGCGTATAGCTGCCCCCGGCATAGTCGGGGAAAAAGCCCTCCTCGGCGGTATAAAGCGGACCGATCTTCGGCAGACGCACGATGCCGCCGTGGGTGTGCCCGGCCAGTCCCAGCTCAAAGGAATAATTTTCCAGATGCTCGGGAAAGTAGGTGGGAACGTGTGCCAGACAGATGCGCAGGTCATAGTCCGTCTGCGGCTCCACGCTGTCCATAAAGGTACTGGCACCGTAGTTGTAAAAGTCCTCCGGGCTGCCCTCCACGCCCAGAATGCTGATGACATTGTCGTGGATGGTATAGCGCGCCTCCTGATTGCGCAGGACGGTCACCCCGGCGGCGGTGAACTTTTCCACCAGTTCCCGGTCGTTGTCCAGAAAATACAGCTCGTCCTCGTGGTTGCCCAGCACGCCGCATACCGGGGCAATCTCGCTCAGCTGACGGAACAGAGAAAGCATATTATCATAATTGGTGCCTTCGCCGTAGGTCACAAAGTCGCCGCCCAGCAGGATCAGATCCGGGGCAAGGCTGCGGACATCCTGCACCAGCTCACAGTTATCTGCTCCGTATTCCCGCAGATGCAGGTCGGTCAGAAAAACGACCCGGCAACTCTGGGTCAGCTTGCGGGAATGGATCTGATAGAACTCTGCCGTATAGTGGGTGCGGTTATAGCAGATATTCTGCCACAGCGCCCCGCCCAGCAGGGCAAGCAGGGCAACAAGAACCAGCAGCGTCAGCAGCACCTGCTTCCAGAGGGGCGTTGCCCTCTGTGCGCAGCTGCCGCTGTGTGTGTGTCTGCCGCTTTGTGCTGCGCCTTTTCCGTGTTTTGCTTTGATAAAGGCCACATCCTTTCTGCCGGGGAACGTTGCATAGAGAAGGCCGCAGCCCATCTCTCCAAAAACGGATACAAAAACTGATATATAAATAAATTATAACATATTTAGTAGGAAAAGCAAAGAGTGCGTCTCTGCCATGAGCGGATTTCACATTTGGAAGTTCCCATCAAAAAAGGGATGCCGCGCACGCAGCATCCCTTTTGTATATTTGCAGATCAATCGTCGTCGCTGTCCAGCTTGAGCACGGCGGTAAAGGCCTCGCTGGGCAGGGAAACGCTGCCCAGCTGACGCATCTTCTTTTTGCCTTCCTTCTGCTTTTCCAGCAGCTTCTTTTTGCGGGAGATGTCGCCGCCGTAGCACTTGGCCAGCACGTCCTTGCGCATGGCCTTGACCGTCTCGCGGGCAATGATCTTGCCGCCGATGGCTGCCTGCACCGGGATCTCGAACAGGTTGCGCGGGATGTTGTCCCGCAGCTTTTCGCAGATGCGGCGTCCCTTGGCGTAGGCGTTGTCCCGGAACACGATCATGGACAAGGCGTCCACGGGGTCGCCGTTGAGCAAAAAGTCCAGCTTGACCAGATCGCTCTCGCGGTACTCCTTAAACTCGTAGTCGTAGCTGGCGTAGCCCCGGCTGCGGCTCTTGATGGCGTCAAAGAAGTCGTACACGATCTCGCCCAGCGGCAGCGCGTAGTGCAGGTCCACGCGCACATCGTCCAGATACTTCATATCAATCAGGACGCCGCGCTTGCTCTGGCACAGATCCATCAGACCGCCCACATAGTCGTTGGGGGTGTACAGATGCACATCCACAAAGGGCTCCTCCTGCTTGACGATATTGCTGGGGTCCGGGTAGCTGGAGGGGTTGTCGATCATTTCCACTGTGCCGTCGGTCAAAGTCAGGCGGTAGCGCACGCTGGGGGTGGTGGTGATGATGTCCAGATCGAACTCCCGCTCCAGGCGCTCGGTGATGATCTCCATGTGCAGCAGACCCAGGAAGCCGCAGCGGAAGCCGAAGCCC
>ERZ780162.2624-NODE-2624-length-11059-cov-8.494547_pt1 | contig 11059 bp, 9 predicted proteins | sample MGYA00511474_ERZ780162 | MGnify/ENA primary metagenome ERZ780162 (study PRJEB29588, sample SAMEA2143633) | human gut metagenome | biome: human gut; feature: human-associated habitat; material: faeces | place: Denmark | collected 2008/2010 ...
TGCAATGGAGATGAAACTCAAAAATCGTGGAAGCCTCTGCTGAACACGATTTTCGCCCTAAGAGGTTCATCGGAATGGTTTGCACAACTTGAATTTATCCCATTTATTTCTGTTGCTTTGCCACACTAATTTATTCTACTTGCTTTTTTGTCAGCGACAGTGTAAAATGACAAAACGGATTAGAATAGTGAAACCAAGAAGGGAGATACAAGATGGAACTGTTTATAGATATACTAAAAGATACAACAATTGACACTGTGAAACTGATACCTTTCCTTTTTCTGACATACCTTGCGATGGAATATCTGGAGAATAAAGCCGGTCAGAAGACGGTGCGGATGCTTCTTGGAGCAGGGAAAAAAGGACCTGTGATCGGTGGGATACTGGGCGTTGTTCCGCAGTGCGGATTTTCGGCAGCAGCAGCAAATCTGTATTCCGGCGGAGTCATCACAGTTGGAACGATGATCGCTGTTTTTCTGTCTACATCAGATGAGATGCTTCCGATTCTGATCTCAGAGCAGGCGGATGTCCGTAAGATCATGGCAATTTTAATCGGAAAGATTATCGTTGGTATTGTTGCAGGGATTCTGGTTGATATCGGAGTGCGGGTGCTAGGCAAAGGATACCAGAGAGGGCTGCACATTCATGATATCTGTGAGCATGACCACTGTCACTGTGAAGAAGGAAGCATTGTAAAATCAGCACTCATCCATTCGGTACAGATTCTGGTATTTATATATGTAATTTCTTTTGCGTTAAATGCAGTTGTGGAGTGGATTGGAATGGAAGAGGTCATGAACGTGGTGACGCATTATCCAATTGCCGGAATTTTTCTGGCTGGTCTTGTCGGTCTGATTCCGAACTGCGCAGCTTCTATTACAATTACGAAATTTTATCTTGAGGGAGTCTTAAATGTCGGCAGTATGTTTGCCGGACTTTTGTCATGTGCCGGAATCGGACTGATCGTACTTTTTAAGACGAACCATAGTTGGAAGAAGAATGTGATGATCGTCACAACACTTTACGGAATCAGTGTAGTGTGTGGAATTATAGTGGAAATCCTGTTTGGAATGTAGTACAATATCCTTATATGCCGCAGAAGCCTAAAAGGAACGAAAGAAGTGGATTTGAGATGGCTAAAAAAGGATTTATTGCAGAATTCAAAGAGTTTATTGCAAGGGGAAATGTAATGGATCTTGCAGTCGGCGTTATTATTGGTGGTGCATTCCAGTCGATTGTGAATTCTCTTGTAAATGATATGATCATGCCGGTGATCAGTCTTCTGACTGGTGGGGTCAATTTTTCCAACTGGGTGATCCGGATCGGATCTGGTGAGAATGACACGATCAAATATGGCAATTTTATTACAGCGGTGATCAACTTTCTTCTGATGGCACTTGTTATTTTTTGTTTTGTAAAAGTGATGAACAATCTTGCTTCAAGAACAGAAAAGCTGCTTAAGAAGGAGGAAGAAGCACCGGCAGCACCGGCTACGAAGATCTGCCCGTACTGCATGTCAGAAATCCCGATCGCGGCAACCAGATGTGCATACTGTACATCTGAGCTTCCGTCTGAGGATACGGACAAAGAAGAATAAAGAAAAGACAGGAATAATACGACAGAGAGGAACATAAAAACAATGGAGAAAATTATTTTAACAGGTGACAGACCAACCGGACGGCTTCATGTCGGACATTATGTTGGATCCTTAAAGCGAAGAGTAGAACTGCAGAATTCCGGAGAATATGACAAGATCTTTATCATGATCGCAGATGCACAGGCACTGACTGATAATGCAGATAACCCGGAAAAGGTACGTCAGAATATTATTGAGGTTGCACTGGATTATCTGTCATGCGGACTGGATCCGGAGAAATCCACGATTTTCATCCAGTCACAGGTACCGGAACTGACAGAACTTTCTTTTTATTATATGAATCTGGTTACGGTATCCCGTCTTCAGAGAAACCCAACGGTTAAATCGGAGATCCAGATGCGTAATTTTGAAGCAAGTATTCCGGTAGGATTCTTTACTTATCCGATCAGCCAGGCAGCAGATATCACAGCGTTTAAGGCAACGACTGTACCGGTAGGTGAGGATCAGCTTCCGATGATCGAACAGTGCCGTGAGATCGTACACAAATTCAACAGTGTATATGGAGAAGCATTGGTTATGCCGAAAGCGCTGATTCCGGAGAACGAAAGCTGTTGCCGTCTTCCTGGAACGGATGGAAAAGCAAAGATGAGTAAATCCCTTGGTAACTGTATTTATCTGTCTGATTCCGAGGAAGAAGTAAGACAGAAGATCATGGGAATGTATACAGATCCGAATCATTTGAAGGTATCTGATCCGGGACAGGTAGAAGGGAATTCCGTTTTCACTTATCTGGATGCATTCTGTACAGATGAACATTTTGAAAAATATCTGCCGGATTATAAGAATCTGGATGAATTGAAGGATCATTACAGACGTGGTGGACTTGGTGACGTTAAGGTTAAGAAGTTCCTGAATGCGGTTATGCAGGAAGAGCTTGCACCGATCCGTGCAAGAAGAAAAGAACTGGAGAAGAAGATTCCGGAGATCTACGAGATCCTTCATAAAGGAAGTATTGAAGCTGAAAAAGTGGCAGCACAGACTTTAAAAGAAGTAAAAGATGCGATGAAGATCAACTATTTTGAAGATCAGCAGTTGATCCGGGAACAGACAGCAAGATTTGCAGAATAAAGAAAGGCTTTAAGCCGGAGGAGAGATAATAATTATGGGTAAATATTTCGGAACAGATGGATTCCGTGGAGAAGCTAATGTAGTACTGACGGTAGAGCATGCGTTTAAGGTAGGACGTTATCTTGGCTGGTATTACGGACAGGAACACAAGGCAAGAATCGTGATCGGTAAAGATACCAGAAGAAGCAGCTATATGTTTGAATATGCACTGGCGGCAGGACTTACTGCGTCAGGAGCAGATGCATATCTTCTTCATGTGACGACAACTCCAAGCGTGTCTTACGTGGTAAGAACCGAAGATTTTGACTGCGGAATCATGATTTCTGCAAGCCATAACCCGTACTATGATAATGGAATCAAAGTGATCAACAGTAAAGGTCAGAAGCTGGAAGCAGAAGTAGAAGCCAAAGTGGAAGCTTATATTGATGGGGAATCCGGAGAAATTCCGCTTGCTAAAAAAGAGGCGATCGGAAGAACCGTAGATTATGCAGCAGGAAGAAACCGTTATATCGGACATTTGATCAGTCTGGCAACCCGTTCTTTTAAAGAGGTGAAAGTCGGACTGGATTGTTCCAACGGAAGTTCATCAAGTATTGCCAAAAGCGTATTTGATGCACTTGGAGCAAAAACTTATGTGATCAATAATGAGCCGGATGGAACCAATATCAACACAAATTGTGGTTCTACACATATTAACGTGCTCCAGGAATATGTAAAAGAAAATGGTCTGGATGTCGGATTTGCATACGATGGAGATGCGGACCGCTGCATCGCTGTTGATGAGAATGGAAATGTTGTTGACGGGGATCTGATCCTTTATGTGTGTGGCAAATATATGAAAGAACATGGTCAGTTAAAAGACGATACCATCGTTACTACTATCATGTCGAATCTTGGACTTTATAAAGCATGCGACAAGATTGGCATGAAGTACGAAAAGACACAGGTCGGCGACAAATATGTCTATGAGAACATGGTCAAGAATGGATTCATGCTGGGCGGTGAACAGTCCGGACATATTATTTTCAGTAAGCATGCAACGACAGGAGATGGTATTCTGACTTCTCTGATGCTGATGGAAGTTATCATGGAGACCAAACAGTCCCTCGGACAGCTGACAGAAGAAGTGAAGATCTATCCACAGCTTCTGAAAAATGTGCGTGTGGCAGATAAGAAGACAGCAAGGGAGAATCCGGAAGTGGTCAAAGCAGTCGATGCAGTTGCAGAAGCACTTGGAGATGACGGAAGAATCCTTGTCCGTGAAAGTGGAACGGAACCGGTAATCCGTGTCATGGTTGAAGCGGCGACGGACGAGCTTTGCGAAAAGTATGTGACTCAGGTAATCGATGTGATTGAAAAAGAAGGACTCATCGTAGAATAAAAAATCTGAAATAGAATCGTGCAGAAAAGGATAGCTTGCAGATGAAAGTCTGTGGGGCTATCCTTTTTTAGTTTGCGAACCATAGTCTGGATGTTTGAAAAAATATTATTTGAATAATAAAGAAAAATGTTCTTCCGGTATAGATTTTCTATATTTTGACATGCTAATAAAAAAACATGGAGGAAAAAGAAATGGAGGAAATGTTTTGTTTTCAATGCCAGCAGACCGCTCATAACACGGGCTGCGAAGGACATACAGGTGTATGTGGGAAAAAGTCGGATACAGCAAATCTTCAAGATGAACTGACTGGTGAACTGATCCGGCTGGCAAGGGCAGTTACAGAAAATGAAAGAAGCAGATCTTCGGATGAACTGATGTTAAAAGGTCTGTTTACCACGATTACAAATGTAAATTTCAACAGTGATACAGTGAAAAAACTGTCAGATGAGATCAGAGAAGAAGCAGAAAACAGAAAACCAGGAAAAGATGCTTATAATGTACAGAAGATCTGGGAGGCATCGGAAGATATCCGTTCGTTAAAGTCATTGATCTTGTTTGGCTTACGAGGGACTGCGGCATATGCTTATCATGCATGGGCACTGGGATATGTGGATGCGGAGATTATGAATTTCTTTTATAAGGGAATGAGGATTCTGGGAGAAGAAAAAGGGATGGAAGAACTGCTCCCGGTAGTCATAGAAACCGGTAAAATCAACCTGCGCTGCATGGAACTTCTGGATAAAGCAAACACGGAAAGCTATGGAGATCCAATTCCGACGGAAGTTCCACTTACGATAGAAAAGGGACCGTTTATTGTAGTCAGTGGTCATGATCTGCATGATATGAAGCTGCTTCTGGAGCAGACCAAAGATAAAGGAATCAATATTTATACGCACAGTGAAATGCTTCCGGCACACGGATATCCAAAATTAAAGGAATATACGCATTTGAAAGGCAATTTCGGAACGGCCTGGCAGAGTCAGCAATTTGAGTTCCATAATATTCCTGCGCCAATTTTATTTACGACAAATTGTCTGATGCCGGTCAGACAGAGCTATGCAGACCGGGTGTTTACAACTTCGGTGGTGTCTTATCCGGAGATGGTTCATATTGGTGCGGACAAAGATTTTACGCCGGTTATTGCAAAAGCATTGGAATGTGGTGGATATCCGGAAGATCATCCGATGACAGGGATTAATGGAGGAACAACCGTGATGACCGGATTTGCACACAACGCAGTTCTGGAAAATGCAGGAAAGATCGTGGATTTGGTAAAGCAGGGGAAAATCAGGCATTTCTTTCTGATCGGAGGCTGTGATGGCGCAGCGCCAGGCCGGAGCTACTATACGGAATTTGCGAAAAAGACACCGATGGATACGATCATCCTGACGCTGGCATGTGGAAAATACAGATTGAATGATCTGAGGCTCGGAGAAATTGAGGGGATTCCAAGAATTTTGGATATGGGACAGTGTAATGATGCGTACAGTGCGATTAAAGTTGCAATTGCTCTTGCAGAAGCGTTTGAGTGTGAGGTAAATGAACTTCCACTGTCTATGATCCTGTCATGGTATGAACAGAAAGCGGTTGCGATTCTGCTGACACTTCTGGCGCTCGGAATCAAAAATATTTACCTGGGTCCGACGCTTCCGGCGTTTGTGTCACCGAATGTTCTGAATTATCTGGTACAAGAGTATCAGATTACCCCGATCAGTACAGTAGATGAGGATCTGAAGAAAATTTTAGGTTGAAGAGGTTTGAACGTGAGAGAAAGAAATCGGAAATAAGAAATGAAAAGCATTACTTCTGAAACGGAAAGCACAAAAAAGTGTGAGTAAGAAGAGGTAGTGCTTTTTTACATACTGTTTCCTTTACAAAAAGTGTCGTCTGTGCTAACATAAATATAACAATGGCGATGCCGGTACAATAGAAAAAAGGAGTGCGTTTTATGCTGATTGAAATTGATTTTAACAGTGATGAGGCGATTTATATACAGCTCAGGAATCAGATCATTATGGGAATTGCCACTTCGATGATTCATGAAGGAGATACTTTGCCGTCTGTGAGACAGCTGGCAGATAATATCGGAATCAATATGCATACAGTGAATAAGGCATACAATGTCCTGCGGCAGGAAGGTTTTCTTCAGCTTGACAGACGAAGAGGTGCGGTGATCTGTATTGATGAAGATAAGCTGGAAGCTTTGCAGGATCTGAAAGAGCAGCTTCGGGTACTTCTGGCAAAAGGAAGTTGCAAAAACATTACGAAAGAAGAAGTTCATGAACTGGTAGACGAGATCTATGCAGATTATGAACAAAGATAGATTGAAAAAAGGAGACTAAAATTATATGGCAGAAAAGCAATATACAAGGCAGGCGCAGGAAGCGCTGAATATGGCACGGAAGATTGCAGCCGAACTGAAGCATCCATATGTTGGGACAGAACATCTTCTTTTCGGGCTTAAGAGGGTTTTTACCGGAGTTGCAGGGCAGGTGCTTGATAAGAATAAAGTCGATGAAGAACAGATGGAAAAAGCAATGGATATCCTTGTATCTGCTCCTGAGGCAGCTAAGAAGGAAAGAAAGCATCTGGAGTACAGTCCGAGACTTCGATATATTCTGGAAGAAAGCCAGAATGAGGCAGTGCAGCTTGCATCTGAAAAAGTCGGAACCGAACATCTTCTGCTTACAATGCTCAAAGATGGAGATTGTGTGGCTACCCGTATGTTGATGACCCTGAATGTAAATATTCAAAAACTTTTTCAGGATCTTCTGCTTGCGGCGGGAATTGATCCGAAAGAGTATATGGAAAATCAGAAGGATGGGGAAACTGTTGGCGGAATTATAGACCAGTACAGTACGGATCTGACACAGGAAGTAAGAGAAGGAAAGCTGGATCCGGTTATTGGACGTGAAAAAGAAATTGCACGTATCATGGAGATCCTGAGCAGACGGACCAAGAATAATCCGTGCCTTGTGGGAGAGCCGGGAGTCGGTAAGACAGCAATTGTGGAAGGACTTGCAAGACAGATCGCGGAAGGAATTGTTCCGGAAAGCATGAAAGATAAGCGGATCATGGTGCTGGATCTTCCGGGGATGATTGCAGGCTCCAAGTATCGTGGTGAATTTGAAGAGCGCATGAAAAAACTGATCCGTGAGGTAAAAACGGCGGGCAATATTATCCTTTTCTTAGATGAACTTCATACCATTATCGGTGCCGGTGGTGCAGAGGGTGCAATTGATGCATCCAATATTCTGAAACCATCTCTGGCAAGAGGGGAGATGCAGCTGATCGGTGCAACAACTCTTACGGAATACCGCAAGTATATTGAGAAGGATGCGGCTCTGGAAAGAAGATTCCAGCCGGTTACGGTTGAAGAACCGACAGAAGACGAGTGTATCCGGATCCTGGAAGGCCTGAAAGAAAAATATGAGGCTCATCATGATGTAGAGATCGAAGAGGAGGCGTTGAAAGCGGCAGTACATATGTCATGCCGTTATATCAATGACCGTTTCCTTCCGGATAAGGCAATTGATGTGTTGGATGAAAGCTGTTCAAAAGTAAAACTTCGTGGATTTAAAGTGCCGGAGAATATTGTTGGGACAGAAATCCGCTGTGGAAAGCTGGAGCAGGAAAAAGAAGCGGCGCTGAAAGCAGGAGATATTGAAAAAGCATCGGAGCTCCATAGAGAACAGAAGGAAGCAGAAAAGAAATTAGAGCAGGCGAAAAAGCGTTTCAATAAAAAGAATGAAAAGAAAAAAGTTCCGGTAACTGAAGAAGATGTTGCGGATGTAATTTCCATGTGGACACGAATCCCGGTAACAAGACTGAATGAATCTGAGAGCGAACGCCTGAAAAAGCTGGATAAAACACTGGAGAAGCGTGTGATTGGTCAGGAAGAGGCAATCCAGGCACTTTCCAAAGCGGTAAAACGAGGAAGAGTGGGATTGAAAGATCCGGCACGTCCGATTGGTTCATTCTTATTCCTTGGTCCTACAGGTGTCGGAAAGACAGAGCTTTCCAAAGCTCTTGCAGAAGCACTCTTTGGCAATGAAGAGGATATGATCCGGGTAGATATGTCCGAATATATGGAGAAGCACAGTGTATCCAAGATGATCGGATCGCCTCCGGGGTATGTGGGACATGAGGATGGCGGACAGCTCAGCGAAAAAGTACGCAGAAATCCATATTCTGTCATTTTGTTTGATGAGATTGAGAAAGCACATCCGGATGTGTTTAATATTTTACTTCAGGTACTGGATGACGGACATATTACGGATTCGCAGGGAAGAAAAGTAGATTTCCGCAATACGGTTATCATTATGACGTCCAATGCAGGTGCCAAGGCAATCATTGAACCGAAGAAGCTTGGATTTACCCAGCAGGAAGACCAGAAGGCGGATTACAAGCGTATGAAAGCAAATGTGATGGACGAAGTAAAGCAGTTATTCCGCCCAGAGTTCCTGAACCGTATTGATGAGATCATCGTATTCCATCCGCTGAATGAGGACAATATGAAGAAGATCGTAGGGCTGATGTGTAAAGAAGTTGTGCAGAGAGCAAAAGAGCAGCTTGAAATTATACTGGTTGTGCGTGATTCTGTGAAGAAGCATATCGTTGAGACCGGAAGTGACAAGAAGTATGGTGCAAGACCGCTGAGAAGGGCAGTACAGAGCCAGTTGGAAGACAAACTTGCGGAAGCACTTTTGAATGGTGAGATCAAACGTGGAGACCATGTGGAAGCCGGTATTTCTAAAAAGGAAATAAAATTTACAGTCAGAGAGATAAACAGCTAGCAAAAGAAGAAGTTTTATTATATAATAAGAAAAACGGTTCGGATGTGGAAAATTCACAGTCCACAAGTCGAAAGAGAAAGACCATTAGGAGGATTTGAACAATGACAGTAGTCAAAGAGCTTATCAGAAGTGAATTAGACGGAACACTCAGTTTCGGTGATTACACTCTGGATACAAAGACAAAAAAGGATGGATTTGAATTTCAGGGAGATATATATAAAGTAAAGACATTTAAAGAGATTACAAAGCTTGAAAAGAATGGAATGTTCGTATATGAATCTGTTCCGGGAACTGCAGTAGAGCATTTTGAAGTATCAGAAGATGTGATCTCATTCAAGGTATCAGGGACAGGAGATGCACAGATCACACTGGAACTTGAACCGGATACAGATTATATCGTATATATGAATGATATGAATGTTGGTGATATGAAGACAAACTTAAGCGCAAAGCTTAGTGTAAGTGCGGAACTTGGAAAAGAAAGCGTTGAGATCAAGGTTGTAAGAAAGTAGGACAATGATTACAGCAAGAGTTGTTTGAAGTACATAGGTATTTAAGAAAAGTAAAAGAGTCTGCTTCGGCAGGCTCTTTCTTTACCGAAAGTGTATAAACTGAGAACAGGCAAGAGAAGCAGTTGGTAATTTTTTAAGATAGATAAGGAGATGGAATATGGCGAAGGCAAAAAAGTCGGTTTTTTTCTGCCAGAATTGTGGGCATGAAGAATCAAAATGGCTGGGGCAGTGCCCAATGTGCAAGGAATGGAACTCTTTCGTGGAAGAGTGTGTGACAACGTCGAATACGGCAGCAGTTAAAGCGGCAAAAGAGATTCGTATTGTACCATTGTCAGAAGTAAAGACAGAGAATGAAGAGCGGGTGACAACCGAGATTAAAGAACTGGATCGTGTACTGGGAGGCGGAATCGTACCGGGTTCCCTGATTCTGGTAGGCGGTGATCCGGGAATCGGTAAGTCAACGCTGCTCCTGCAGGTGTGTCAGAAACTGGCAAAAAAAGAACGAAAGGTTTTGTACATATCAGGGGAAGAATCGCTTCGCCAGATTAAATTGCGTGCACAGAGGATGGGAAAATTTAATGATCATCTGCTTTTGCTTTGTGAGACTAATCTGGAACTGATCCGCAATGTGATTGAAAAGGAAAAACCAGATACCGTGATCATTGATTCGATTCAGACAATGTACAGTGAAGAAGTCGGTTCCGCACCGGGAAGCGTGTCGCAGGTCAGAGAGGCAACAAATACGCTGATGCAGCTTGCAAAAGGGCTTGGGATTTCGATTTTTATTGTCGGACATGTTACAAAAGAAGGAACTGTCGCCGGTCCAAGAGTATTGGAACATATGGTAGATACGGTTCTGTATTTTGAAGGAGACAGGCATGCATCTTACCGGATTCTTCGAGGAGTGAAAAATCGTTTTGGTTCGACGAATGAGATTGGTGTATTTGAAATGCGAAGAGATGGTCTTCGGGAGGTGGAAAATCCATCAGAATTTATGCTGAATGGGCGCCCGGAAAATGCATCTGGATCTGTTGTGGCATGTTCTATGGAAGGAACACGTCCGATCTTGCTGGAAATCCAGGCGCTGGTATGCGAAAGCAATTTTGGAATGCCAAGAAGAACAGCAGCAGGAACAGATTACAACAGGGTGAACCTTCTGATGGCGGTTTTGGAAAAAAGGATTGGATATCATCTTGGAAATTATGATGCCTATGTGAATATTGCCGGAGGTATCAAGATCAATGAACCCGCGATAGACCTTGGAATCGTGATGGCAATCGTATCAAGCTATAAGAACAGACCATTTGATGAACGGACGATTGTGTTTGGAGAAGTTGGATTAAGTGGAGAAGTCCGTGCGGTAAATATGCCGGAACAGCGGGTGGCAGAGGCGAAGAAGCTTGGATTTGAGACGTGTATTGTGCCAGAAGTATCTCTGGATAGCGTGAAGAGTATTGGTGGGATCAAAATCATTGGAGTGAAAAGCATTAACGAGACAATCGGACTGTTTGAGTAGGAGAACATGTAAAGAGGAAACAGAATAGATGTGATAATTTCTGTTTCCTCTTTTACATAGCAATGATGTTGGAGCCAAAAGGTATTTTGACCCCTTTGATACCAGATTGCTACGTGCTTTGCACTCTCG
>ERZ780162.2625-NODE-2625-length-11054-cov-4.109828_pt1 | contig 11054 bp, 7 predicted proteins | sample MGYA00511474_ERZ780162 | MGnify/ENA primary metagenome ERZ780162 (study PRJEB29588, sample SAMEA2143633) | human gut metagenome | biome: human gut; feature: human-associated habitat; material: faeces | place: Denmark | collected 2008/2010 ...
CCGTGCCGGTGATCGGATTAAAACTCTGCATTGCTGTCTGCCAGGTTTTGTTCATTTCCTCGCAGGCAGAATCAAGATCTCTGGTTCCCTGAAGCACTTCGATGAGCGTCTTGTAGGTGAAGTTTCTGAAGTCCGGAGGAAGTTCATTGTCGCCTGTGCGGCCATTCCACATGGGAGCCAGATCGTCCGCTGTATTTGTGGCATCGATTACTTCCTGGAAAACGGGGAGCACATCAAGCTCAGGCTGATCTACTGTTGTGGGAACGCAGCTCATTCTTTCACAGAAGGCTTTGTAGTTTTCGGGTTCAAAGAAAAATTTGATGAATTCTTCTGCAGCAGCCTTTTTATTTGGATCCTGCGCCGCCTCTGCGGAAATTGCAAGGCCGCCGATACCGGCGCCGCCCACCAGCCTCGTTTTGCCGTCCGGGCTGGGAACTGGGAACCATCCCATTTCAAAGTCCGGATCAGCCTGCTGGATCTGGCCGAACATATGGGTTCCGGAATACATCATGGCTGCCATATCATTTACCAGGAAGGTGGTGATCTGCGCGTCAGGGGTGGAGGTCCAGCCGTCCTGTGCGTACTGCATGATCTCCTGCAGCTCCTCAAAGGTTGCTTTGATGGTCGGATCGGAGAAATCCTTGGTTCCTTCATAGCAGTGCTTGATGAAGTCAGGATCCTGGCTTAAAACCTGATCGTTGTAGGCTTTGTGGAACCAGAAGCCCATGTGCCAGATATCCTGTCCGCCTACCACCAGGGGAGCCATATCGCCCTTGTCCTTGATCGCTTGGCAGAGCTCTATGAATTCCTCATAGGTTTCCGGCTCGGTGAAGCCGTTTTCATCGAAATAGGTTTTGTTATAAATGATTCCATTGGTATTTTCGGCGCTCATGGGAGCAGTATAAACATTTCCGTCGAATTCCATGGTGGTCTGGAACAGGGAAGTGATTTCCTCAGGCAGAGGAGCCAGTTTACCCGCTCTCACATAGATGGCAGTATCGCGCATTTCCATGACATCGGGGAATTCTCCAACGCTGTCCTTGGTCTTGAGAAATTCACTGTATGCGCCTCCGTTTCCCGGTTCGATAGTTACGGTGATGTCGGGATAAGTTTCATTGAATTTTTCCACGACTGCGTTCATAACCTCTTTGACTCCTTCGTCGCCGTCCGCGAAAATGAAGGTCAGCTCTGTGGGTTCGGTCACGATGGATGCCTCTTCTCCTTCTGCCGCGGCATCTGTCGAAGCCGTATCTGCTGTCGTGGTTTCTGCTGCCTGTGTTCCGGCTATCTCAGAAGCCGCTTCAGACTGCGCTCCCGCGTCTGCTGCCGGCGATTCCGCAGGCGCTTCAGTAGAAGCGCTTCCGCATCCGGCCAGCGTAGCCATGACCATTGACGCGCTTAACAATGCTGCAAGTGCATTCTTTTTCATGTCATATCCTCCTCATATTTTCTTTTTTACTTTCGTTCAGCCTGTAACTGTAGTATAGCAGTTTGGTATCGAAGAAAAAACCCGGTTTTTTAAGAGGAATATGCAATTTTTTAAGCAGATTTCTGTTCCTGAAAAGGAACCGGTATTCCGACAGAAAAGATCAGTTTCAGGCAGAACGGCCCATGGCGCGCAGCCGCCCTTTTTTCTATAATAAATTCCGATCAGTCCGGTTCGAGCCTGACCGGGCAGAAAGAGACGAGGGGGCTACGCGGCTCATTCATAACGAAAGGGGACGACAGGAAATATGATTTATGATGTGAAAAAACAGGGAGCGGCAGGAGACGGGAAAACGGATGACACAGCAGCGATTCAGAAGGGGATCGACGTCTGCAACCAAAACGGCGGGGGCAGCGTGATCCTCTCAGACGGTATCTACGTCAGCGGAACGCTGTATCTGAAAAGCAACGTCAGACTGCATATCACAGAGTCCGCGGTGCTGTCCGCCAGCGGAGAGATTGAAAAATATGGAACAGATACTCATTACAACCGGTACCGGAACGAGCCGGATATGGACCGATGCTTTCTATATGCTCAGGATCAGGAAAACATTACCATTACAGGCGGAGGAATGATCCTGGGAAATGCTGAAGCCTTCCCCAATGAGGGAAGCATTTACCGTCCCATGATGATGCGTTTTCTGTGCTGCACAAATATCCACCTGTCCCACCTGAGGCTGTACGATGCGGCCGCCTGGACCACAGCTTTTCTGGATTCCTCCTGGATCTGGGTGGACGGCGTGGACATCCGAAATGAAAAGCACTATAACGGAGACGGTCTGGATTTTGACGGCTGTTCCCACATCTTCGTGTCAAACTGTAGCATCCGGGGAACGGACGACAACCTCTGTCTGCAGGCAGGAAGCCGGGAGTATCCGGTTGAGGATGTTCATATCACAGGCTGCTCCTTTTCCTCCCTGTGCGCCGCTATCCGCATCGGCCTGAAATCCATTGGTGACATCAGCGATGTGGTTATCAGCAGCTGCACCATGAAAAACGTATGGCGGGAGGGAATCAAAGTAGAATGCAGCGAAGGGGGCAGTATTACGGGCATTACGGTGAACAATGTGATCATGAGAAATGTTTCTAGGCCCATTTTTCTGCTCTTAAACAACCGCTTCCTTCCGGATGGGCTGGGAAGTTCTCTGGAACTTACGGAAATGCCGGAAATCGGCAGAATGGAGCACCTGATTTTTTCCAACATTATAGCGGTGGACACAGAAGAGATGGGAAAGGTACACAGACGCTTTGAAAATGACATCATGGGCGCGCCTTGGTTCTCCGGCATCCGCGTGGATGCGGAAAGAGAGCATAAAATTAAAGATCTGACCTTTACCAATATACGCTATACTGCGTACGGCGGGGTGAAAAGCGATCAGATTCCACAGAAATACCCACAGGTAACCGATCAGAAAAGATTTCCTGGAAGCGAGACCTCAGAGAACTATTATCCGGACTGGAGCAGAACCGTACACATGGATATCCGCAACGTGGAAGGCCTGGTTCTGGAAAATGTGCGCTTTGCGGCGCTGCATAAGGATGAGCGGCCCGGATGTCTGGTGGAGGGGTGTGACGACTGAATTTTGTGCTCAATAAGTAACTTCAGACCAGAGCGGCACTCATCCCTGTGAATGTTCATAATTCACCAGGAACTGCCTGCCATAATCCGTTTTCAGATGAAGCAGGAGAGCAATTTCCTGCTCTGTTTTTCCATCCAGATGAAGCCGGATGAGATATCAGTAAAAATATAAATGGAAATACATACATTTATTGAGAAAATTCAGTTTTCCTGATACTGCTTCGCCTGTGCCATGAACATACGATAATAATGCCCTTTTTGCCGCATTAGTTCTTCATGGCTTCCTTCTTCCACCTTTTTTCCATGAGACAGTACAAGAATCCGATCTGCCCGTCTGGTAGTCGTCAGCCTGTGCGCAATAATGAGAATTCCTTTTCGTCTGGAATTCTGGAGAATCAGTTCATTCAGTTCTCGTTCACTGGATACGTCAAGTTCACTTGATGGTTCATCCATGAGTACAAAGGGAGGCTTCAGGAAGGCTCTGGTAATTACTAATTTTTGTGCCTGACCACCGGACAGAATAATACCATCATCATTAAACTCTTTCGTCATGCAGGTATCCAGAGGAATCCTTTTCAGGTAAGGATCTTTTCTGTACAGACTCTGTTCCAAAGCATCGTACAGTTCTGTTTTGTCCCACTGCAGATCCAGCATAATGTTTTGTGCAACGCTTGCAGAAAAGAAGGAAAAGTCCTGAAATATCACAGAAAATAATTTTCTATATGCCGTAATATTATAATTGATAAGAGAATGGTCATTGATGAGAATCTCTCCTGATTGCGGCATATAGAGCCCAAGAAGCAGTTTGATCAAAGTAGACTTTCCAGAACCATTTTCCCCGACTATTGCAAGTGTTTCACCCTGATGAAGTTCAAAAGAGAGATTTTCAATGGTAAAATCCTGATTCCCGGGATATCGAAAAGAAAGATTTTGACAGAGAATCCTGTTTTGGTTCCGGAGGGGCGGCTCTTTTTTCCCATTCACATATACCTGAGGTCTTTCCTTAAGAAAACGGAATATTTTATCTGCTTTCATGGAATATTCAGAAAGACTGTGCAGGCTTGATGACAAACCATTCAGGCCGGAAAACAGAGACCAGATGGCAAAGGTGGAAGCGGTGTATTCTCCAATGGATATGGTATGTGAAACCATAAGCTGATAAGTGAGCAGAATCCGCAGGCCAATATCCAGAAAGGTGGAGGTGGCAAGACCGTTTGCAGTATTCCAAAAGCACAGGCGTCTTCCCCAAATACGGTTCATTCCGCACACATTTTCCTCATGCTCATCAAACTGTTGAGTGATTAGTTTATCGATGCCGGTCAGACGCAGTTCTTTTGCGTATTCTTTTAAATAAAATACGCGTTTGAAGTATTCTGTTTTTCTGGAAAGCGGAGCCATCTCTGTTTCCCTGCAATAGTTTTCGTTGATAATACGGGAGAACAGAATGGCTGTAACTGCTACACAGAGGAATACAGGGATTGCGATTCGGAAATCAACATGAAAGAAAATACAGACAATACAGATTGTGGTAATCAAATTATTCATGAGTTCAGACAGAGCCGTTATCGTTCCGGAAATGACAGTATCTGACTGGGTAATAGCCCAGATGTATTCATTATAAAAGTCAGGCTGGTCAAAATTCTCAAGATCGGAAGCAATGGAACGCTGAAACAGCATGTTACGAAATTTTTCTTGTACCTGTGGCCAGATTGTCGGTTTATAATAATTCTCAAACCATACAGAAAAAGTACCGATTCCAGATAGAAGCAATATATAGATTCCCAATAATGTAAAAACTGATACCAGAGAATTTTGCATATTAACCATCTGCAGAAAAAGGTTAAGAAAGATGACCAAAAGTACGGCTGAACGGAAATGGTTCAGACAGGTGCAGAGGATATGGAGAAAAATATAAAGAGGAGCATTCGCAAAATGCAGAATTGCGGGAATGCGGGACAGTGCAGAAAAGTATTTCATGGTCAGTTCTCCTTATAACTGCGGGCCTGCATGTAATACAGACGGGCATATTTTCCGTTTAATCTCATCAGCTCCTGATGGCTTCCGTGTTCTGTGATTTCTCCATTTTCCAGAAAATAAATCATATCTGCCGTAACAGCGGAAGAAATGCGATGGGTGATATAGATCAGCGTTTTCCCTTTGGAGAGGGCATTAAGACGCCGGAACATATTCTGTTCAGCCAGAGGATCTAAGGCGCTGGAAGGTTCATCCATGATGAGTATTTCTCTGTCATGAGCAAGTGCTCTGGCTATTGCCAGCTTTTGAAGCTGGCCGCCGGAAAATATTACCCCATTTTCGTCGAATTCCTTTGTAACAATATCATGAACGGTTAAATTCATCCGTTTCATATCTTCTGAAAGCCCGCTTTTTTCCAAAGCATCGGTAAGAACGGGCAGATCCGACTCTTCTATTTTCCTGCACAGGATATTTTCTCCAATGGAACATCCGAAAACCGCATAATCCTGGAAAACACAGGAAAAAAGAGAATGATAGGAGTTTTTGTCATAGTCTGACAACAACCGGTTATTCAACAGAATTTCACCGCTAGCTGCATCATAAAGTCCCAGAAGCAGTTTAATCAGAGTAGATTTACCTGCTCCGTTTTCCCCGATCAGGGCAATGTGCTGCCCTTTGTGAATGGTCAGAGATATGTTTTTCAGGGCATATTGAGAACAGCCATTGTAACGAAAAGTCAAACTGCGAAGTTTCAGGCTGGAAAACTCCGCTTCCTGATGCCCGCAACCATGAGAGTAAGGTGTGATCTTTCTATTCTGGCCGGGAACATTATGAAAGGATGCCGGGAGGAAAGCTTCCAGGTTATCCAGATAATTGCCTGCATTACGCAGAAGGAAGAATCCGTTCAGGCAGGAATTCATTCGGTCCGTGAGAACGGATAATGAGGTTACGGCCAGAACAAAGTCGCCTAACAGGATAGATTGATGATACAGAAGAAAAACGGCAAGCAGAACAAAAAGAACATAGCACAGAATGTCATGGAAGAAAAAAGAAAGCATCTGCAGAAGAGCGATTTTAAAACCATATTTTCTGCGAATCTCTCTGAGATTCCTCATGGCGTCGGAAAACTGTTTCAGCAGTACTTTGCTGATGTTTGAAATTTTGATTTCCCGGCTGTACTGCTTCAGAAAAAAACCCTGTTAACATATTCTGCTTTTCGCTCCTGCTTCAGAGCTTCCATATCTCCCTGAAAAACCAGATGATTAAGCCTGTTTTTCCAAAGTAAGGGAAGAAAAAAGGCGAGTAAAGCTATAAGAACAAAGCCGATATGGATTCTTGCCATAACGTAAAGCAGAATAAACAGAGCAGCGAAATTCAGAATCAATTCAAAAGTCTGATCCATGACAGAAGCGATCCGGCCTTTGGCTTCTCTGCCTGCTTTCATGAAATCATTATAATATTCCGGTTCATCCAGCTTGGAAAAAGGAACGGAAAGAGAATTAAAAAAAATTTCCTTCTGAATTAAGTGATAAATACGCTCATCGGAGACTGGTCTAAAAATCTGGTTATAATAATTGGAATACAGGGAATAGCCAATCTGGCTGATCCATAAAAGCAGTAAAACGGCAAGAACTCTGAACCATGGGATTCTCTGTTCATAGGCAACGATGAGCCAGCGCGGAAGCAGAGTAAGAAAAACAAGATTTACAAAGGTGACCCACAGGTGATAAAGAAAACACAAAAGTGATCTGTATTTATCCGCCTTATAGCCCAGCTTGAAAACAAAGAGAATTTGTCTGAAAGAACAGGTCATAATCTCCCCCCCAAAGTGTTTTAAACAGATTTCCTGTTGACAGAAGAAACCGGAATCCAGATTTCGCTCTGATAATCAGGCTGACTGTTATCGCCCTGTGAATACCATTCGACAGTACCTCCCATAGTCAGTTCATAATTTGGATTGCCCGGTAGCCACTCCTTAAAAATCCGAAGAAGAACGGCCTGTATGGCTCCAGGCATGGCACCTGCACAGCGGAAACGTGCCCATTGCTTCGAGGGAATCTCGTATACACTCAGACCAGCTGGAACATTCCGGCCGTCAAAACGGCCGCCCAGCAGATAGCGGCAAATTTCTGTGGATTCATCGTCTATACATACACCGAATTCTCCTATGTGACAATCAGAAATCGCCTGTTCGATTTCATTCATGGGCTGTCCTGTGCCATTCATGAATCTTTCGTATTTTGCTCTGATTTCAGACCAGAAACAGGGAAGCCGTGTAAAGGAATCGTCCATGGAACAGATGCATTCGAAGCCGATGACTGGAAATGCATCCATAGTCTCTAACGTATAATCCATTTCTTCTCCTCCATGAACGGAAAGCTCTATTTTAAGGGGAAGAAAGGTGGTAATACTGTTCCTGTTTCCGCTAAGTTGAGAAGGAGAGATTCCATGAAAACGGCGGAATGCCTTTGAGAAGCTTTCCGGTGTTTCATAACCATACTTGAGCGCCAGATCAATTACCCTGTTTTGACCTGCCATAATATCCAGGGCGGCCAGGTATAATCTTCGAAACCGAATGTATTCTCCCAACGAGTATCCGGTCATGATTTTAAATCCCTGTTGCAGAGAAACAGAAGGAAGCTGTGCTTCTTTTGCAACAGCATCCGTGTCTATTGGTTCCAGAAGATGTTTTTCCATATAAGCAATCGCTCTTCTTAAGCTGGCAGTCCACTCCATAATGTTGTGTCACAATCAATTGTTTTTTGATTCTTTATCACATTTTTTATACAGGTGATATTTGTATAATAACATGATTCATTATGCTTATCCTGTCATTATGAAAGGGAATTTGTCCGGTTTATGGAAAGTGGCATATAAAAAAGAATTTTAGGAAGCCTGATGAATATAGATGATGATAATCATGAATACAGATGTGATGTAAAATAGAAATAAACAGTTAATAAAAGTGTGTGACCCGTTTTGTGAAATTATCTGGGCAGATTTGCATAGTCTTCCAGAATCTGATTCACATAATCCGCTTCCAGGCCAAGCAGGTTTGCGATTTCCTGCGCTTCTTTCCCATCCAGATGAAGCCGGATGATGTCGAGCGCCATTTTGACTCCAATCTGACGGCCTTCCTGAAAGCCTTCCTGTCTCCCCTCTTCCCGTCCCAGCTCAATATTTTCCCGGTCTCTCTGCATCAACGTCATATATTCCACCTCCATTTTGGGATTCTGTTTCACTTCGGTTACTTTTCGGTGAATCTGCCGGATCAGCAGGCTTTTCGCCTGCGCGGCAAAGCGGTCTGTAGTATTCTCCACATAGGCGAGAAATTCCTTCATTTCCTCATCCACGTCGTCCAGTGTCCCTCTGGTATTGAGAAAGATTTTTATGCTTTCATCTCCCAGAGAAAGGGAAAGATTTTCCCGACACCGGTTTTCAAAGGTATAAATGTGCCTGCCGTCGCGGAAGGGATCGAAGGTGCAGATGAAGATCACGTAGGCCTTTTTCAGGTTTATGTAGTCTTCTCCCGCCGTGATCAGATCCAGGTCGATGCTGCCGGCATAATACCTCGTCCGTTTTGGCAGGCTGCGCTTTTTGCTGCACTGCATTTCAATGTTATAAACGGTGCCCTCATCGTCGTTCACATATACGTCCAGGCGGACGCCCTTGCCCTCAAAGAGAAGATCAATCGTTCGCTGCGTTGTGGGGGACTCCACCTTCCGGATGGGGACCTTCAGGATTTTTTCCAGTACCCTGCGGCAGATTTCGCTGTCAGCCATGACTTTGGCAAACAGAAAATCATCGCTCAGGTTCAGTTCTTGGATGGTTTTTTCCATATGTTTTCTCCTTTCAGTATAGCATTATTTGAGTGGGATGTCAGCAGAAGCGCGACTTTGAAATTAAATTTTATGAAATAAGAAAAGTGACAGAAAAGGGAATAGGAAACTGTTCAGAAAGTATAGTTACAGAAATTGCCGACATGAAAATGAATGTAAAAATGAAGATATTTCATATCATAGCATTTATCTGAAGAGTTGTAAATCTTGCAATAAAATTTCAGATAATTCAGTTTTTTTCAGAAAATTCAGAATAATGTTTGCGGCGATGCCTGTAAACAATTCTGTAAAGCGGAAAATAGATATGGAACATTCTCCCAACCTGTCTCATAATGATATTCATAAGTTTCTCATGATAACAGTGAGGAAAAAGAAACAGGAGATCGAATATCCTGACTGACAAAAAGGAATTCAACATGCAGCGACTCGATGCCATCAATGAAACGTCCTATCTTTCCGTTCCGAATGCTCCCATTTACAGAAAAATCATGCGCGTGTTTTACAGAGAATACGAGAAAATGCACTTTCAGCTCTATAAGGAGGATGTCTATGAGCTGGTGAAGGGGGAAGAAGAATTTGCCGGCCAGTCATACGGCATGGCCCAGCTGGAACAGGACCTGGATGCGCTGGTGAAGTGGAAGAATCTGACGCCGATCCAGGATCCGGGGCGGGTCTATACGATTGCGGATTACAAGAACAGGCAGTATCGCTATACCATGTCAGAATACGCGGTGGAAATTGAGAGAATGACGGTGCGGCTTGAAAACCTGTTTCTGGAATCCGGAAATCTTTCCACCAATTTTTTCGTGCGGCTGGAAAGAAGCCTGGAAGAAGTGGAGGACATGGAGCAGGCTCCGCTGAAAGAGGTGAACGAGTGGTGGAATCTTCTGCAGGAGGATTTCAAGCGGCTGAACCAGAATTATCAGGACTATCTGCGGGATTTTTATTCCGGTAAGGCGGACCGGCTGATGAAGTCGGTGGAATTTGTGCTGCACAAGGATAAGTTCATCAAATATCTGAATGAGTTCATTCAGGAGCTGCAGCGGCATTCCAGGAGGATCAGCCAGCTTCTTGAGAAGCATATGGAGCGGATGGAAGGGACGATTCTGGAACGGGTGGTGCAGAGCGAGCTGGATATTCCGCACGCGGTTTCGGAATACCGCGGAAATGCGGAACCGTCCATCAGGGAGAACGTGACCGGAAAATGGGAATCGCTGAAAAACTGGTTTCTGGATACGCCGGAGCGTGAGTGTGAAGCCAGAAAAGTGCTGCAGATCACAAATGATGTGATCCGGAGCATCATCCAGAATGCAGCGCTTATCGTGCAGATGCAGAACTGGGGAATCAGCAGGAAGGAGGATTACCGGAAATTTCTGGAGCTTTTTCTGAAATGTGAGGATCTGGAGGAAGCCCATAAATTGTCGGCGCATGTCTTCGGAGTGCAGCAGATCGAGCATTATAAGACTAATATTCCGAGAGACGAGGATGGCATTAATAACAGTGTTTATCAGGAAGAGCCGGCAATGTTTTTGCTGAAGCCTCACACGAGAGGGTATCGTGAGAGAAAAGACAGAACAGGTTTTGCCGATAAATCGTTGGAAAAAATGGCACAGCGGGAAAGCTACCTGCGACAGGCGCAGAAGCAGAAGGAAGTGGTACTCCGGTATATCAGGGAGCAGAAGATCCGGTTTGCAGAGATTGACGAAGTGGTTTCCGAAGACACACGAGCCATTTTCCTGCAGTGGATCGCTCACGCCAATATGAGCTCAGAAAAGACGGGGCGGACGGAATACGGACAGGAGTATCAGCTGAAGAGAAAAGACGGCAGCTGTGTCCTGAAATGCGAAGATGGCGACTTGAAAATGCCGGATTATACATTGGAGTTTAAATAAAAATGAATGAAATCAGAACCTTAATGGAAAAATTCTGGATCTGCCGGGACAGTGACAAGGAGACTTTTTATAAAGTAAAACGGGATATTCCGAACTTTCGACGTTTTATCAGAGAACAACTGGGATGGAAGCTGATACATACAGAGAAGCTGTTAAAACTGGAGAAGAGGCCGGCGCATGCAGAAGCATTTATGGGAATCAGTGAGTTTACGGACATTCGGGACTACTGCATACTATGTGTGGTGCTGATGTATCTGGAGGATGCCGAGGAGGGCAGGCAGTTTT
>ERZ780162.2626-NODE-2626-length-11053-cov-10.311147_pt1 | contig 11053 bp, 8 predicted proteins | sample MGYA00511474_ERZ780162 | MGnify/ENA primary metagenome ERZ780162 (study PRJEB29588, sample SAMEA2143633) | human gut metagenome | biome: human gut; feature: human-associated habitat; material: faeces | place: Denmark | collected 2008/2010 ...
TTAAGACATCGCCCTTTCACGGCGGTAACACGGGTTCGATTCCCGTCGGAGTCATCTGGCGCCATAGCCAAGTGGTAAGGCAAAGGTCTGCAACACCTCTATCACCAGTTCAAATCTGGTTGGCGCCTCTAGGAGAAATCTGGAAACAATTGTTTCCAGATTTTTTGGTATACAAATATAATATACCATATATAAAAATGCGGTATGTGAAGAATGTGCTTCCTACATCAAAAAATAACAGAAAATATATTGAAAATCAGCTTTCGGGAGCCATTGAGCAGATGGAAGAATATATCAGAAAGTATCCGATGTTTCTTGTTATGGATTATGTGTAAAACTATAGATTATTATAATAATTAAAATATTGTTTCGTCATCTTGAATATGCTATACTTGAATTATGTTTATAGGGGCAAAGCTGTTGAAAAACTGTGACGCAAAGCCAAAGGGACTAAGGCAGTACGCTATGTCAGCCGGTTGCAATAAGAAGATGCGGATAGGTTAATAGAGTAAGTGAAAAAAGCTATTCGGCTTAAATTTTAGTCACCTGTATAACGTAGGTGACTTTTTTGTTTCATAGGAAATTACATTTTCTATGTAGAAAAGCTTCCGGCAGAATGCATAGGAGATGAGGGAAATGAAAAAAGGAAAGAAATTGAAGCATTCTGCATTTTGCTCATTGTGACATTGTTGCTTATTTTTGTCAGAATACTGTATCAGCCGGGTACGGAGTCGGAAAGGGGCGAGTTGTACACCTTCAGCAATGGATGGTATCAGCTGGAAGTCTGCATAGGAGACCGGCTTCTCTACCAATATAAGGATAACAGATTTGAAAAAAACAGGCAGATGAAAGGGAAAATATGGGCAGATATTTCTTTGCTGGAGAAAATCGGGCAGGAAGTGTTATCAATCAGCTATGAAACTAAAAAGAATGCCAGACTATATGTGTATGCCCCGATGATCGGAGAGTTTTGTTTTATTTTTAGGCAGCATCTTCTAGGATCATTTTTTTCGATACTGATGATTTTGGGAATGACTGGTCTCGGTCTCGTCTCGGTGATTGTCTTTTTATATACCAGACACAGACAAATTGTAGAAAAGAGATTTTTAAATGTAGCACTGTTTTTGATTCTATGCAGTCTGTGGTGCATTTTTGATTCAGGGATTTATCAGATGTATGGAAGTCAGAACGCAGCAGGAACACTGATATCCTTTTATGCGTTTATGACGATGCCTGTTCCCATGCTGTTATTTGTACAAAATACAGTGAGTGAAAGTGTAAGATGGATACCGCAGGTCTGGATTTTTCTTCTTTATGCAAATGCTGTTTTACAGGGATTCTTGTATTTTTTGTTTAGGATTCCTTTTATAGACACGTTATTTATCACACATCTTTTATTATTTACGGGGGTTGTGTCTATGATTCTTCTTTTGTGGAAAGAGTATCGGAAAACGCAGGAGAAGGAAGTAAATCTCTGTTTAAAGGCATTTGGTGTATTAGGGATAAGCGGTGTAATCGCACTGGTACTGTACTGGGTATTATCCATTTACTGGTATGAATCTATTTTCCAGTTTGGCATTCTTCTTTATATTGCTGTTTTGTTTTGGGGATTGCTTTGTAAAGTATCCAACAACATTCAGTTTTGCCTGGAACAGGAGGTTTATAGGAGAATGTCCTTGGAAGACCGGATGACAGATATGAAAAACCGGAAATCATTTGAGATGTATATTGAAGAGATCCAGGAGGGTGCGATTTTACTTGAAAATGTATTATTGTTGTTTGTGAAAATTGCAGAACGGAAGAAGATTAATGATATATCTGGAAGACAGATGGGTGATGAAACGGTTATCCGAACGGCAAGAAGCATCCAGAGTGCAGAAAGGAGTGTTCTGGAACAGCAGGCAGACGATATGCTTTGTTCAAATAAATAAAACCGGCGGAGGATAAATATGACTTATAATATAGATTTTCTTATTGCGGCAATGGTTATATTGTTGCTGGTTTTATGGTATTTTCTGGGACAGAAAAGAGCAGAGGATCTGAATAATCAGGTATTCCTTTTCTTTGCCATCATCGGTATTTTAGATGTGGTTGCGGAACTTGCCAGTAATTATTATATTTCTTTTCCAAATAGTAATTGTGAAATTGCTGCAATGCTTGCAACAACGATCTTTTATCTGCTTCAGGCATTGCTGCCGTTTACGGTGATCTGTTATATTCAGACATTACATGATAATAAGATCATTTCGGCAAAAAAGATGTTTTTATCAGGTGTGCCGACATTCATTCTGATGGGGATGATTCTGACAAACCCGTTCACAGAAAAGCTGTTTTATTTTGATATACCGGCAGGCTATATGAAAGGTCCATGGTATATGCTGATGTATTACAGTGCACTTTGTCATATGGCAGCAGCCTTGATCCTTATTGTTATATGGCGGAAAAAACTGGGCTATCAAAAAGTGAAGAGCCTGCTGGAAATCCTGTTGATATCCGGTGCGGGAGTGGTGATCCAGCTTTTATATCATCCGCTTCTTACAACAGGGTTTGGTATGAGTCTGGGAATTCTGGCACTATTTATTACGATCAACAATCCTCATGCAAATATCGATACACTTACCGGATTATACAATCATCTGTATCTGGCCAGAAAAAGCAATGAGCTGATCAGTGCGGGAAAATCATTTCACATTATTACGGTGTATCTTTATCAATTGAAGCACATTAATAAAATCGCAGGGGTACAGGGCGGTAATTCAATCTTAAAGCTGACAGCAAGAAAACTTGGTGAGATGTGCGGGAAAAAAGCATTTCGTACAACGGGAAAGAGTTTTATGATACTCACCGGTTCACTTGAAGAATATGAATATTATCTTACGCAGCTGAAGAGAATGTTTGATGGAAACAGTAAGCTGAATGTCAACAATAAAATTATTACGATGCCTGTGATCATAAGCGGGATCATGAATGCGCAGAAACTCGGAGACAGCGGGCTTATTCTAGAATATGCTGAATATCTGGAAGCCTTATCTGCGAAAAATGGTCTGACAGAGGTGATACAGGATGATTATCAGACGATGAATGGTTTCCTTTATAATAAACGGGTAGAACAGTATTTGCATAAGGCGATTACAGAGGATCTGTTCGAGATATACTATCAGCCGGTTTACTCTACACGGAAAAAATGCTTTATCACACTGGAAGCGCTAAGTCGCCTTCAGCATCCGGAGCTTGGCTGGATCGCACCAGATGTATTTATTCAGATTGCAGAAAAAAATCATATGATCGAACAGATCACAGATCTACAGTTTAGTCGTGTCTGCAGATTTTTAGGAGAAAACCGATACCTGATGAGGCATCTTCTAAATGTAAAAGTGAACCTGTCTTCTCTGGATCTGATGAGAAATGACTGTAGCAGACATTTTATCCGGATTATGGATGCTTATAAGATTCCACATAACTGGATACAGTTTGAAATCACGGAAACGGTTGCGACTGAATGCAATGCGGGTCTAAGAAGAGTTGCGGAGGAATTTACGGACGCTGGCATTGGTTTGTGTCTGGATGATTTTGGTTCCGGATATGCGAATCTGAATACGGTAATGAGGCTTCCGTTTTCTGTGATCAAGGTTGACAGATCTCTGCTTTTTGATATCTGCAGGGATGAGAAACGGGCAATTTTCTATGAAAGTGTTGTAGAAACATTTCATAAAATGAATTATCATATTGTTTCCGAAGGGGTGGAAACACAGGAAGAAATGGAACAGATCAGCAGCTGGGGAGTCGAGATGATCCAGGGCTATTATTTTTCCAAGCCGCTTCCTGAAAAAGAGCTTTTGGAATTGCTGAAGAAGCAGGATAATATAGAAAGATAAAATTAAGAGGGAAGGGAGATAGTAGATACACATGGGGACATCCGATTGCGGAGGCAATTCATCAGGCAGACAAATTAATGTATGAAAATAAAAGAATGTCATAAAGAGGAGGAAAGAAAATGTTACTTATTAAAAATGCAAAAGTTTATGCACCGGAGTATGTTGGAAAAAAGGATCTTTTAGTATGTGGGGGAAAAATTGAATGTATGGAAGATAAGATCGAGGATTTTCCGATCGCATGTGAAGTTATTGATGCAGAGGAAAGAATTCTTACACCGGGGTTTATTGATCAGCATGTTCATGTTACCGGAGGCGGTGGGGAAGGAAGCTTTCATACCCGTACACCGGAACTTCAGCTGTCAGAACTGGTAAAAGGCGGAATTACAACGGTTGTAGGACTTCTTGGAACGGACGGACTTACAAGGAGTGTTGAAAATCTTTACGCAAAAGTACAGGCTTTATGCGAAGAAGGGGTAAGTGCGTATATGCTTACCGGTGCATATGGATATCCAAGTCCGACTATTACCGGAGAGGTAGATCGGGATATTATGTTTGTTGAAAAAGTACTTGGCGTGAAACTTGCCATTTCAGATCATCGGGCACCGAATGTGACGGAAAGCGAACTGATCCAGCTTGCGAGCAAGACCAGAACGGCAGGTATGTTAAGCGGAAAACCTGGAATCGTGGTGCTGCATATGGGAGATGCAGATGCTGGATTGTCGCCGGTGTTTGAAGCTTTGGAAAAGAGTATGATTCCGATCAAGATTTTCCGTCCGACTCATGTGAACCGCAGAAAAGGTCTTCTGGAAGAGGGCTATCAGTTGCTTGAAAAGGGTGGATACATCGATCTCACCTGTGGCATCAGTGAGGACTTTTGTCCGGGCGGATGCATTTTAGAAGCAAAAGAAAAGGGAATCCCGACGGAGCATATTACCATCAGCTCCGACGGACACGGAAGCTGGTCAAAATACAGAGAAGACGGAAGCCTGTTGGAAATCGGTGTTTCCTCAGTAGATGCGTTGCGGGAAGAACTTCTGTATATGGTACATGAGCTTGATATGAAGCTGGAAGATGCACTTCCATATATGACATCACATGTAGCGGAGGCACTGGGATTGCAGGGTAAGAAAGGGACAATACAAAAAGGAGCCGATGCAGATCTGCTTTTGTGGGACAATGACCTGAAGCTTGACAGTTATATTGCAGGTGGAAAAATCTTTATGCAAAAAGAAAAAATCATTTGCAAGGGAACCTATGAAAAATAGGAATTGAATAAAGTACAACGTTAGCCTGTTAAAATATTCCCTTGCGGAAATGCCGGAAAAGCCTTAAAATAAAGGAATCATGTGTATACAGAAAGGAATATGCTTTATGGAAAAAGGGACTATTTTTAAATTTCATAACGATCTGGATACAGACCAGATCATCGCATCCCAGTATCTGTTGCTGCCGAATCTTGAGGAGATGAAGAGCCACGCATTTGAATCTCTGGATCCGGATTTTGCACAGAAGGTAAAACCGGGAGATTTCGTGGTCGGAGGAGAGAACTTTGGATGTGGATCTTCCAGAGAGCAGGCTCCGGGTGTGTTAAAAGCGTTAGGTGTAAAAGCTGTTATCGCAAAATCATTTGCAAGAATTTTTTATAGAAATGCTATCAATATCGGACTTCCTGCTATCGTCTGTAAAGACCTTCCGGATGAAGTAAAGACCGGAGATCAGATGGAGCTTCATATGCTGGAAGGAACCGCTGAGGCAAATGGAAAGGTTTATTCCTGCACAAAACTGCCGGAATATATGCAGAATATTTTGAATCAGGGCGGACTTATTGCGTCTCTGAACCGTGAGGAGGAATAGACGATGGGAATGACAATTGCTGAAAAGATTATTGCAGCGGCAGCCGGTGTGGAAAGCGTAAAGCCGGGTGACATCCATACAGTAGAACTGGATCGTCTGATGAGTAATGACGGAACTACACATCTTACCGTTGATATGTATAATAATAAATTAAAAAATCCACATATTGCAGATACAGGCAAGCTGGTATTTATCGTAGATCATAACGTACCGTCTGACTGTCCAAAGACAGCCGCATCCCAGAAGAAGATGCGTGATTTTGCAAAGGCAAACCACATTGATTTCTGGGAAGGGAAAGGTGTATGCCATCAGATTATGATGGAAAATTATGTTCGTCCGGGAGAACTGATCTTTGGTGCAGACAGCCATACCTGTTCTTACGGTGCACTTGGTGCATTCGGAACCGGTGTTGGATGTACAGACTTCCTTTACGGTATGGTAACAGGAACTTCCTGGGTAATGGTACCGGAGACTGTGAAATTCAACCTGGTTGGAAAGCTGCCGGAAGGTGTATATGCGAGAGATCTGATCCTCACCATCATCGGTGAAGTCGGAGCCAACGGATGTAACTATCAGGTGATGGAATTTACCGGAGAGGGCGCGAAGACTCTGACAATCAGTGACCGTATCGCACTTTGCAATATGGCAGTAGAAGCCGGAGCTAAGACCGGTATTTTTGAAGTTGATGATGTGGCAATGGAATATTTAAAAGAGCATGGACGCGAGCCAAAGGCTGTATATCACAGCGATCCGGATGCGCATTATGTAAGAGAATATACATTTGACTTATCCAAGGTAGAGCCGGTTGTTGCAAAACCGGATTTTGTAGACAATCTTGCGCCGGCAAAAGACGTGCGTGGTATCAAGATTGATGAGGCATTCCTTGGATCCTGCAACAACGGACGTATCGAAGATCTCCGTGTAGGAGCACAGGTTATCAAAGGAAAGAAAGTATCTGAAAAAGTAAGATTCCTTGTTGTTCCGGCAAGTCAGACTATTTACAGACAGGCTCTGGAAGAAGGACTGATCGACATCTTCATGGATGCAGGTGCGATCGTGATGAACCCGAACTGTAGTGTATGCTGGGGAAGCTGCCAGGGCGTAATCGGTGAAAATGAAGTCCTGATCAGTACAGGAACCCGCAACTTTAAGGGACGTGCAGGACATCCGAGTTCCAAGGTATATCTTGGATCGGCTGCAACCGTTACAGCATCTGCCATTGCCGGAGAAATTGCACTGGCAAGTGATGTGTAAGAGACGAAATTACGTTTGACGAGGTGACATAAGATGGATAAATTTACAGGACGTGTATGGGTTCTTGGAGATGACATTGATACCGATATCATCATTCCAACTGAATACCTTGCACTCAAGACAATCGATGATATGAAGCAGTATGGCTTTTCTCCTCTTCGTCCGGAACTTGCCGGACAGATCCAGAAGGGGGATATCATTGTAGCAGGAAAGAACTTTGGTTGCGGTTCGTCAAGAGAACAGGCACCGGAGATCATCAAGGCAATGGGTGTGCAGTGTGTGATCGCCAAATCATTTGCAAGGATCTTTTTCCGTAATTCGATCAACAACGGACTTCTTCTGATTGAACAGCCGGATCTTTATGATGATATGAAAGAGGGCGACGAGATCACGGTAGTGATGAATGAGCATGTGGATTATAATGGCAAGGAATATTCGATTGCTTCTCTGCCGGAGAATCTGATGAGCATTATTCAGGCTGGTGGTCTGGTAAAAGCCATGCGCAAGCTGAATGGACTGGATTAACCGGAAAGGAGAAGAAAATGGGCGAGACGATTATTGAAAAAATTATCAGACACAATACAGGAAAAGCCGTAAAGCCGGGAGACATTGTGACGGTTAACGTTGACCGCGTGATGATCCATGATATTTTCATCCCCTTTGTGGCAGAAAAATTTGAAGAAATGGGATTTACGAAACTGCATGATCCGGACAAGGTTGTTCTGATCTATGATCATCTGGTTCCGGCAAGTCAGCAGGATGATACCAGACATTTTCGTACCGGAGATGCATTTGCAGATAAATACGGACTTACACATGTACACAGAAGTGATGGAATCTGTCATCAGCTTATGACAGAAGCAGGTTATGTTAAACCGGGTGATATCGCATTCGGAACCGACAGCCATACCACAACTTATGGTTGTGTTGGAGCATTTTCATCTGGTATCGGTTATACCGAGATGGCAAGTATCCTTGGAACCGGAACGATGTGGATCAAGGTACCGGAGACGATTAAAGTTGTGATCGATGGTGAACTTCCGGAAAATGTCATGTCAAAGGATATCATCTTACGACTGATCGGTGATTTGAGAGCAGACGGTGCGACTTACAGAGCACTTGAATTTGCCGGAAGCACCATTGAAAATATGACAGTTGCAAGTCGTATGACAATGGCAAACATGGCAATCGAAGCAGGTGCAAAATGCGCACTTTTCACACCGGATGAGAAAACTGCCGAGTATTGCAATATTGAATTAAATGATTATCAGAAGAGTCTGGTTGGTGATCCAGATGCAACTTATATGAGAACGATCACTTATAAAGCAGAGGACTTTGTACCGGTTATGGCCCTTCCGTCACAGGTTGACAAGATCAGAAATGTATCCGAGGTAGAAGGAACCGAGATCGATCAGGTATTTATCGGCTCTTGCACAAACGGACGTCTGGAGGATCTTCAGGCAGCAGCAGAAGTGTTAAAGGGCAAAAAAGTTGCGGATTTTGTAAAACTGATCGTGACTCCGGCGAGCCGTAAGATCTACAAACAGGCAGCAGATATGGGAATCCTTACGACTTTATCTGAGGCAGGTGCGATCATTACCCATCCGGGTTGCGGACTTTGCTGTGGACGTACCGGAGGAATTCTGTCAGACGGAGAACGTGTGGTTGCAACCAACAACCGTAACTTCCTTGGACGTATGGGAACTTCTAAGGTCGAGATTTATCTGGCATCTCCGAGAACAGCGGCAAGCTGCGCGGTGGCAGGAAAGATTGTAAGTCCAAAGTAGAGGAGTTCACTATGAAAAAAATTGGATTTATCGGTGTTGGCATCATGGGAAAATCCATGGTGCGCAACCTTATGAAAACAGGATATGAACTGCATATTTACGCAAGAACAAAAGCGAAAGTCGATGATGTGATCAGCGAGGGTGCAATTTTCCATGAATCTATCAAAGAATGTGTACCCGGATGTGATGCAGTGATCACCATCGTTGGTTTTCCGAGAGATGTGGAAGAGGTTTACTTCGATGAAGGCGGTATTCTGGAAAATGCAGATCCGGGAACCTATCTGATCGATATGACAACTACAAGTCCGATGCTTGCAGAAAAGATTTCAAAAGAGGGCACAGAAAAAGGATTCCATGTGCTGGATGCGCCTGTAACAGGTGGGGATACCGGAGCAAAAAACGCTACATTATCCATCCTTGTCGGTGGCGAGAAAGAAGATTATGAAGCTTGTATGGAGCTTTTCAAAGCAATGGGAACAAACATCAATTATCAGGGAAAAGCCGGATGTGGACAGCATGCAAAGCTTGCTAATCAGATTATGATCGCCGGTGCCTTAAGTGGTGTATGTGAGGCCTTTTCCTATGCGCAGGCCAAAGGACTGGATCTGAATGTCCTTTTTGATTCGGTCTCTACCGGGGCAGCAGGAAGCAAACAGTTGGATGCTTTCGGACCAAAGATCATTGCCGGAGATTATGCACCGGGATTCTTTATGAAGCATTTCATCAAGGATATGAAGCTTGCGCTGACTGAGGCAAATATGAGCGGACTGAGTCTTGAGGTGCTGAGTCTGGTACTGTCAAATTATGAAGAGTTGGCACAGGAAGGGCTTGGAGATCTTGGGACACAGGCGCTGATCAAGTATTATGATGTGCAGGATGTAGAAGAATAATCGTATGTGATTTAGGGAGCTGTTTTGCAGCTCCCTGATATTTTGTGTTTCATAAACAGTAACGAGAAAACCCGCTGATCTTTCGACCAGCGGGTTTTCTTGTGCTTTTATTTAATTTCTAAAGGAATGAGAGTAAAGTGCGGCAATCGGGGTAACCCGATTGCGCTTACTTTATGAGGGGGGAGATAGTTGTTTATCAACTATCTGACTCTTAGTATACAGATAAATTGTGTTCAAAATATGTCTATATCATAAAAGAAAAAGAAAATTTCTTAAGGAAAAATGAACTATCGATTAAGGAATATTGATTAGAGTACAATAAAAAAATCATTGCGAAAGTACTTTCAAATGTAATCAGATTCTTTTTACATCGTTGCAACTGCGGTAGTTTAATGGTATACTGGACATATTGCAAAAGTAAAAAATGGCAGCAGAAGCTGTCGGCAATGCTTACAAGGCTCATTGGGGTTATGTGAAATATATAAGAGAGTAATACGGAGGAACAGAACAGATGGATTTGGTAACAGTAAGAGAATTATACAGAAACAGAGAGGAATATCTGGATAAAGAAGTGACCATCGGGGGATGGGTGCGCAGTATCCGTGATTCTAAGACATTTGGATTTATCGTTGTAAATGATGGATCTTTCTTTGAAAACCTTCAGGTAGTATATCATGATAATATGGAGAACTTTGGCGAAATTTCCAAGCTGAATGTTGGTGCGGCAATCATTGTAAAAGGAACACTTGTCGCAACACCACAGGCAAAGCAGCCATTTGAGATCCAGGCAACAGAAGTTGTTGTAGAAGGTACCTCTGCACCGGATTATCCGCTTCAGAAAAAACGTCACAGCTTTGAATATTTAAGAAGTATTGCACATCTTCGTCCAAGAACCAATACTTTCCAGGCAGTGTTCAGAGTACGCTCACTGACTGCTTACGCAATCCACAAATTCTTCCAGGAAAGAGGATTCGTATATGTACATACACCGCTGATCACAGGAAGTGACTGCGAGGGTGCAGGAGAAATGTTCCAGGTAACAACACTGGATATGAACAATGTGCCGAAAAATGCAGACGGAACTGTTGATTATTCCAAAGATTTCTTTGGAAAAGAGACAAACCTTACCGTAAGCGGACAGCTGAACGGTGAAACTTATGCACAGGCATTCCGCAACATTTACACATTCGGACCGACATTCCGTGCGGAGAATTCCAACACCACACGTCATGCCGCCGAGTTCTGGATGATCGAGCCGGAAATCGCATTTGCAGATCTGGAAGATGACATGATCCTTGCAGAAAACATGCTGAAATATGTTATCCGCTATGTGATGGAAAACGCTCCGGAAGAGATGAATTTCTTCAATTCTTTCGTAGACAAAGGACTGATC
>ERZ780162.2628-NODE-2628-length-11048-cov-5.071773_pt1 | contig 11048 bp, 9 predicted proteins | sample MGYA00511474_ERZ780162 | MGnify/ENA primary metagenome ERZ780162 (study PRJEB29588, sample SAMEA2143633) | human gut metagenome | biome: human gut; feature: human-associated habitat; material: faeces | place: Denmark | collected 2008/2010 ...
AACGCTCTTTGCGGATGTAACGGCCGCTCTCTTTTTCTTTCTCGTCTTTGTCGAGACCTTTCTCGGCACTGATGGTCAGATAACCATTTTCCAGTGTGGCCTGAACTTCATCTTTTGTGAATCCCGGAAGGTCAACCACTACCTCGTAGCCATTGTCCAGCTCGCGGATATCTGTTTTCATCACATGGCTGGCTTTGCGGCCATACAGTTTCTTTTCGGTATTCTTCATTTCTTTGTCATAATCATAGAACGGAAAATCGTTGAAAAAGTCGTCAAATAAATTCTCTCCAAAAATACTAGGCATTAACATAAGTCATCGCTCCTTCTTATTCTTTCTCATGGAACCTGATCCATGCTTTTTCTCCGGTTTGTCTTTTCACCGGATCTTTTTGTTTACCTGTTTCTTTGGAACGGAAAGGCTTCCGGATACCGGAGGTTTTCTTCTTTTCCTCTCTTTGTATCCCTCTTCCTTTGTTCTAGCTGTACTATAACACTTATTATTAGCACTGTCAAGAGGCGAGTGCTAATTATTTTGTGAAGATTTTGTGAACGCTACGAGCCATGCAAAATGGTGAAAAAAGACGCCCTGCTAGTTTACTTGCAAAGGCGTCTTTTTTTGCTATTTTATAGGGCGACAGCCCTACAGCGAGGGAATTCTTTCCCGAGCTGTGCATGGCGTAACATTCTCTTTCGCACTCGATTTTCTTGATTTGACCACATTTTTACGACAAATCTTTGGAAAAATATATTCGTCTGATTTTCTTACCACTCCTCATCTCTTTTATTATTAGATTCCAGGCATACTTGCTAATTTCTTCTATTCAGCCTTCCCCTCTGGGAAAATAATTTTAAACACAAAGAAAAAAATCACCATGGAAACTCCACCTGTAATAATTGTCACAAGCATGTTATAGACTGCCGGCGCCACATATGCAGATGCAACTGGCATCCACAGATTATTAAATCCATTACAGATCAGCGAAATTACCACCCACGCAACAAAATACCAGATTGCCTGATATACAGGATTTCCATGGCTTTTAAAAGTAATATTTCTCTGAAGTGGAAAATTGATACACTGTGCAAGAAATGACCCCAATTCATAACTGATAAAATAGCCAAGTCCACCACCGATCAGTATATTTCCCGTTGCATCACGCAATACATTATACCCCAGCAAACTCCATGTAAATTTTACTCCAAACAGATTCACGGAAACCTTTGGCCACATAAATTCTGTACCAGCCAGACCAATTCCCAAAATCCCTGGTAAAAATGTAAATACAAGATACTGGAATACTGTCACGCCCATACTGAATATAACAAAATAGAATATCTGATAAAGCCATTTTGCGATAGCAGAATGTTTCTCTTCAAAACATTTCCATATATTTTTTATATGATTCATCTGCACTTTCCTCCGGCTCCTTTTAATAATTTTTCATATTTCTTATTATTTCTTCTGTTTCTGAAATATCCGCCAACTACTTTTTTTACTCCACGCATAAAGTGTCCATTCACAGCATCGACAATTCCATATACCATTTCCATACTGACTGCCCCACCGGTCATCTTGGCAATCCCTCGAAACGGCATATTGTAAATAAAAAGAATATTCAGATCCGGCTTTCCCTGTGCCTCACTCTTCTTTTTCATTTTTGTGAGACATCTATATATCAGTCTTGCAAGTCGGCTTTTTGCATAATACATCTGGCAGATTGCATCATTGATTTCCAGATTTCCACTCCATCTTCCATTCGGTATCTCATGACCAAGAAGTTCACGAAATTCCTCATCTGATATTTTCTGCACGATTCCTGTATAATAGTAAGGCATTTTTGCCGGATTATACGGATACCCTTTACTGTTTCCTGTTCTCTCAGTCATACCTGTTAAACGAATATCTGCAACACTGGCTCCTACCATAATCTGATAAGTTCCTGTTTCTATTTCCCACTGTCCCGTTTTTATATTCCAATAACGGAATGTCTTATCATCAAAGGGAATTCTGATCTGTCTGCTTTCTCCTGCCTTTAAATAAACTTTTGCAAAACCTTTCAGTTCTTTTTCCGGTCGAAACACGATTGCATTAGGAAGTCCTACATACATCTGAACAACCTCGGCTCCATCTCTGTCACCTGTATTGGTAACCGAAACTTTGATTCCATCCTCTTCTATGATAAGATCAGAATATGTAAATTCTGTATAGGAAAGCCCAAAGCCAAATGGATATTGCACCCGGACTTTTGAAGTATCATAATAGCGATATCCTACATAAACACTCTCGCGGTATTCCGATGTTTTCTCATTACTCGGATAATATCGGAATGCCGGTGTCTGTTCATAAGATATGGGATATGTTTCTGCCAGTCTTCCTGACGGATTCACTTTTCCGGTCAGAATATCCATCGTTGCAGAAGCGCCTGCCTGTCCATTCAGATAGCCATGCAAAATCGCTTTGCAGCAGGTGTGCCATGGCATTTCTATCGCAGATCCTGCACTCAGTATTCCAATAATATTTTCATTCACTTTACTGATATCCTGCAGAAGATCGATCTGGTCCTGTGGAATACGCATATGGGTTCTGTCCAGTCCTTCTGATTCACTGATCTCATCAAGACCAAAGCAGAAAATCACAATATCTGCGTTCATGGCCAAATTTAATGCAAACTTTCTATCATTCTCATCTACATCTCCATTTCTCTGATAGCCTCTTGTCATCCCCAGAATATTCAGATCATATTGTTGCAAAATCGATGACATATCTTCTACTTTTGTTGGATTGACCATAGAAGATCCTGCCCCCTGATATCTGGGTGAAAAAGCAAAATCTCCAATAACAGCGATGGATTTTTTGGTATCCAGCGGAAGAATCTGTTTTTCATTTTTCAGAAGAATCATGCTTTCTGCTGCTGCTTTCCTTGCCAGTTGATGATGTGCGTTTCTGTCAAAGTTTTTATCTGAAGGCTTCTTCCCTGATGTCAGTTCCATCACTGCGTCCACCAGTTCTCCAACTCTTTCATCCAAATCCGCTTCCTTCAGCTTTCCATTTCGGACAGCTTCAATCACTTCTCTTGCAGAATCGTACCCACAGGACGGCATCTCCAGATTTGAGCCGGCAGCAACACCTTTCACATGGTCATTGCTTCCGCCCCAGTCTGTTACTACAATTCCATCAAATCCCCAGTCTTTGCGCAGGATATCTGTCAAAAGATGTTTGTCCTCATTAGCATAAATCCCATTAATCTGGTTGTAACTGCTCATGATTGCTTTTGCGTGTCCTTCTTTAACAGCTATCTCAAAACCGGTCAGATAAATTTCTCTTAATGTCCGTTCATCAACAACTGCGTCCATTGCCATTCTCCGAAGTTCCTGACTGTTAACCGCCAGATGCTTCGGGCAGGCATAAACGCCTTTACTTTGTATTCCGCGAATATATGACGCTGCCATCTTCCCGGAAAGATATGGATCTTCTGAAAAATATTCAAAATTTCTTCCACATAATGGGCTTCTTTTAATATTTAATCCCGGACCAAGCAGGATATTTACATCCATACTTGCTGCTTCCTCTCCAAGAGCCTGTCCAATCTCTTCCCCCAGATCCTGATCCCAGCTGTTTGCTATCGTCGCTGCTGTGGGAAAACAGGTTGCATTCAAGGATGCATTCAGTCCCAGATGATCTCCTGCTCCCGCCTGTTTTCTGATTCCATGCGGGCCATCTGAAAGAAAGATGGACGGGATGGAAAGCCTGTCAATTTCTCTGGTCTGCCAGACAGTTTTTCCACTGAGTACCGCTGCTTTTTCTTCTATTGTCATCTTTTCAACCAATTTTTGCTGCTTCATAACTGTTTTCCATCCCTCTTTCATCCTTATTCAGCATTCTTTCTTTTCTTATATCCTCTGATTACCAATACTTCCATTCCTGCTATGAAAAGTGCTATTACAATGTCGATACCAATTCCTGCTTTTTTCCAGTTTTCCATACCTGTTTCTTCGTGTTCTCCGTCATAAGCCCAGCTGCTTACAACTGTATACATGACATTTTTGCAGGCATTTCTCATCTGAAGTACAGATGTTGGATGCTCCGGATTGGCTACATTGTTCTCTTCTCCGTTGAATGTAGACAGCATTGCATCTTCATGAATTCATCACTATCTATTACTCAACAACAATTAACACACTTTTTCTCTTCTTATATTTCTTCACCAGAACTACTTCCAGAAGAATCAAGATAACAGCTACTGCCACGTCCACACCAACCATGATTTTCATCCACAATGCCAGTGTTAAAGATGTTTCACCAGCATATGCATTACTGTTCACAACAGTATACATAATGTTCTTGCAGGCAGTTCTCATATACTGAACTGTGGATGGGTCAGATGTATCTGTAACAAAGTTTGTTCCTACATCAAATGTAGACAAACAGCAGGAACCGCCAGTTGCGATTACCTGATCTGCATTCATGTTAAATGCACCAGCAAAATAGTCGGTTTCTACAAAGCCTTTGAATCCCCATTCATCACGGAGAAGCGTTGTCTGCAGTTCGTAATTTCCGCCAGCCCACACATTTCCAATGTAGTTAAAGGAAGACATTGTAGCTGTAATATTGCTGTTTTTTACACAGATTTCGAATGGTTTCAAATACAGTTCACGCATTGCCTGTTCATTTGACCAAGTGCAGATCATAATCCAACGGTTTGTCTCCTGCTCGTTCATTGCAAAATGTTTCATATATGCATAAACACCATTCTCAGCAGCACCATTTACAACCTGTGCAGACATAGTTCCTGCAATGATTGGGTCCTCTGACGGGTACTCATATGTACGCCCACCAAATGCACTTCTATGAAGGTTCATAGATGGTGCATACCATCCAGAGCAACCAAGTTCTGTAGCCATTTTTCCCATATCATATCCGTATGTATGAGCTAGATCCTTATTCCATGTGCAGGCGATCATAACATTTGACGGGAATCCTACAGAACCTGCACCTGTAAAGTTATTGCTCACAGCGGATGGTCCATCGCAGTCAACAGTAGCAACTTTTTCAACGCTTTTTGCTTCTGCAGTCTGGAATCCGGCATGGGCGATCATATTCTGCATCTCATCAATTGTAAGCTGATCCAGAAGTGTTTCCCAACGCTCATCATCATAATCTGCACCGCGAAGCTCCGTCAGTTTCATTCCATTATCCGCACCAGTCACAGGCATTTCGGCATCTGGAATTTCCGGCATTTCATAGTTGGAAGTCACAATAAATCCCTCTTTTAAATCCTCCGGCATAGACGTGCTCGCAGGTGCAGCTGTTGTTTCATCATAATTCTTGAAGCCATCTTTACGTGATAAATAGGTAAGATGTCCGTCTGCATAACCGAATTGATTTACAGCAGCAGTCAAGTCTGTCGAACGTGGATTTGCCTCATCATAAACAATATCTTCATCTACTGTATAAGTAACAGAATCGATCACATTATGAGAATCGCTGTTGATACTGATCTCATAATCTCCTGCTTCCAGCACGTAGCATCCATTTTCCAGGTAATCATAAGAAGCCATGTCCTCAGCTGTAAAAGAAATTGTTACCGTCTGTGATTCACCTGGTTTCAATTCATTTGTTTTCTCATATCCAATAAGATTTGCCGTTGATTTCTCAATTCCTCCATTGGTATATGGCGGGTTATAATAAACTTCCACAACATCTTTTCCAGCTATGTCCCCAGTAAGTAATAATATAGGTAAAAACTGACCGCAGGATATACGCACAGAACACAACGACCATTACCGTCCAGAATGTCCTCCACGCATTATCCGGCAGCAGCTTGTACATACACCACCTAGAAATAAACGGAAATGCCAGATCTATTACTGCTATTGCCAGAGCACATACCATATCCAGCAAAAACAGCTTCCTGTGTGGTCTAAAATATGACAGGAATATCTGCATCTCACTTTTGTTTTTAAAATCTTTCTGGTTCATTTCTTATTGCTCCTGATTCTTATTTATTCTCTTATTTTAGAATAAATTCAAGTCGAACGCACGTAAAGATTTGGTACGTGATTCTGGTCAGCATAAGCTATTGAAATGTTTTAAATTTGGTGTTACAATTTGTCACATTAATAGCCACTATCGGAAATGTTCTCAAAATCAAGCCTATTCTCAGAAGAAACAAAGATGGCTATATTGTAACTTATAAAAATGTCCGTGGAAGTAAAGCAGCCCTGAATACTCTGATCAATCTGGTTTGTGATAATATTATAAAACCTGAAGAACAGATCATCGATATTGCACATGCCGACGCTTACGAAGATTCTCTTTATATCATGGATAAAATAAGAGAAAAAATCAACATACGTGATTTTATCAACACATCTTACGACTTCTGCACCGGAAGTCATGTCGGTCCTGATACAATTGCCCTTTTCTTTATCGGCAAAGACAGAGAACTGGTCCAGTCATAATTCTTCACACAAAAAGGCCGGGATCCTTTCGGATCCCGGCTATATATGGGGAGAATAAGCAATGGAAGTTAACCTTCAATTGCGATATAACCATCTTTTTCTTCAACGACTTTCGGTGCTTTCTTCGGAACAGAAAGTTTCAGAATGTCATCTTCACATTTCACATGTTTTCTGAATTTCATCCCTCGTCGGCATTACACGCAATGCTCCTTTTCTTGTTGTGATCACAGATGCTGCTGCATTTGCAAAAGTCAACATTTCCTTTAGTTTATTTTCATCTAAACCTTCCATTCCGTGTTCACAAATATAATGTAATACACAACCACAGAATGTATCTCCTGCTCCTGTTGTCTCAATTGTATTTTTCTGAAGGAACGGTTTTACTTCTACCATCGTTCCGTTATAGTATGCACGACTTCCTTCTTTCCCCATAGATACAAGAATCAACTGAATCTGATATCTTTCTCTAATCCAGTTTACCCCGGCAGTATAATCTTCTTCACCTGTCAGCCACTGAATCTCATTATCTGAAATTTTCAGAATATGACAGTGTGCTAATCCATATAATACCTGTTCCTTTGCCTCATCCAAAGAATTCCAAAGAGGTGGACGTAAGTTCGGATCAAAAGAAATAACTGCACCAGACTCTTCTGCAATACGGATTGCTTCTTTTGTTGCTTCACGTACTCCTTCATGTGTCATAGACAATGTTCCGAAATGGAAGATTTTTGTTTCTTTAATAAGTTCTGCCTGAACTTCCGTTTTATTCAACATCATGTCTGCTCCCGGATTTCGATAAAATGAGAAATCTCTGTCTCCATCCGGATAAGTATGCACCATTGCCAGTGTTGTATGGATTTCCTTGTCTGTACATAATCCTTTTGCATCAATCCCTACTTCTGTTATCACATCTCTCAGCTGTTCTCCGAAAAAGTCTTCACCTACTTTTCCGATGAATGCCGTCTTATGTCCTAGTTTCGTCAGCATTGCAAGTACATTGCAGGGTGCGCCTCCTGGATTTGCCTCAAAAAGTGGGTTTCCCTGATTACTTTTTCCATTTTCTGTAAAATCAATTAACAATTCTCCAAGTGCCACTACATCATATTTTTTCATCATATTCTCCATTCTGCCGCAAAAAACGACATTTCTTCTATCATTGATACTATGCTCCTATATGCAAAAGGGATTCCCGTTTCAGGAATCCCCTATCATTATCCATGCATCTTCAATTTCAATATAATTTTTGTCCTAAACCAGATTGTATTTCACTATATCGATTTTAGCTGCACCTTCAGCAAAGAATGAAATTCCTTTTGCCTCTTGTTCTGTAAATATAACAGCAGACATAACCTGCTTACCGTCATTAATAAATATTTCAGCACTGAATCTATCCAAGATCACACGAAGCTTTAATTCATTGGCATCGCCATTTACCAGACACCTTCTCTGATGAACTAATGCTCGTTCGGTTCCTGAAAATTTTCTGTCAATTTTCAGGACAGACTCATCCGGGCGGAAACTTAATTCTGTATAAAACTTCTCATTTTGTGCAAAACGTAATACAAATTTCTTATACACATTTTCTTTATCTTCCGGACGTATCACAAGTTCCATATCTATAGTTCGTCCTTCGATTTTGTCTAATGTGATCGCATCATTATCTATTACTACATCGTTGTACTCAACTCTGTCTTTACGCATTGCATCGAGTTCTTTGATCGGAGTCTGATAAAGTCTTCCGTTTTTGACAGACACTTCTCTCGGCAGACTCATTTGCGCAAACCATTTTGAGTCATTACAACGATGAGCAGTCGTATCCCAGTTCTGCATCCAGGCAATCATAATTCTACGGCCATCCGGTGCAAGCAAAGTCTGCATTGCATAATAATCCATTCCATAATCGACGCTTTGTACTGTCTCTTCTTTTAAGGTATGTGTCTCCGGATCCATCTCTCCGATGATACATAAGGTCCCATTTCCATTATGGAACTCCAGTCCTTCCGGCAACATGTCCTGTGGACTTGTCAGAAGAACATGTTTTCCATCTAATTCGAAAAAGTCCGGACACTCCCACATCTTTCCATAACGTTTTTTATTTTCTGCCAGTACACTGACAAATTCCCATTCAAATCCATCTGCACTTTTATAAAGAAGAATCTGTCCACTTCCATCTGCCGGACGGCTTCCGATCACACAATAGAAGTACCCATCTTTTTCTTTCCAGATCTTTGGATCCCGGAAATCCACTTTACTTGCACCTTCCGGCAAGTCTTTAGCTGTCAGAACCGGATTCTTTTCATATTTCTTATAATTTTTTCCATCTCCAACAGCCACTGCCTGTGTCTGAATATCCCTTGCCGTTCCATCTTCAAGCGTCTCCTGATCTACAGCAGTATAAATCAGCAGCTGTCTGCCGTCGTCCAGTTCTATTGCACTTCCTGAAAAACATCCTATCTTATCATAATCTTCATCCGGTGCCAGAGCTGCCGGAAGATATTCCCAGTGAAGCAGATCTTTACTTACCACATGGCCCCAGTGCATACTGTTCCAATGTGTATCATATGGATTATACTGGTAAAACAAATGATACTCTCCCTGATAGCAGGAAAAACCATTTGGATCATTCATCCATCCAACATATGGACTCACATGAAAAGCCGGTCGATCCTCTGCTTTTATCTGCAGCCCCTGTTCAGCTTCATATTTTCTAGCCTTTTCTAACATCTCACTCATGAAAATTCTCCTGTTGTTTGTATCGTTATTTTTCTTCACTCAACGACTTCTGATACTCATCAAAGTATTTCTGTTTAATTGAAATATAATCAGAAAGTCCATACTGTTCCATTTTCTTCAGATAAAAATCCCACTCTTTTTCAATTCCGCCATTCAGGATCCAGTCTGCTTTCTTCTGTTCTGCATATTTTTTGATATCTGTATCATACTGAGATACTTTATTGGTATCATCAATGCTCATGAATACGTTTGGATAAACATATTTACTGTTCATATCCTGTAAATAAGTTTCATGCATATTGTCCAGACGCCATTTTGCATCCTCTGGCTGTGTTACATAGACGTCATAATATTCATTCAGAACTGCAAGAGGACCATTTACAGATTGTGCTTCACGTACTTCTACCGGAGACTGATCCCCCAGATCCATGTGTTTCAGCATTTCTCCACCATCTTTATTGGTAGACAGTTCAAAAATGTTAAAGGAATCCTTCTCTCCATAAGTTCCCCAGTTATTCTGCGGTGACTGAAGTGGTGCATACATCTGATCGATCCATGCAGCAGCAAGTGCTGTGTTACGGCAGCTGGATGTAAGAACACATCTTCCACGATCATATCCACTTGTTTCACTGTTATTCTGTCTTGTAATGTTCCGCATACCATCTGGTCCTGTCAGAGCCGGCAGCATAACATAATCTTCATTATTATCAATATTGGCGATATCCCATGTAAAGCAGAGACCATAGCGGTGATTCTTTCCTTTGGCGACATAAGTAGACCACTCTTGTGTAAATGCTTCCGGGTCGACCAGATCCTCTGTTACAAGTTTATGTAACCACTCAATTCCTTCTTTGTATCCTTCCTGAACGGTTGTATAAATAACTTTTCCTTCGTCCGTTACAGCGAAATGATCTCCTGTATCTCCATAGCCTTCTCCAAATCCATTGAGCAGAATTGCCGGATCCTGGTCACCATTATTGATGATAAATGACATTGGAATCACAGCACCTTCAATCGAAAATTCTTTTTCAAGCTCATCTGCATGATCACGGAATTGAATCAATACCTGTTCCAGTTCATCTGTTGTTGTCGGAATCTCGAGTCCTAGATAATCCAACCATTTTTTATTAATATACGGAATATCTCCGATTGCCTGAATGGCTTCTTTCCCAGAACCAAGCTGTTCAATCCATGGGAAGGAATAAATATGTCCATCTGGTGCGGTGCACATTGTCCTGTATTCTGGATATTTTTCAAACACTGCCTGTAAATTCGGCATATATTTATCTATCAGATTTTCCAGCGGAATGATAATCCCCTGTTTTGCATAACGCAACAGATCATAATCACTCATTCCGGCATTGAATAATCCATCTGGCAGATTTCCAAATTGTGCAAGCGCCAGATTCTTCTTATCAGAGAACTGATCCGATACAAAACAAGTCCAGTCAATATGAACATTGGTCTGCTCTTCCATTCGCTGAAAAATTACTCGTTCATTCGGATCCTGTGTTGATGTAGCCGGTGCACTTGTAATAAAGGAAAGCTCTGCAGTTTCCTTTAATGGAAACTGCACCTCCGATACAGGTGTACCCGGATCAATTTCAGCCTCAAGCTGCTGCTTTTTTCCACATCCTGCAACTCCCACCATCATCGTCAGGGACAGTACAATTGCAAGCAATGCATTTACTTTTCTTTTCTTCATATCTGTATCGTTCCTTTCTTATTAGCCTTTTACCGATCCGACCATAATTCCTTCATCAAAGTATTTCTGGAAGAATGGGTACATTACTAACAGTGGTAAACTTGATACTACGATCGTTGCATATTTCAGCTGTTCTGCTACTTTTGCC
>ERZ780162.2633-NODE-2633-length-11024-cov-5.321269_pt1 | contig 11024 bp, 8 predicted proteins | sample MGYA00511474_ERZ780162 | MGnify/ENA primary metagenome ERZ780162 (study PRJEB29588, sample SAMEA2143633) | human gut metagenome | biome: human gut; feature: human-associated habitat; material: faeces | place: Denmark | collected 2008/2010 ...
CAAGACTAGATTCATAATAAAAAGATAAAGCAGTTTGTACCCGTCCGTGGGTACAGGCTGCTTTTTCAAGTTTTGGAGAATATGAATTATTGTGCATATCTTCATATGACGTCTAAGGATGGAAATGATGTTTGTCAGGAAAGAAGCGTTTCGGATAGAAGTATCGCGTGCTGGAAGGAAAATGCACGGACAGATGGGAACTTATAGAAAGAGGAGAGAAAAATGTCGGAACCAATGAAAAATCCGCCAGCCAGAAAGACACAGACGGCGAAACGGAATTATCAGAAAGAAATGGAAAAAGTGCTGGATGCAGCAGTCCGGGACGGCAGAGTTCCGACTTTATTTCTCCACAGCTGTTGTGCGCCGTGCAGCAGTTACGTGCTGGAATATCTGTCGCAGTATTTTTCCATTACGCTCTTTTACTATAATCCCAACATCTATCCGCCGACGGAGTACGAGCACCGCGTGGAGGAACAGCAGCGTCTGATCCACTCTCTTCCCGCCGTGCATCCGATTTCCTTCTGCCCCGGCCCGTACGATTCTGACCGGTTCTATGAGCTGACACGCGGGATGGAAAATGTGCCGGAGGGCGGCGAGCGCTGTTTTGTCTGCTATGAAATGCGGCTCCGCGAAGCGGCCGAAATGGCAAAGCAGCTCAAACTCGACTATTTTACAACAACCCTCTCCATCAGCCCGCTGAAAAACGCGGAAAAGCTGAATGAAATCGGAGAACGGCTTGCCGCCGAATACGGGATCCCATATCTCAATTCAGATTTTAAGAAACGGGGCGGCTACCAGCGTTCCATCGAACTTTCCCATGAATACGGACTCTACCGCCAGGACTACTGCGGCTGCGTCTTCAGCAAGCAGGAGCGGGGCGTGTAAGCCGCCGCCCCCCCCCAAAAAAGCCCCCTTAGCTGTCAGCGAAGCTGACGGGGGGTCGTCTCGTCTGTGTGGCAAGTCGGTTTACAATTTCACACTCCGCATTTTCCGGGCGGTTCAGCCTGCCCGGGACGCCGGAGAACCAGGAGTTTTGTATGACATTTTATTCTTTTTTGTTTTTGTTTTTTGCCTACTCCTTCCTCGGCTGGGTAGGGGAGGTCCTTTACACCGCCGTGACCAGGCGCAGGTATCAGGACCGCGGCGTCCTCAGTGGGCCGCTGTGCATTTTGTACGGCATCGGCGCCCACCTCATCAGCTTTGCTCTGCGGGACCTCAGCAATGACAGCTGGTTCTTTTTGGCCGTCTTCAGCGCCGTGTACGCCACCGTCATCGAGTGGGTGGCCGGCCACATCCTGGAGCGCACCAGCCACACCCGCTGGTGGGACTACAGCGATATGCCGTTTAACCTGGACGGCTACGTCTGCCTGGGGGCCTCGGCCCTGTGGGGCGTGTTGGGCGTTGTGGCGGTGAAATGGGGCAACCCGCTGCTGCTTGCCCTTTATGGCTTGCTGCCCCACCGGCTGATCGCCATTATCCTGTGGGCGGCGCTGGTCATCTTTGCCATCGACGCCGTGGGCACCCTTTTGGCCATGCTGGGCCTGCGTTACCGCTGGGCCGCCGGGGCGGAGATCGAGAACCGCCTGGCCAACTTTACCGTCAACACCGGCATGGCGCTTCTGGGCTGGGTCGAGCAGCGCATGAACAAGGCCCACCCGGCCCTGACCTTCCGGCGCCAGCGCCGGGCCAAAAGCACCACCTTCGCTGAAGGATGCAGCCCGTATAAGATCATCCTGCTTTTCTTCATCGGTGCGTTTTTAGGCGATATTACCGAGACGATCTTCTGCCGCATCACCGCCGGTTACTGGATGAGCCGTTCCAGCGTGGTGTGGGGGCCGTTTTCCATCGTTTGGGGCCTGGCCATTGCCGCCGTGACCCAGCTGCTCTACCGCTACAAGGACCGCCCCGCCAGCTGGCTGTTTGTGGCGGGCACCCTGCTGGGCGGCGCGTATGAGTATTTGTGCAGCGTGTTTACCGAGGTCGTGTTCGGCACGGTGTTCTGGGATTACAGCGCTATCCCGTTCAACCTGGGCGGCCGCATCAACCTGCTGTACTGCTTCTTCTGGGGCTTTGCCGCCATTGCCTGGTTCAAGGTGTTGTATCCCCCCATCTCCCACATGATCGAGTCCCTCCCCAAGCGGTTCGGCACCGTGCTGACCTGGGGGCTGTGCGTGTTCATGGCCGCCAACATTGCCGTAAGCTCCGCCGCGCTGGTGCGCTATAACGAGCGTGTCCGCGGCGAAGCCGCCGCCACCAGCCTGGCCGCCTGCCTCGACGAGCATTTCGACGACGCCCGCATGGCCAAGGTCTACCCCAAAGCCGTGCATGTAGAAAAGTAAGGCGGCGGGGGAGAGAGCCTTGCCTGAAACTTTCTCCCTGCCGGATAGAGGCTTTTTTGAGTTTGTATCTTTTCCCGAAGTGTGCTATACTGATAGCCGCACGAAAATTTGAAGGAGGAACTGCCCATGCTGCGCAATGAAGCGATGGATGAATACGGCAAGGCCCAAAAGCTGGGCCAGAAAGATTACCGTGAGAAGATGCTCCACGGGCAGTCCCCGTTTTTGCCGGTGCTGGATGACATCCTGAAAAACGTGCAGGTGGAAAACCAGCTGCCCCTGGGCCTGGTCGAAATCCCGATAAAGCTGGTGGTCGGCACCAAAACGGCAGGCCGCACCGCCGCTTTTGCCAGCAATTTTATGCCCCTGCTGGATTTAAAGAGCGAGTTCGGCTCCAAGTGGGTCGCCCTTTGCATGGCCCACGTGGACGAGGGCATCCGTGACCCCATCCGCTGCTTTGAGTACATGGGCCGCTTCTATGTGCAGGAGGGCAACAAGCGCGTCAGCGTGCTGAAATACTTCGAGGCCGGCAGCGTGACCGGCAACGTCACCCGCGTGGTGCCCAAATACAACGACACCCCGGAAGTGCGCCTGTACTATGAGTTCATGCACTACTATCCGCTCATCCAGACCTATCTGTTGACCTTTACCAAGCCCGGCAGCTATGGCCGCCTGCAAAAGGCCATGGGCAAAGGCCCCGAGGAAAAGTGGACCGCCGAGGACCGCGCCGCCATCCTGTCCTTGTACAACTGGGTCGAGAAGGCCTACACCGCCCTGGGCGGCGACAAGCTGCGCGCCACTGTGGGGGACGTACTGCTGCTGCTTCTGCGCCTGTACTCGATGGAAGAACTGACCAAAGCCAGCCCCAACGAGCTGCAGCAAAAGATCGACGCCCTGTGGGATGACGTGCTGGCCCTGCAGAACGATGACCCCGTCACCGTCAGCGAAAAGCCGGCCGAGCCTGCCCAGACAAAACTGCTGGAACGCATTTTGCCCATCCACCCGGCACCCCCCACCCACTTAAAAGTTGCCTTCATCCATGAGCGCACCCCGGAGACCAGTTCCTGGACCAGCCAGCACGAGTTTGGCCGCACCCAGCTGGACAGTGTGTTTGAGGGCAAGGTGGAGACCTTTGCCTACTTCAACGCTGTGCCCGGCCGAAACGCCGACCTGTTGATCGAAGCCGCCATCTCCCACGGCGCAGACATCGTATTCACCACCAGCCCCAAGCTGGTGGGCGCCAGCCTGCGCTCGGCAGTCAAGCACCCCACGGTGCGCATCCTCAACTGCTCCATGGAGATGCCCTACGCCAGCATCCGCACCTATTACACCCGCGTATACGAGGCCAAGTTCATCACCGGCGCCATCGCCGGGGCCATGGCCGGCACCGACCGCATCGGCTATGTGGCGGATTATCCCAGCTTCGGCGTGCCCGCCAACATTAACGCCTTTGCGCTGGGTGCCCGCATGGTCAACCCCCGCGCCCGCATTGAGCTGCGCTGGACCTGCCTGCCCGACCAGGAGGACCCGCTGGCCGTCTTTACCCGCAAGGGCATCACGGTGGTTTCGGGCCGCGACGCACCGGTGCCGGGCCGCCCCCAGCAGGAGTTCGGCACCTTCCTCATCCGTCCGGGCGGCGTATTGCAAGATCTGGCTACGCCCTTCTGGCACTGGGGCCAGTTCTACGAGAATGTGGTGCACAGCGTGCTGGACGGCGGCTGGGTGCGGGATAAATCCGGCACCGACGGCCGCGCCGTCAACTACTGGTGGGGCATGAACAGCGGTGTCATGGATGTGCTGCTCAGCCGCGAGCTTCCCTCGGACGTGGCGCATCTGGCCCGCATCCTGCGGACAGGCGTCACCGCCGGTATGATCGACCCGTTTGCCTGCCGCATCACCGACCAGAACGGTACGGTGCGCAACAGTGGCCGCCACGGGCTGGATGTGGAGCAGATCGTCCACATGGACTATCTGTGCGACGCCGTGGACGGCACCATCCCCGAGTACGACGACCTGACCGAGCAGGCCCGCCCGATGTACCGCATGCAGGGTATCCACCGTGACCAGCTGCCTGCCGAGAAGGAGGCCACGCTATGAAGCTGCTGTGCATTGCCGATGAGGAGTGCAAGGCGCTTTGGGATTACTATACTCCCGATAAGATCGAGGGCGTAGACCTCATTATAGCCTGTGGCGATCTGAACCGCCACTATCTTGAGTATCTTACCACCATGGTCCCCGTGCCGGTTTTGTACGTGCACGGCAATCATGACGAAAACTATGACCACCACCCGCCCGAGGGTGCCATCTGCCTGGATGACGACCTGTTCGTCTACCACGGGCTGCGCATTGTGGGGCTGGGCGGGTCCTGCCGCTACCGCACCGGTGCCTGGCAGTTTACCGAGGCCGAGATGCGCAAGCGCATCAACCGCCTGCGGGGCAAGATCGACCGCCACGGCGGGTTTGACATCCTTGTCACCCACGCGCCGATGCACGGCTACGGCGACTTGAACGACCTGCCCCACCGCGGCTTCACCGTCTTTCACGAGCTGCTGGACCGCTACCATCCCCAGCTGATGCTGCATGGTCATATCCATCTGACCTACGGCTGCAACATCCCACGGGAGCACCGGTATGGGGTCACCCGCATCGTCAACTGCTACGAGCGTGTCGCCCTGGAGGCCGAGCCTGTGCTGAAAGAACGCACGGGGCACCGCTTTCTGGCACGCCTGCTGCAGCTACCCTGACACCATTTGTAAGGAGAACCACCCATGACTAAAATTGCCGTATTCGGCGCAGGCACCTGGGGCATTGCACTGGCCCGTCTGCTGGCGGTCAACGGCCGCGATGTAACCGTTTGGAGCGCGATCCCCGCCGAGCTGAAATCCCTCAGCACTACCCGCCGCCACCCCAACCTGCCGGGTATGGAGCTGCCCTCCGCCATGCACTACACCGCCGATATTGCCGAGGCCTGCACCGGGCGCGACATCCTGCTGTTTGCGGTGCCGTCCCCGTTTGTGCGATCCACCGCCAAAAAGGCAGCCGAGTACATCCCGGATGGCCAGCTGATCGTGGACGTGGCCAAGGGGGTCGAGGACAAAACCCTGATGACGATGAGCGAGATCATCGAGGATGAGCTTGCCAAGGCCAAGCGCACCGCCCGCGTGGTGGCCCTCTCCGGCCCCACCCACGCCGAGGAAGTGGCCCGCGATATGCCGACTTTAATTGTTGCCGCCAGCGAGGATGAAGCCGCCGCCAAGGCCGTGCAGAAAGCCTTCACCGCGCCCAGCTTCCGCGTCTACACCAACACCGACCGCCGCGGCACCGAGTTGGGCGGCGCGGTCAAAAACGTCATTGCGCTGGCTGTCGGCATCGCACTGGGCCTGGGCTACGGCGATAACGCCAAAGCCGCCCTTATCACCCGCGGCAACGCCGAGCTGACCCGGCTGGGTCTGGCCATGGGCTGCAAGCCTGAAACCTTCGCGGGCCTGTCCGGCATGGGCGATTTGATCGTGACCTGCACCAGTATGCACAGCCGCAACCTGCACGCCGGTATGCTGCTGGGCCGCGGCAAAACAGCCGAGGAAGCTAAATCCGAGGTGGGCCAGGTGGTCGAGGGCATCAACGCCCTGCCCGCCGTCTGCCGCCTTGCCAAGAAGTACAAGACGGAAATGCCCATCGTGCAAAGCGTGGACGCTATCCTGCGTGGTAAGCTCGAAGCCCGCAATGCCCTTGCGGCTCTAATGGAGAGAGACCTGAAACATGAATAAGCACATCCGAGCTGCCTTTTTTGACATCGACGGCACGCTGCTGTTCGGCAGCCACGAAATGCCGGATTCCACCGTGCAGGCGCTGCACGCCTTGCAGGCCAACGGCGTGAAAATTTTCATCGCCACGGGCCGTCCGCCGGTGCACCTGCCGCATCTGCCCGCTTTGCAAAAGGTGAACTGGGACGGCTATGTCACCATGAACGGCCAGTACTGCTTTATGGCGGATGGCGAGGTCATTTACAGCAAGTACATCGACCCCGCCGCCCTGCGCACGCTGCTGCCCTATATTGAAAAAGAAAAGCTGTCCATCGGCTTTGTGGAAAAGGACAACTGCTATTTCAATCTCATCGATGAGCGCAGTGCCAACTTTGCCAAGGAGCTGGGGCAGGGGACCGCTGACATTGCTGCCCGCATTGCACAAAACCCCATCTACCAGCTCAGCGCCTTTCTGCCCGATAACTACGAGGAAGAGTTCCTCCGCCGCTGCCCCGGCTGCCTGGCCGTGCGGTGGAGCCCCGATTTTGCCGATATCCTGCCCGAGGGCGGCGGCAAGCCCAACGGCCTGGCCGCGATGCTGAAGCATTTTGGCTGGACCCGGGACGAAGCCATCGCCTTTGGTGACGGCGGAAACGACGTCGCCATGCTGGAATATGCCGGTATCGGCGTGGCCATGGGCAATGCCTGTGACGACGCCAAAGCCGCCGCCGACTATGTGACGACGGATATTGATAAGGAGGGCATCGCCAAGGCCCTGCGCCATTTCGGCCTTGTGTAAACCACAAACTGCATAGCCTGTTTTCCCCCTGCGTATACTGGACGCAGGGGGATTTTGTATGACCGCTTCTTTCTTTGACCCTGCCGCCCTGCGCACCCGCCTGCGGGAACAGCCCAGCCCGGATGTGCCGTTCCTCGTCGTTTTGCTGGCGCTGCTGAGCTATGGGCTTATTATGCTCTTCTCGGCCGGGTACGCAGTGGCGCTCTATCGCCGCGGCGACGCCTACACTTACATCCGCCCGCAGCTATTGTTTGCGGCGCTGGGCGTAGCGGCCATGTACGCCGCCAGCCTGGTGGATTACCATGTGTGGCACAAACTGGCCTGGCCTGTTATGGGGCTGTCGCTGATTTTGCTCGTCGTTGTGCTGTTTATGCCGGAGTACAACGGCTGCAAACGGTGGATCGTACTGCCGGGCTTAGGCACCCTGCAGCCCAGTGAGATCGCCAAATTTGCCGTGGTGCTGGTGTTTTCCCACATCATCTCGCTGAATCACGACCGCATGCACAGCTTTGCCGGGGGCGTGCTGCCCTTCGGGCTGATTTTAGGCGTGGTGACGGTGCTGATGCTGCTGGAGCCGCACCTTTCTGGTACGCTGCTGATCTTATCCATCGGCGCGGTGCTGATGTTTGTGGGCGGCACCGGGCTGCAGTGGTTTGGGCTGGCGGGCGGCCTGGGGGCAGGGGCCATCGCGGCAGCGGTGCTTGCCCTGCCGGAACTGGTGCCCTATGCCGCCGACCGCCTGGCCTCCTGGCGCGACCCCTTTGCCGACCCGCTGGGGGAAGGGCACCAGACCATCCAAAGCCTCTACGCCATTGCCTCCGGCGGGCTGGCCGGGCTGGGGCTGGGCAACAGCCGCCAAAAGTACCTCTATGTGCCCGAGCCGCAGAACGATTTTATCTTCTCGATTCTATGCGAGGAGCTGGGTTTCATCGGCGCGGCGCTGGCCGTGGCGCTTTTTCTGGCGCTGCTGCTGCGGGGCATGTCCATCGCCATCCGTGCGCGGGATAAATTCGGGGCACTCCTGGCCGTGGGGTTCGTGGTGCAGGTTGTCTTGCAGGCCATCTTAAACATCGCCGTCGTCACCAACACCATCCCCAACACCGGCATCAGCCTGCCGTTTTTTTCCTCCGGCGGCACCAGCCTGATGATGCTGCTGGGGGAAATGGGCATTGTACTGTCGGTTTCCCGCCAGACCGACGCCGTATAGCACGGAAAAATTCAAATGGATTTCACATTCATCCGGTTGAAAGCTGTCGCTATTTAGCATATAATAGGGGGGTACTTTTTAATGGGGAGGTGTGCCGTGAGCACGCAAAAACAAAAACGTCCCTTTGCCCTGCGGGCACTGGCCGCCTTTGCCGGTACGCTGGCCATACTGTTTGTGCTGTTGCTGGCTGCCTACGCCCTGCCGGGGGAACGGGTGCGGCAGCATGTCTACGACTCCGCCCGGACGATCCAAAACGAGGGGCTGTACCCGGAATATCTGGGCTTCAAGCTCTTTCAGATGGACAACTACACCGACACGCTGATGCTGTTTGAGGCCGCCAGCGCCGACGAACTGCCGCCCCTGCAGGCCATGATGACCAACACAGCCTACAATGTGGATAACTTCGAGACCCTGGCCGACGACCTGGCCTGGTACATAGAAAAGGATTGGTCCACCGGCGCCCAGCGTACCGATGCCCCCGCGCTGGAGCCGTTCTCCTACGCGCGGTACTGGCACGGGTATCTCATCTGGCTGCGGCCTTTGCTGCTGCTTATGCCCTACACGGGTGTGCGCATTGTACAGTATATCGTGCTGTTTTCGCTGCTGGCCGTGGTGCTGGTGCAGCTGCGCCGCCGCTGCGGGCTGCGGGCCGCCGTGTGGTTTGCCGTCAGCCAGTTGGCGGTGAGCGTATGGTTCGTGCCCCATCAGGTGCAGTATTTCACCTGCTTTATGATTGCCTACGCGGGCTGCGCCTGGGTGCTGGCCAAGCCCCGCCGCAGCGATGTGCTGTGCTTAGGGCTGCTTGTGCTGGGCACGGCGACAGCTTTCTGCGACCTGCTGGTCACGCCCATCATCACCTTAGGTCTGCCGCTGACCTGCTGGCTGCTGGAACCCCAGCAGCGCCTGCGGGGCGGTGTGCCGCAGTGCGCCTTGGCCGTGGGCTGCAGCCTGTGCTGGGGCACCGGCTACGCTTTATGCTGGGCCAGCAAATGGGCTCTGGCCGGGGCCGTCACCGGCAATAACGTACTGGCCGATGCCCTGCACCAGGCCGAGGTGCGCACCACCGCCGATACCTGGCACGGCATGGAATTGACATGGCGTAATATTTTCGGCTTTTTATACGATATGTTAAACAGCCATCATCTCTTCTGGCCCGCTCTCGCGGTGCTGGCGGTGCTGATTGCCCTGTTCATCCTCTCCATCCGCAGCAAAACTGCGCTGGTGCGTGCCTTACCGTTGGCGCTTACCACCTGCATGACCCCCGCATGGTTTGTGCTGCTGCGCACCCACAGCATCCAGCACGGCTGGTTTACCTGGCGTGCTTTGGGGCTTACCGTCTTTGCCGGGCTGGCATTTCTCTACTACGCATGTGATCTTCGCGCTGCGCGGCGGCGCTTACAAAAGGGAAGTATATGAACGTGACTGAAAATAAGAATGAAGCAACCGAAACCACCGCGACCGCCACGGCCGCCAAAAAGAAGCTGCCCCTCTGGGGCAAGATCCTGCTGGTCGTTGTCATCGTGCTGGCGGCGCTGGCCGGGCTGGCAACGCTGTACGTCAACGGCAAGCTGGACCTGCTGCACTACAACGACGGCAGTGTTGACTCGATGGGCACCATCGATGCGGACGAGGATCAAGACCTGGACGGGTCCGGTCTGGTACATAGCGACGACGAGATGACCATGCCCGAGGGCAGCCCCTTTGCCGACGACGATGTGCTGAACATCCTGCTCATCGGCACCGACGAGCGCACCGAGGCCGTCAATGATGCCGACGCCTTCACCCACCTGAACCAGCTGGACGGCACCAAGGACACCACCGAGTTCAGTGAGGACGCCCGCGCCGACAGCCTGATTCTGGTCTCGCTGGACATCAAGGACCACGCCATCCGCCTGGTCTCCATCGAGCGCGGCCTCGGCGTGCCCATCCTGCTGGACGGCTACGAGGGCGAGTATGACTGGATCACCCACACCTTCCGCTACGGCGGTGCCAAGCTGACCATGGACACCGTGGAGGATTGCTTCAACGTGCAGGTGGACCGCTATGTCCGCATCAACTTCAACTCCTTCGTGCAGATCGTGGACGCCGTGGGCGGCGTGGACATCGACATCACTGAGATGGAAGCCAAGGCCCTGAACTGGGAAGTGCCCTCCAACTCGATGCTCATCGTCAACCACCTGGACCCGGGCCTCAACCACTTCGACGGCTACACCGCCCTGCAGTACGCCCGCCTGCGCAAGATCGACAACGACTGGCACCGTATCGAGCGCCAGCGCACCGTTATCCAGGCCGTTCTGGATCAGATCCAGAACGCCAGCGTCACCGATCTGGATAACCTGCTGAACACCATGCTGCCCCTGGTACAGACCAACTTTACCAAAACCGAGATCGCCGCGCTGCTGGTGCAGCTGCCGGGCTTTTTGGGCTGCGATGTAGAGCAGCTTTCCATGCCCCTGCAGGGCACCTACGGCGTACGCACTGGTATGGACGACCGCCTGATGTACGACCCGGACTGGTACGTAAATACCACCGCCCTGCAAGACTTTTTGTACAATGATAAGAGCTCCGAGGAGGTCATTGCCGCCACGCCGGAGACCGCCGCACAGGAGGCCGAGGGCCTGGCCGACACCGCCACACGTGAGACCGCTGTGAAGGCGTCCGACCCCACGGCAGACTATCTCAAATCCAACCTGCACACCGTCGATCTGAGCTACCCGCTGGACAGTTCCGACTTCGGCAATGCCGATTACCGGCTGTTCCTGGCCGGGCTGGAGGATACCCGCGCGGCCGAGGTGCAGCAAAATCTCATCACCTCTTTGCAATCCCAGGGCGTCAGCGTGGTGGCCGTCCCCTACGGCCCCGCCGCCGGTGCGCTGCTGGACAACTACTTACAGACTTTTTGTGCAAAAAGTCATTTGTTTGCCTATACATTACATGGT
>ERZ780162.2634-NODE-2634-length-11023-cov-3.192834_pt1 | contig 11023 bp, 11 predicted proteins | sample MGYA00511474_ERZ780162 | MGnify/ENA primary metagenome ERZ780162 (study PRJEB29588, sample SAMEA2143633) | human gut metagenome | biome: human gut; feature: human-associated habitat; material: faeces | place: Denmark | collected 2008/2010 ...
CTTTCTCGTCGCGTCCCTGCCGCCTTGTGATATATCCGGCTTTTTCAAGCTCCCATACAGCGGTGCGGATAGCGTCGATACTTTCCCGGTTGATAAGGGACAGCCCTGCAAGGGTGTAGTCCCAATCTTCGGGAAGTGAGAGCATTTGCGACAACAAGCCCTTTGCCTTTAGGGAAAGTTCCTTGTTGCGTAAATGGTGGTTGCTCATAACCGTATAACCTTTGTTCTTTTCCACGCGGAAAACTGCCATAGCTTCATCACTCCTTTGGTTGGATTTGTTACGCAGTAGAAACGCGGTTTTGAGGGAAAAGGTATCAACCCTTGCCTTTCTCATTTCCGCGCTCTAAGAGCCGCATAAATCAAGGCTTTATTTGCCCTTACTGCGTAACATGAGGGCATAAAAAAAGCAGCGTTCCTGTTCTCCTGTGTGGGAGTGAGAAACGCCGCCTTATAGGTGGTGCTTATTTTATTTTTTCTTTTCGACGTGCCGCGTAAGGTGGTGTAGTGGTTTATCCGGCAGCTTCGCAGGTGCTTTTGCATATCAAGGCTCAATTCGTTAAAAGTAGTAAATGAGTAGTAAAATCAATTTGCAAACCTGCGAATATGCCCGTAAATCAAGCATTTTTCAAGACAATCAACTAATTTCACATAAAAAAGCATAGCAAAACGGCATGTCAAAATTTTCTGACATGCCGTTTTGCTCTATGTTTATGCTATAAGTGCAGTAAGATTATTCAGCAAAAGGACTGCTTAAATATTTTTCAACGCCGTCCATGGCTTCGCTCTCGTCTTTTCCGTTTGCGGTCACGGTAACTTCCTCGCCATTGTCCAGACCAAGTGTCATCATACCCATAATGCTCTTCGCATTTACTTTTTTTCTGCCGCTCTCGACATAGATTTCACTTTCGTACTGGCTCGCTACCTGTACCAGCATGGCAACTGGTCTCGCCTCCAGGCCGCTTGAAAGACGAATTGTGATTGGTTTCTTAATCATAATACTTCTCCTCCTTGTTTCCTTCGCAAATCTTCTGCAATCTCTTTTAGTTTCCTTAATCTATGATTAACTCCGGATTTACCAACAACCGGCGTTAACATCTTGCCCAGTTCCAGAAGCGATGCTTCCGGGTATTGTAAACGGAGCCTTGCCATCTGCTCCAGCGGTTCCGGCAGAGAAGAAAAGCCTGTGGTTTCTTCGATATACCGGATATCTTCGATCTGGCGGATCGCCGCGCTGACCGTTTTGTTGATGTTGGCAGTTTCACAGTTCACCTTTCGGTTGACACTGCCGCGCATTTCTTTTAAGATCCGCACGTTTTCCAGATTCATAAGTGCGATGTTGGCTTCCATGATGCCAAGCATCTCCACAATCTGTGCGCCTTCTTTCATATAAACCACATGGTGATTTTTCCGGAGAACGATCCGTGCATCAATTCCAAAGCTTTTCAGAAGTTCCTGCACCTGTTCTGCTCTCGGTGCATCGGGGCAGACAATTTCGAGATGGTAAAACCGGTTGGGATCGCTGATGGAACCGGACGCTAAAAATGCGCCCCGCAGAAATGCCCGTTTGCAGCACTGACGCTGTACCACAACAGCCGGAATCGGCATTGCTAACTGCCGGTCTGTCTCGTGTAACTTCACTGCCTGCAGAATCTGACGGGTTTCTTCCCTGTCATTTACGCGGATCAGATACGTATTTTCCTTCTGATTCAGCTTAACTGCAAGCTCTGCCTCTATATTAAATGTTTTTTTCAATAAAGTAAAGTACTTTCTTGCCACATACGCATTCTCTGTCTGAATCCGTATCGTCCCGTCCTTCTCGGAAATCTGTCCGCAGAGTGACAGGATCGCCGCTGTTTCCGCAATCTGGCAGTGGCGTGCCGTCGGAAGATGTCTCGATAATTCCTCTTTTACCTCGCTTGAGAATGACATCCTTCCACCTCTAAATTCCTTTTCGGATGGCGTCTTTTTCCAGATCCCGGTGCTCAATCCGGATTCCATAGTCCTTCGCGTTGGAAAGACGCCGGTACAGCTCGTTGGCAAGGGTTACGGAACGGTGTTTTCCGCCGGTGCAGCCGATGCTGATAATGAGCTGATGCTTGCCCTCGGAAATATAATTCGGAATCAGAAAACGGATCATATCCTCTAATTTTTCCGCAAACACCTGCGCTGTCTCAAATCCCATCACATAATCCCGCACCGGAGCATCGTTGCCGGAGAGCGGGCGCATGCCTTCTACGTAGTAGGGATTCGGCAGGAACCGCACATCGAAAACAAGGTCCGAATCCGCCGGGATTCCGTATTTGAATCCAAATGAGAGCACAGTAATCATCAGATTTTTGAATTTCTGATCCTGCACGAAAATCTTATCGAGCTCCGCTTTCAGCTCTCTTGTGAGAAGCTGGCTCGTATCGAGAATGTAGTCCGCATCTTTTTTCAGGAACTCAAGTGCTTTGCGCTCTTTTCTAATTCCCTCATCCACCCGTCCAAGACCTGCCAGCGGGTGCGTTCTTCTCGTCTCTTTGTATCGTTTGACCAGCACGTCATCGGACGCGTCCAGAAACAGGATCTCATAGCAGATTCCGTTGATGCTCATCCACTCCAGAACATTCTGCAGGTCCGGAAGCGCCTGGCCGCTTCGGATATCGATTCCAACTGCCACTTTCTGGATTTCTCCGGAAGTACCGTCGGCGGTAAGCTGTGCAAATTTTTCAACCAGCGGGATCGGAAGGTTATCGACGCAGAAATATTCCGCGTCCTCCAGCATTTTCAACGCAGTACTTTTTCCCGCACCGGACATGCCGGTCACAATTACAAAACGCATGTTTTTTCTCCTTTGGTGGATAACGAAAATCAGAATTCCCCGAGGAACTGGATTTCCGGCTCAAGCTGTACGCCAAACTGTTCTTTTACTTTTGCCTGGATCTGACGGATCAGTTCCATCACATCCGATGCGGTTGCACCGCCTGCATTGATCAGGAAGCCGCAGTGTTTTTCCGATACTTTTGCACCGCCGACTGCGTAGCCGGAAAGTCCGGCATCCATCACAAGCTTGCCTGCGAAATAGCCTTCCGGCCGTTTGAATGCGCTGCCGGCGCTCGGATACTCGAGCGGCTGTTTCCCTACCCGCTTGTTTTTCAATTCCTGCATGCGGGCAAGAATTTCTTCTTTATCTCCCGGAACAAGCATAAGTTCTGCTCCAAGTACGACGTAGCCTCTGTCTTTGATGACGCTGGCACGGTAGCCGAAGCCGAGCTCTTCTTTTTCCAGTTCCCGGATCTCACCTTCTCTTGTGAGTACAGTGACATTCTGTACAATATCCTTCATCTCTCCGCCGTAGGCTCCCGCGTTCATACGGACGCCGCCGCCTAAAGTTCCAGGGATTCCGGAGGCAAACTCCATACCGGAAAGACCGGCTTCTCTTGCCGCCTGGCTGATGGATACAAGCATGCTTCCGGCTTTCGCCCGGATTCTGTTTCCTTCCACTTCGATTCCCTGAAAGTTTTTGTAAACCGAAAGAATCACACCGTGGTAGCCCTCGTCACTTACAACGAGATTGCTGCCGTTTCCGGTGACGAACCACGGGATCTCTTTTTCTTCGCAGAGAGCCACGATTTTTCTGATTTCTTCTTCTGTATGAGGAGCGACGAAATAATCTGCCGGACCGCCCACACGGAAGGTCGTATGATTTTTCATCGGTTCTGCGGTCTGTACCGCATCTTCCCCTGCAATTGCATAAAGTTCTCTGACAATCTCTTCTTTGATCACGATTTTTACCCTTTGCCGCATCTGCGGCCGAACATTTCATTACGAATTACTACGAATTACAGATTATACTTTTTAGACGCGAAAGCAGCCGACATCCCTCACTTCTTCGTTCGTTCTGCCAGCCGCTGTTTTTCTTCTTCGTCTGCCCGCCTTTTTGCAGGCTCACGGGGTATTCTACCACGAACCCTCAAAAAGTGCAACGAACTTTTTCGTTCCGGCTCTTTTTTCTATCAGATCTTCCGGATTGGTATCATTTCCTACATCAGACAGTCTTTTCCATGGATTCTCGCCGGGGTGACAAGCACCATCTGATTCATGAGATTTTCTTCTGAAAGAACAGCAACGCGCAGATATTCTCTCGTGTGTCCCGTCCAGTAATGGACGCCGTCGATCTCGACTTCTTCTTCCATGAGCACTTCCAGCTCTTTTCCGAGGAAGCCTTCCATATATTCCTGTCTCCGTCTCTCGTCCAGTTCCAGCAGAACGTGGCTGCGCTTCGTCTTCTCCTGCTCCGGAATCTGGCCTGCCATCGCTGCGGCGCGGGTGCCTTCTCTTCTCGAATACTTGAAGATGTGAGTCTCGAAGAAATGAATGTCCTCGACAAAGGCGCGCGACTCTTCAAACTCCTCCTCACTCTCCTGCGGGAAACCGACAATCACATCGGTCGTCAGCGCCGGATTTCCATATACCTTACGCAGCAGATCGCATTTGTGTTTGTATTCTTCTGCGGTATATTTCCGGTTCATCCGCTTCAGTGTTCCATTGCTTCCGCTCTGCAGCGAAAGATGGAAATGCGGGCACACCTTCGGCATTGCGGCGATCGCCTCTGCAAACTCTTCGGTGATGATGCCCGGCTCCAGGGATCCGAGACGGATTCTTCTGATGCCGTCCACTGCATCAACAGCGCGGATCAGGTCGAGCAGCGTCTCTTTTTCGCCCTCTGGGAAATCGAGTCCGTAGGAGGAAAGGTGGATACCGGTCAGCACGACTTCCTGGTATCCGGCCTCCACCAGACGTTTTACTTCTTCTACCACATCACTCTGGCGGCGGCTTCTGACTCTGCCGCGCGCGTACGGGATAATACAATAAGTACAGAACTGATTGCATCCATCCTGTACTTTCAGGAATGCGCGGGTGTGCTCCGCCGTTTTGCTGATCGAGAGTGTCTCGTACTCACGGTTGTGTGTCATATCCACGAGGAAGCTCTTACACTCCGCGTCGGATGGTTTTCCACCATCCTCACGTTCTGCCAGAAAGTTTTCCAGAATATCCACAAGATCTTTCTTCTTATTATTTCCGATGATCAGATCAATCGCCGTATCCTCTTCGAGTTTTTCCCCAGCCGCCTGCACATAACAGCCGCAGGCCACGACAACCGCATCGGGATTCATCTTTTTCGCTTTGTGCAGCATCTGCCGCGATTTCCGGTCCGCAATGTTCGTCACGGTACACGTATTGATAATGTAAACATCCGCTCCCGGTGCAAAAGGCACGATCTCGTACCCTCTGTTTTCGAGGAGCTGCTGGATGGCTTCCAGCTCATATGCGTTCACTTTACACCCAAGATTATGCAAAGCTACCGTTTTTTTCATGCCATACTCCTTTCTTCTTCATCTTTATTATTAAAAATCACGAAGATTCCACTTTATCTTTGTATGTTTTCGCATTGACTTTTTCCCCTCCAGACGGTAAGATAAAGCTGTTAAATGAGGGTAATAAATAATGTTAACCAAATAACAGGGAGGATTACAAACATGAAAACAGTACAGATTTCTCTTAATTCTATCGACAAAGTAAAATCTTTCGTCAACGACATTTCCAAATTCGATTTTGATTTCGATCTGGTATCCGGAAGATACGTAATCGACGCAAAATCCATCATGGGAATCTTCAGCCTCGACCTTTCCAAACCGATCGACCTGAACGTCCATGCTGATGGAGATGCTCTTCAGACCGTACTTGATGTTCTTGCTCCGTACATTGTATAATTACGATAGAACATAAGGGCCGCGCACTCGCCGCGGCTCTTTTTTTGTCTTTGTTTATCATCAGGACCGGATCTTGTTTTTCAGAACCCCCAAAACAAGATCCGGCCTTTTTGTTCTTTAAAGCAAGTTTTCCTTAGCAGACCTCGATCGTCTCTGCGGTAGAAACTGCGCGTTCCATCATCTCATCGATCACGTCGTCCAGATGGCGCTCGGAGCATTTGATGACATTCAGGTTCGGTTTTGTCACCGGATGCTTTGCAACGAAGATCGTGCAGCAGTCCTCATACGGCAGAACGGATGTCTCGTACGTACCGATTTTTTCGGAAATATCGACGATCTCCTGTTTGTCGAAACCGATCAGCGGACGGAAGACCGGCATGGTGCAGACTTCGTTGGTAACGGCGAGGGAATGCATCGTCTGGCTTGCCACCTGTCCGATACTCTCTCCGGTGATCAGGCCAAGGCATTTGTCCTGACGTGCAAACGCTTCTGCGATCTTCATCATATAACGGCGCATGATGATGGTCAGCTCGTCGTGCGGGCATTTTTCGTAGATTGCAAGCTGGATCTCGGTGAAGTTGACCACATGCAGACGGATCGGGCCGCTGTAGCGTGCAACGAGTTTTGCAAGATCCACAACCTTCTGTTTGGCTCTCTCGCTGGTGTACGGCGGAGCATGGAAGTAAACGGCATCAATCTTAACACCGCGTTTTGCGATCATGTATCCGGCAACCGGACTGTCGATACCGCCGGAAAGCAGCAGCATGGCCTGTCCGTTTGTGCCGACCGGCATACCGCCCGGTCCCGGAATAACCGTTGAATATACATTGATCTGATTACGGATCTCCACGTTGATCACAACTTCCGGTTTGTGCACATCCACGCGTGTCTCAGGGAATGCATTTAAAATGCGCTCTCCAAGCTGTGCATTGATCTCCATGGACTCAAGCGGATAATTTTTGCGCGCTCTTCTCGCATTTACCTTGAAGGTAAAATGCTTGTCCGGATAAGCCTCATCAATATGATGGATCACTTCTTCTGCTAATTTGTCAAATCCCTCGTCCTCTAAAATAACAACCGGACAGATTCCGACGATACCAAATACACATTTTAATGCTTCTACCGCCTCGTCGTAATCATATTCGCCATCCATCTCGATATAGATTCTTCCCTGCTCCTTGCGGATGCGGAAAGTTCCGTCTACTTTCTTTAACGCATGATTCATCTGGCTGACTAATGCATCCTCAAACAGATAACGGTTTTTTCCTTTGATTGCAATTTCTGCATATTTTATCAAAAATGCTTTGTACATATTTTTTCCCTTTCTATCTTTACGATCAATGTCTGGTAAATTTCCTGCGGAACGGAATGATTTCTTTTAACTGTTCGATCGCATAATCAATTTCCGCTTCCGTTGTATTGACACAGAAGCTGAAACGGATCGTTCCCTCTAAATCCGCTTTTTTCAGTCCGATTCCCTGCAGGGTTTTACTCGGTGCCGGTTTATTTGATGAGCAGGCACTTCCCGCGGAGACATAAATTTCTTTTTCCTCAAGTGAATGCAGCATGACTTCGCTCCGCACGCCCTGGATCGTGACGCTTACAATCTGCGGTGCAGAATCCTCACCGGTCTTTCCGTTAATCGTCACACCCTCGATCTTTGTCACTTCCTCAATAAAGTGCTTTTTCAACGCATACATATGTGCAATCTTTTCATCAAAATTCTCGTAGATCTCCATGGCAGCCTCTCCAAGTGCCGCTGCTCCAGGAACATTCTCTGTGCCGGAGCGCATGCCTTTCTGCTGTCCGCCGCCGTAAATAATCGGTTTAATCTTTGTTTTGTCTTTGATATATAAAAATCCGGTTCCCTTTGGCGCATGAATTTTGTGACCGCTGACCGAGAGCAGATCAATCCCAAGTTTTTTCGGACAGATACGGTATTTTCCATATGCCTGAATCGCATCGACATGGAAAATCGTATTCGGATTCTTTGCTTTGATGATCTTTGCGATCTCTTCAATTGGTTCAATGGCTCCAATCTCGTTATTTACCATCATGCAAGATACAAGGATCGTATCTTCTCGGATACTTTCTTCTAACTGATCAAGATCTACGATTCCTTCTGAATCTACATCAAGATATGTCACTTCATATCCTTCTTCTTCCAGATGATACATTGGTTCATATACAGAAGCATGTTCTACCTTTGTCGTAATAATGTGCTTTCCTTTGCGGCGATTTGCCATTGCTGTTCCAATGATCGCTGTATTGTTTGATTCTGTTCCCCCAGATGTAAATAAGATTTCTTTGGGTTTGGCTCTTAATGTCTTCGCAATTAATTCTTGTGCAGCTTTTACTTTATTCTCTGCTTCAATACCTTTCATATGTTTTGCAGATGGATTCCCATATGTGACCTGCATTGCATCCTGCATTGCTTCTACAACTTCTGGAAATACGCAGGTTGTCGCTGCATTATCAAAATAAATCATGTCGCTTTCTCCCTCTATTCTTCTATCGTAAACATCAAAATAGATAAAACTGTCATTCCTGCTGTCTCAGTTCTTAAGATACGCTTTCCAAGGCTCATTGTCTGACCGCCTGCTGCCTTAAGCTGTTCGATCTCTTCCTTTTCAAAACCGCCTTCTGGTCCGATGATGATCCCGATTGATTTCTTCCCTTTTGCCTGACTGATCAGTTCTTTGGATGCCTGCATCCCTTTTGCCTCTTCATATGGAACAAGCATGAATTCTATATCTTGTACTTCTTCTAAAATATCTTTGAAATTTCTCACTTCACGAACTTCTGGAATGATCCCTCGTTTTGCCTGTTTTGCTGCGCTTAATGCGATCGTATTCCAACGGCTTACCTTCTTTGCTGCCTTCTTCGCATCAAGTTTCACAACACAACGTTTCATGGCAACTGGAACGATCTCTGCCACTCCAAGTTCCACCGCTTTTTGAACGATCATCTCCATCTTATCGCCTTTTGGCAGTCCCTGATACAACGTGATCTTTACTGGGAGTTCTGTTTCCATGCCATGAACATCTTCGATCTTCGCAAGGATCGTATCGTCCGTCCATTCCAAAAGACTGCATTCATATTCTAAATCTGATCCGTTACTTAAATAAACTTTATCTCCTGTTTTCATGCGGAGAACGTTCTTAATATGATTGACATCACTTCCACAAATCTCGATCATTCCGTCATGAATCTGTTCTTCTTTTATAAAAAAACGGTACATCTCTTACCTCATCTTCGCTGTCATAGAAACCCAGTCTTTCATTCTTCTTGTCTCAATGACATCAAATCCATATGCATTTAATTTGTCTGCGATTTCTTTTTCTTTTGTATCAATGATACCAGAGATTACAAAAACACCATCTTCTGCCAAAAACTGATCTACGATCTCGATCAGTGGTGAGATAACATCTGCTAAAATATTAGCAACAACAACCGGATAACATTTTGATCCTAAGGATGCTGCAAACTCTTTATCATCTAAAACATTTCCCTGATATACTTCAAACTGATCTTTGCTGATATGGTTTACTTCAAAGTTCTCCTCAGAAGCTGAGATCGCATGTGGATCGATATCTGTAAGAACCGCATGCCCTGCCCCAAGTTTCAGTCCGATGATCGACAAAATTCCACTTCCGCATCCAACATCCAAAATCTTTGTATCTTCCTTAATATATGGTTTCATTCCTTCAATACAAAGTTTTGTTGTCTCATGAGAACCTGTTCCAAATGCTGTTCCCGGATCGATCTCTACAACAATCATATCTTCTGTCTGATCTTCTAATGTCTCCCATGTTGGTTTGATCACGATCTGTTCATCCAGACGAATCGGTTTAAAGAATTTCTTCCAGTTATTGACCCAGTCTTCTTCTTTCGTCTTATCAAATGAAATTGTTCCAGCACCGATATCCATAAATCCACGAAGTCTTTCAAGCATTGCCTGAATCTGCATTGTAATGTGCTCTAAATTTTCATTCTCATCAAAATAACAGCTGATCTTTGCTTTTCCATCGTCTGGTGCGATATCATCTGGCAATAGATCCACATACATGACTTTCATCTCTTCTTCTGTCAATGATACATGGTCTTCAACTTCCACACCAGTTGCACCAAGTTCTGTAAGTTCATAACTGATCATGTCTTCTGCTGATGTCAATGTATCAATTGTAATTTTATTCCATCCCATGACACTGTATTTCCTTTCTCTTTCTATCTTATATTTTTATTTCGTATTCATAACATATCAATTAATTAGTGTATCATACAAAAAGCTGGAATACAAGAAAAAAGAGAATCCCGTCGTCTTTCGGAACTCTCTTTCATCGCTATCTTCTTAATACGCAAACTGTATTTATGATGAATTTATGCTTCTAAGATCTTTCCATCAATGGAAATTGTGTGAACCTGCCATGGAGGGAATTTGCCGGAATCCTGAATCGCTTTCTTCGCCGCATTTTCCAGCCCGCCACAACAAGGAACTTCCATTCTAACGATCGTTACACTCTTAATGTCATTGTTCGCAATGATCTGTGTCAGTTTCTCACTGTAATCTCCTTCATCAAGTTTTGGACAGCCGATCAATGTCACTTTATTTTTGATAAATTTCTGATGAAAATTTCCATAAGCATAAGCTGTACAATCTGCCGCGATCAATAGATTCGCATCCTTAAAATATGGGGCATTAACAGGTACTAATTTAATCTGCACCGGCCACTGAGACAGCTGAGAAGATACAGTTGCTGTCTGCTCTGTCGCTACCTCTTCTGCCTTATGATCCATGATCTTCATTCTTGTTCCAGGGCACCCGTGGAATACCGGCTTTTCTTCTATTTTATCTTTTGCTGTCATTTCAGCTTTCTTCTTCATGTTTGCTTCTACCGCTTCTCTGTCATACGCAGCTGCCTCACGCTCTACGAAACTGATCGCTCCTGTTGGACAATTTGGCAGACAGTCTCCTAAGCCGTCACAATAATCATCTCTTAATAATTTTGCCTTTCCATCAACTATCCCGATCGCATCTTCGTGACATGCATCTGCACACAGTCCACATCCATTACATTTATCTTCATCAATTTCAATAATTCTACGAATCATATCTATTCTCCTTTTCTTGATCTCATATTCTTTACTGTATCGTTAGTATAATAGATATGATTTGGGAAATCCGTTGTTTTTACAACATTTTTAAAATTTTTTTAAAAAAGTTATTGACAAATAACCAAAGTTAGTGTAATCTAACTATCAGAAAAGGA
>ERZ780162.2641-NODE-2641-length-10994-cov-4.225341_pt1 | contig 10994 bp, 10 predicted proteins | sample MGYA00511474_ERZ780162 | MGnify/ENA primary metagenome ERZ780162 (study PRJEB29588, sample SAMEA2143633) | human gut metagenome | biome: human gut; feature: human-associated habitat; material: faeces | place: Denmark | collected 2008/2010 ...
GAGCGAATAAATGTCAAAAGGCGTGCGGTAGATTTGGCGCTTTTTGACAAACGGAAAAAATGAGTCAGACAACATCAAGCGCAATGAGCGAAGGTCCACATCTTTGCCTCAAAAACATGCTTAGCAAAACAGAGATCGTTCAGCTCAAAGCGCTTGCAGCCAACAAGTTGCCTATCCGTCGAATTTTCGAACTGACGGGATTTGTTGTGCCGTCGTCCAACGCAATTTGCAGGAACAGAGCGTCAGGGTCGGATCGCGACAGCTTCAGCGTTTCAGTAAGCCGTGGCGACTGCAGTACAAGGCCGTCAGGAAATACGGTCGACGTTACGAAACCGCACCGGGCGATCACATGCAGATTGACTTTTGCGAGAAAACCGTCATGGGCAACAACGAGGCCGTCAAAATCCACGTGTTCGTTGCTGCATTAGTTTTCTCCAGACGGATTTTTGCCAAGGCTTACCCTGCGAAAAATCAAACCGCATGGCTTGATGGCATCAAATCGGCATTTTTTAAGGCGCGTCCGAGAGCGTTTGTCTGCGGCAACACCAGATGTTTGGTTCGCGCCCACAACCGCCGCGGCTCAACCGAATGGACGCAAGCCTATTGCCATCCGTAGTCAAAAGGTAAGGTGGAAAGAGCAGTGCGCTATGTACAAAGCAATGCCTTGTAAGGCAAACCGTTCGAAAGTTCGCAGGCAATCAATCATTGGCTGGAGCACTGGTCCCTGACATACGCTGACGAGCGCCTGCTCAACGATTGTCTCAACTCACAGAGAGCGTTTCTTAGTAAAGAGACAGGCGATGAAGGCATTGAAGGCTTGCCTGGATTCGTGCGCGTAGGGAAAGAAACAAGGAAAGTCGATGCGGCAGGCCTCATCCGCATCGCTCCATTCTTGCTTGCAGGGAAAAACTCTCCGAAGATCTCAAGGCTTCTTGCGGCGACAGGCAACGCAGTGCCCTTGAGAATCTGAGATTTTGAGAGCTTGGTCATGGCACCTCCCTACTGAGACCAAAAGGTGTCCCCGGTAGCTCTCAAAATCAACACTTTGCTTTAACAGAACCTTTCTGTAATTGAGCCTGACAAATTACGACTTTAGACGTCGAATAACTTTTCGAGCGCATCGCGGCTGCTAGCGATTTCGGGGTGCTCCGAGAGGGCGATCATGAGCTTTAGACGTGCTTTGGCGGCAGACGTTTCGCCTCCCATTGCCGCGCCGACGCGACGCGTGTCGGTAACGCTGCCGGGGTAGCCGTAAACATCAAGCACGCGCCCGCCTGCTGCTCGGGTCGTGAGCACAACGGCAACGCCTGCTTTTACGGCGTCTTCAATGCCTGAAAGCATGGGTGGCGGCACGTTACCACGGCCGAATCCTTCGATGACAATGCCCTGGCAGCCCTGTGAAACAGCAAAGTCAATGTAGTCGCGAGTCGAGCCGGTCACAGCTTTGATTACGTCGACTCGGGCGGTAAGTGCTTTTGGGGCAAAACGAACAGAGTTAACGGGTTTGCGGCGAACAACAACTTTGTCGACATCAACGTAGCCTACAGGGCCCCACCAGGGCGACTCGAATGTGGCAGGGTTGGCCGAATGGGTCTTTGAAACTTCGCCTGCGGCGTGTAGTGTTTCGTTCATGCAGACCAGTACACCCATGCCGCGAGCTTGTTCGCTCGAGGCAGTTTTGACTGCGCAGTAGATGTTCATGGGGCCGTCGGGGCTTGCCTCATCAGCGCCGCGCATCGCAGCCGTCATCACGACGGGCTTTGGGTTCTTGTGCAGCTGATCCAAAAAGTAGCTCGTCTCTTCGAGTGTATCGGTGCCGTGTGTGACGATGGCAGCGGCAACGTCGTCTCGAGCGAGAACCTTCTCAAGTCTGACGTGCAGATCCCACATTGTCTGAGGCGTCATGGCCGGAGAGGCAACGTTGGAAAACTGAATAAATTCTAAAGGAGCGACTTCGCCTAGGCCCGGCACGGCCGCAGCCAAGTCTTCACCCGTGCAGGCCGGTACCAAGCCCTTTAGCTTCGGGTCATATTTCATGGCGATGGTGCCGCCCGTGGCAAGCACAACAACTTTTTGATCGATCATTGCGAAACCTTAAGAGACAACTCCTCAGCAGATTTTGGTTTTACCTGAACGCTAGGTTGCCAGATTCCTAAAAAAGGTTACTGGAGAGCTTTTGGAATTTCGAAATATTGACTGAGTTGATGGAAACTTTGATTTTCAGAGCATCCGCATTCGCGCGGTTCTGGGTCAAGATCATCTGGCGCGCGACGCCGCCAACATGCAGATATCACTCGCGTAGCTTCTTTGAAGTTCGCAGGGCCAACTATTGATCAGGCTGCGTCGTCTGCTGTGGCGGCGCCGAGTCTTGAGAGTCAAACGTGCTTCGGGATGTGTTTTGCAGTGCGTTTTCTCACAAAAGTTCTGCAAGGTGGCTGCGTAGTGTGGCTATGATTTTGCGGATTACAGGGTCTTTTTCCGCCGAACGCCGGAATCCCAGTTCGACCGGGTAGACGGGGTAGGCGATCGGGCACTCGTGGTACTCCAGAGATGTGATGGCAGCGATGCTTTTGGCAGCGTGCCGAGGCATGGTGATGATGGAGTCGGTGCCTTTTAGAAGAAAAGGTGAAGCTGCGAAGTGCGACGTCGAAACGCGGATGAAGCGCCTGGCACCGCGTCTGCCGAGCACTTCGTCGACGACACCGAAGAAACCTCCAAAGCTCACCAGGATGTGCTCATGAAGAATGTAACTTTCGTAGCCGAAAGGGGAATTGAATGTTTCGGGATCGATTAGGCATCCATAGGTACCCGAGCCTACTGCTTCGTGCTGAAGCAGTTCACTGTTGATACCGCCAGCGGTGATGGACAGGTCGATGTCGCGGTTGATCAGCATATCGCTGACGAAAAGAGAGTTCGTCTGCCGGAATCTCAAGCGTCCGCCCGGAATGAGTTCTCTTGCCATCTCCACCATTTTTGAGCCCAGAGCAATTTCAAAGTCGTCCGACATCCCTACCGTAATGGTTCTGCCTTCGAAAAGTCCTTTTCTACCGGCATACAGCTCGAATGTCTTTTTGGCTTGATTGAGTGACTCGGAGGCAAACGGGTAGATCTGTTGACAAAAGAGAGTGGGCTTGAGTCCACGACCGGTGCGCACAAACAACGGGTCGTTGTATGCGTTTCGCAACTGTGCCAAAGCGGCCGAAACAGCCGATTGCGTGATGTTTAAACGGATTGCCGCGCGCGAGGCACTGCCCTCTTCAAATACGGCCTCCAATACGCGGAACGCATTGAGGTTGAAGTTGTCGATATAAGAGTTGCTCATATCAGATTCTCCTGCCCATCTGTATTCACAGGGAGGTGGCAGTCGAATAATAACCGCATTACTAATACCGGACATACCGGCTACATAAGGAGGTTTGATATGAGCAAGCATGTTGTAGCAGCTTTGCAATTGGGTTCTGATCCGCGTGGCAAGCAGGCTACGCTCGAAAAAATTCTCTCGTACGAGGACCAGATCAAGGAAAGCGGCAGTGAACTCGTCGTGCTCCCGGAAGGTCTCCTCGGATCCTATCCCAAGGGTGAAATTTTCGGAACCTACCTTGGCTACCGCCTTGATGAAGGCCGCGAAAAGTTTTGCCAGTACTTCAAGAACGCCATCACGGACAACGGCCCTGAGAGCGAAGAGCTCGCAGGCCTTTCCGCCCGCACCGGCGCTTCTTTGGTGGTGGGCTGCATTGAGCAGACACAGCATGCGCTCTTTTGTGCCGCATTTTTCTATGACCCGGAAAAGGGGCTTGTCGGCATCGCAAGCTTATGCCGACGGCGTCCGAACGTCTGATCTGGGGACAGGGCGACGGCTCGTACATGCCGGTGGTTGAAACCAAGGTCGGTCGCGCAGGCGCCGTCATTTGCTGGGAAAACTACATGCCGCTTTTCCGTGCCTACATGTATAGCCAGGATCTTGAAATTTACTGTGCTCCGACCGTCGCTGTGACGGACATCTGGCAGGCATCCATGCGGCACATTGCGCATGAAGGCCGTTGCTTTGTAGTCTCTGCGGTTCAGTATTTGCCGCCGCCTGAAGTCCTGGGCGTTGATGTTCCGCACTGGGATCCCAAGGAAGAACTCATGCGAGGCGGTTCAGTCATCATTGATCCGCAGGGCAACGTTCTGGCGGGACCTCTCTATCACGAAGAAGGCCTGCTGACAGCTGAAATTGATACGGACGATATTGTTCGCGCCCGCTACGACCTTGATGTTTCAGGACACTACGCGCGTCCCGACGTCTTTAAGCTTGTCGTCGACACTCGCCGCAAACTCAACGTGGAAAAAGTGACGGAAGACTGCTGCTGTCAAGACAAATAGGGGGGGGAGACATGGAAATGCATTTAATCATTGCTCAGCTCATCATTGCCGCCACGTTGATTTTGATGATCATTGGCAGAACGCCTCTGTTCATGACAGCCATGTTCGGGGCGACCCTTGCGGCTCTCGTGGGCGGCATTCCGCTCACGGCGGCGCAAGGAGTCTCCATCAAGTCGCTTCTGATCGGCGGCTTGAACCCGGTGCTCGTTGATATGGCAGGTATTCTGCTTTTCATCGGCATCATGAAGACCTCAGGCTTCCTCTCAGTCATCATTAAGGAAGTCATCAAGTTCGGCAACTATGTGGGCGGTGGCCCGGGCATTATCACGGCTGCGGCATTCGTTGCTGGCGTGATCGGCATGTTCGTGGGCTACACGCAGGCTGCCATTACGGGTGTGATTGCCGGTCCCGCGGCTATCAAGCTCGGCGTCAAGCCCAATGAAGCGGCTGGCGCCCTGCAGCACGCCAACAACCTCGGCTGCGGCGCAGGCTTCGCACATCCGACCGAATTGAGCATTCTCGCGTTGACGGGGCTTACCTTCGGCATGTTCAACATCTGGATGGCCATTTCTGCCTTTGCCATCATGGGCGCCGGCTGGTGGCGCATGAGAAATCGCATCGTTGCAGAAGGCGGTCAGGTTTCGAAGTTCTCCAAGGAACAGATCAAGTCGATTTTGGACGGCTTTGACAAGACCGACCACATCAACCCAGTGAAGGCCTTTATCCCGTTCATCGTCCTGCTCGTGTTTGCTTCAAGTGGCATCCCGGTCTTCGTGGTCTGCTTCGTTGCAGCGCTGCTCACGATTCTGCTTTCCGGCAGAAACATCATGCAGAGCGAGACCGATATGGTCGAAGGCGTCAAGATGCTGTCGGTTCCGTTTACGGCCATCATCATCTTCTTGTTCCTTTCTGGCGTTATCAACAACGTTGGTGTGATCGATACGCTCAAGAACTTCTTTGAGCCGATCCTCAACACGGCTCCGATCGCCCTGATGTTTGTCGTGTCCATGATTGCGGGCGTTGTGACCCAGTCCTATACGGGCGCTGCCGCCATCATCTTGCCCTTTGTCACTCTCGTGATGGGCACGGGTGCTGATCCGATGGCCATCGCTGTGGCGGCTGCTTCGGGAGGTAACATCGGCCAGTACTACCTGACCGGCGGACCGGTGTCAGGTCTAAACACTGTGACGCCTGTGGTTCCGGGTTCCGACCTGCGCGGCGCCAACCTGTTCCAGCGTCCGAACCATATCGTGGGTGCCATTGTGGCCGCCATCATCACGGTTGGTCTTGCACTGGTCTAGCACAAATCGTCAAATCCATCATCGACATCTCGTCGTTTTAATAGCCCGGTTGTTCCTATGTGTCATCCGGGCTCTTTTTTCGAAAATGCAAAACGCACACTCATAGAAGTTTGGAATCAAAAGACGGGAAGCTCTTGTTTTCTCCGACTTGGCTAGAAGAAACCAAAAGCGCTCCAAAAGGCGAAAAAGCAGACAAGTTATGAAGAAATTGAGAATCGCAGTTACGGCAGACACCATGCCTGAAATCTCCCACGTCACCAACATCATCCGGGCGCCGTTCAGTCCGCGTCAGCTCGTTGAGTTCATTGCTGAGCTTGATGCCATTCCGGTTGTGCTCCCTGAAGGCCGATAAGCGCAGAACTGCCAATGCCTGGATTCTGAGGGCCATAAGCAAAAAGCAACGAGAGTTGCTCTCGTTGCTTTCTGTTGATCTTCCCCCGAAGGTCCTCCGTTAGGGATCATTTGATCGGGAGTTCGGGCATTCATAAAAACCGCTGACGCTGATGTTGAGCATTTCGAAGGCTCGCCGGATGGGTAAACAGGATTGCCGTCCGATCTGAGCGCGACCGTAACAACGTTCAAGGTAGGCGTACTTCTTTACGGCATTTTGGCGAAGTACGACGCCGCTTTTTTTTAATCAATCTCGGCTTCACGTTGCCGAAGCAGTTTGCGTGACCGAGCAATTTCATCCATCGCAAATAGTTCTTCTGCAGGCATTGTTCTGCGTGCTGTAACGCACCATCGATTAAGTGTTTTGCTACTGATTCCCAAGTGGCGAGCAACCGACAATTACGATTCACCATTTTGGACTCGTGCAACAGCTGCGCGTTTGAATTCTTCTGAAAAGCTTCTGTGCATTTCTAATCCTCTTTTTGTTCCGATTTTAAAAGTGAGGATCAGAATTCCGCTTCTTCAACTTGGTTCAAAGTCATGAGAAACTTGTCCGAAAGACGCTCAAACGCCGATTTTATAGATTCAGCGGGCTCGATCGCAAAGTTGATAAAGTTATCGCGAATTTTATATAAAAAGAGGATTGCATCGCATTTTTGATACGAAGCAATCCTTCGGATAGCTCAAATCAGCGTGGCGCAGAAATCAAACGGTTTTGCTAACTTTTGCTTTTTGATCGGCCAGCGGCAGGCGGATCTTAACGCGCAGACCGTGAGGCTTGTTGTTTTCCAGCGTGACCATGCCGTCGCTGCGGCGTACGATGCGATCAACAATGGCAAGGCCTAAACCTGTCCCCGTGACACCTCCGCGGGCGCTGTCACCGCGCTCAAAAGGACGCATCAGGCGATCGGCCTGGCTCATGTCAAGGCCGGGACCTTCGTCGCTCACCGTCAGAATGGCGCTTGTCTTGTCTCGGTAAACCTCGACCGACAGATGAAGTAGATCGTCGTCGCTTTTGCCGTAGCGCAGAGCGTTGGTAAAGAGGTTTTGCACGACACGCGAGAACTCGATCGGGTTGGCCTGAATGAGTATGTCGTCCTCAATGTCGACCTTCAGTTTGACCGCCGGATCGATTTCAAGGCGGGCCGAAGAGATGGCATGCTTGACCGTTGCGGCAAGGTCGACCTTTTCCATGGGCTGCGTGCTGCGACGCGCGTAAGCCATGAATTGGTTGACGATGGTTTCCATCTGCTCGAGGTCGCTGATCATGTTGTTGCGGGTGTCATCGGGCAGATTGGCCATTTCAGTTTCAAGACGCAGACGGGTGATCGGCGTGCGCAAATCGTGCGAGACACCGGCAAGCAGCATTTCGCGGTCGTTTTCCACGCGGGTGATGTCCTGCACCATGCGGTTGAAACTCGAATTCACCTCACGCAGTTCGATGGGCCCGCTTTCTTCGGGGAGATTGGCGGGCATCGTGCCTCGGCCGAACGCACGCGCGGCCGCTGACAGTTTGTTTAAGGGATCGATCACTCGCCTTGTGAGTGCCGTGGCGCCCAAAATGGATGCTACAAGAGAAGCAAGAGCCCACCATATCCATGTCGTACCGTAACTGGGATTGATGAGAGTGAGATTGCTCATCAGCCAGTATTCGTCGCCGTCGATCGAAATCGAAACCCACAGGCCGTGCTCGCCGTTGACCGAGCTCGCGATCACGGTTTCAGGGCTCAGGTGCGTGTGCACGTAGTTTTCGATGTCGGCTACCGACCAGGGCGAGCCGACGTCGGAAGACAAGGGCATGGCGACGTCGGTGCTTTCTTTGGGAAGAATGCGAAGACCTTCGCGGCTGGCGAGCACCATCAGCAGGTCGGGACGATAGAAGGGATCTGCGCTGATGAGTGCGTAGCGCGTGAGGTTTGCCATCGTAACGATTTGGCGCGCAGCACCGATCGCGTACGGCGTTTCGTTCAATACGCGGAAACTTTGAAGCCAACCCATCACGCAGAAGACGATGAGCAGCATCATGAGAATAAAGGTGCGCCAAAACAAATTGGGGGCGCGGGTGTTATTGGGGGTGGCCATTACAACGGGACCGCAGAAAGCTGTCGATCGAATATCAAGAAAAGGGTTTGCGCATTGTAGCCGCGGCAAAGAGCGAAAAAGGCTGCCTCAAGAGAATTCCTGAGACAGCCTCGGGTTGAGCGGAGACGAAAATCAGGCCTTGTTGGCGTCCTGAGGATCGTCCGGAATGAAGACGTAGCCCAATCCCCAAACCGTCTGCAGGTAGCGCGGCTTGCTCGGATCGGGTTCGATGAGCTTGCGCAGACGGCTCACCTGAACGTCGAGCGAACGGTCGAAGGCTTCGTATTCGCGGCCGCGTGCCATTTCCATGAGCTTGTCGCGGGACAGCGGTACTCGCGGGTGACGGGCAAAGGCTTTCAGCACGGCAAATTCGCCGGTCGTAAGCGACACGGTTTCGCCGTTTTTGCGCAGTTCGCGACGGCCGAGGTCGAGTTCAAACTCGCCGAACACCACTACTTCCTTGTCCAAAGACGGGGCGCCCGGTTCATCGGCGCGCGGACGGCGGCGAAGCACAGCGTGGATGCGGGCGAGCAGTTCGCGCGGATTGAAGGGCTTGGCGATGTAATCATCGGCACCGAGTTCCAGACCGACGATGCGATCGACGTCTTCGCCACGGGCGGTGAGCATCAGCACCGGCGTCATGTCCTTGCTTGCACGCAGACGGCGCAGAATCTGCAAGCCGTCTTCGCCGGGCAGCATCAGGTCGAGAATGAGTGCATCGAAGCGTTCGCGCATCCAGATGCGGTTCATCGCCGGAGCGCCGTCGGCCACCGAAACGCTAAAGCCGTTATCGCCGAGATAACGGCGCAGCAGGTCGCGAAGACGGGGATCGTCGTCAACAATCAAAACCTTCGGCGTGCGTTCTTGTTCAGCCATGTGACATCCTTTTCAATATGTTCTTGTTCTCATTGCGGCCCCGCAGTGCGGATAGGTTGTCACCTATCAAAAAGGCAGAAATAGCGGCCGCTTTACGTTTTGCTTATTGTGCCTGTTACAAATTCGAGTTGGGGAAACCAACAACCTCTGTTACAAATTTCGCAGCGCTGTTGCCAAATGGCCTAAATGCCGACATTCTCAGTACGTGAAAAACAGGTTAAGCTTCCAGAGTCTCAAAGAATGGACATATTTCTGCTCTGATGATCCTCAGTCTGCGTCAATTTTTATTCTCTGCCTGTGCATGCGGATGCTGCAGCGTTGCTGTTGCCCAAGACACCTCGGTGCAGTTTTTCGTCTTTGGCCCGAGCTTGGACGAGCAGCCCAAGGTTTTGATGTGGGAACAGATGACGCCCGAACAGCGGGCGCAGCTCTGGCCGCTCCTGACGCACGAGCAGCGTCTTTTGCGTTGGCGGCACATGACGCAGGACGAACGGCGCATCATGCGCAAGAACATGACGCCGGTCGAGCGCAAGAACCTCAAACGTCGTTTTGTGATCGACCGTTTGCCGCCTGAGGAAGCCAAGAATCTCAAAACCCGCAAGATGACGCCCGCCGAACGCGAACTGCTTCGTCGGCAGGTGATTGAAGTGCATGTGGAAATGCGCGGCGGCGTTCCTTACAACTGCAACGACCCGACTGACTGTCGGCGAGCCCGTAAACAGTCCGGCCTTGACGTTCAGCAACTCCGTCAAACGGTCCCTGCCGAAACCAAGGTCGCAAAGCCGGCAGCGACCCTGACTGTTCCTGCAAATCCACCGGCTCCTGCAGGTGCTTCCGAAAGCGCCCGCGTACTCACAATGCCTTAAGTTCCGAGGCGCCGGACATTCCGGTTACGCTGAAACAGCGGTGACGTTGCTCACGATTCTGCCGTCGGCCAATTGCGTCTTGAAAATCGTCACCTCAACTCCGAAGGCTTCGGTCAGTGTCTCGGCGGTGAGCACTTCCTCGGCTTTTCCGAAGACAAAACGCTGTCCGGGCAGCATCACCAGCGCCTGATCGCTGATCTCAAGCGCATGCGCCGGGTAGTGTGTGTTGATAAGGCAACCTACGCCTCGTTGGCGCAGGTCCCGAATGCAGGAGAGCACCTTGAGCTGGTTTTTGAAGTCAAGATTGCTCTCGGGTTCATCCATCACGAGAAGCTCCGGTTCGGCGGCAAGCGCACGGGCGATCAGAACCATCTGATATTGGCCGCCTGAGAGCTGTGAGCAGCTTTGATGCAACAGATGCTGCACTCCGACGAATTCGATTGCCCGATGCGCAACCTCAAGATCGTGAGCCGAAGGTTTGCCGAACAAAGCTACGCGGGAGCTTCTGCCGAGAAGTACTGTTTCTTCAACGGTGTAGGAAAAGGGAGCGCTCTTGGCTTGCGGCACATAGGCAATGCGTTGCCAGAAGCGTTGAGAGGACATGTGAGCGGCGTCGGCTCTGTCCAAAAGAACACTGCCTTGAGACCACTTTTCAAACCCGAGGATGCACTTTAAAAGTGTGGTTTTACCCGCGCCGTTGGCTCCGAGAACGCTCATGACCGAGGGAGTGGCGAGCTCAAAGGAGAGGTTTTCAAAGAGAGGGCGGCGGTTCGGATAGTGAAATGCCGCATTTTCAACCGAAAGAATCACGCGTGCCTCCCTCAGAGAAAAGTGCTTTTGCGGCGCAACAGCATCAGAAAGATCGGTGCGCCGACAAGACTCGTGAGTACGGAAACGGGAATTTCCATCTGTGCGGCGCTGCGTGCAATCGTGTCGCAGACCAAAAGGAAAACGGCGCCGAACAGAAAGCTTGCAGGCACGACCGTGCGGTTGTCGCTGCCGCAGACAAGGCGCACGAAATGCGGAATGAGCAGACCCACCCAGCCGATCAAACCGCACATGCTCACGCATGCGGCGGTGACGGCCGTGGCTGCCGTGACGATGAGAAATCGCA
>ERZ780162.2652-NODE-2652-length-10948-cov-4.072615_pt1 | contig 10948 bp, 9 predicted proteins | sample MGYA00511474_ERZ780162 | MGnify/ENA primary metagenome ERZ780162 (study PRJEB29588, sample SAMEA2143633) | human gut metagenome | biome: human gut; feature: human-associated habitat; material: faeces | place: Denmark | collected 2008/2010 ...
GGTGGATCCATGATGATGGCATCGTAATGATTTCCACGCCGGATTTCACGTTCCACGAATTTCACACAGTCGTCTACCAGCCAGCGGATAGGCGCGTCTTTCAGACCGGATGATACGGCGTTCTCCTTGGCCCAGGTGACCATGCCTTTGGATGCGTCCACATGCGTGACCTGTGCGCCTGCCGCCGCGGCTGGAGAGGCCGCGGCGGATGTGACGCCTGCTCAGGCTGCGCTGGCTGCTGAGGTGTCGGCCGAGGCTGCTGCGGGGGTCGAGGTCGGCGACGCGCCCGCGTCCGAGATTGCTCCTGCGGGGGCAGAAGCTGTCGGCGCGCCCTCATCTGCTGCGGCTTCTCCTGCTGCCGCTGAGGTATTGGGAAACGATAGTTCCGCGGAGGCGGCGAGCGACGAGCGCCCGCTTCCCGCGTCCGAAGGGGGTGCGCGATGAGCGAGCCGCAGCAGATATTTCGCCTTCGCTTGACGTTTGCCAAGCAGGGACGCCTCGCGATGCTGTCGCATCTGGAAGTCGCCCGCGCGCTTGAGCGCACTGTGCGCCGCGCGGGTTTGCCTTATGCGGTGAGCCAGGGCTTCTCGCCCCATATGCTCATTGCGTTCGGCGCGGCGCTGCCTGTCGGCGTCGGAGGGACTCACGAGATCGCCGACGTCCGTCTGACGCATTACGTTTCCGCTGACAAGGCGCTTTCTGCTCTGCAGGAGGCGAGTGTGGCCGACCTTATGGTGAAGGATTGTCGCTACATCGAGCCCAAGGCTGCTGCTGCTTCGGTTGCGTTTCCCGTGAGCACGTATCGGGCGCTTCTGTCGTGCACACCGGCAGTGCTCCCGCTGCCCGATGAGATTCACGTGGTGCGCAAGAAGAAGGAGAAGGTGCTGCGTCCTGCCGAGTTCCTCGTGGGGGACTTCCAACTCACGGGTGCCGTTGCCACCTTCAAGTTGGAGGCGAAGCCGACGGGTAGCTTACGTCCGGACTTGCTTTTGCGTGAGGCGGTCGACAACTACAATTTGGCTGCTTCGGGGGAGATTGTTCAAGGCGTGACCTGGGTGGAGAACGCAGTGGCCCCGGAGACGATGATTGCGAAGAAGGCCGAGCGCGGGCTCGATTTGCCTTGCTGCGATGGCGATGCGCTTCGTATCCTGAACATCACGCGAATCGCGCAGGAGTAGGGGAGCGCGTTGCAGGTTGCCAGGCACTGAGCGCGACGATGGCTGTCGGGCTGGGGTGCGCTCAGTTTGCGATGTCGGGCTGGTTGCATCGAGGGAAAGCCGTTTCGCGTACGGTATCGCGTATGGGCAAATCGCTTCTTCGAGAAAAGTTTCGCCGCAATGGGGCAACTTGCGGTACAATAGCTAACGCTGCAAATCGCGGGTGTGGTTCAATGGTAGAACTTCAGCCTTCCAAGCTGATAACGCGGGTTCGATTCCCGTCACCCGCTCCATGAAACACCAGGCCAGAGGCTCAAAGCTTCTGGCTTTTTTAGTTCAGCGGACAGTCTCAATAATAAGTTGCGAAATTGTTTTCGGTCGCTTCGGTATGCTGCTAATTGCTTGGCGCGGCGCTGTTGCTTTTGCCTTTGGGCAAACGTATGGTTCGCCTGCGATTTAATAGAATCATGCACTTGCTCGTACGGATGCGAACTTGCCGATAATCCTCGCTCGATCTACTTCTGTACAAGAATGACGATAAGTTATGGAGGAATAGTGAATATAGCTCTCAAAGCGTCTAGAGTGTACCGAAAATGTCGCAGTTAGAGCATGGCTGAGATTAGCTATTCCACACTTGTATTGTCTTTGGGGAGTAAAACACAATTCCTTCATAACTTATCGTCATTTTTGTACACGACCTCTAGCGGTCGGGGGCTTCGTTGTTCGCTTTCGTCGATTTCCGTGCCCCTGCTTCTTCAGGCAAAACGTATCGACGAATTTCGGCCTGAGGGTGCGAGGGCGGCTGGGCGGTCTCGGTGATTTTCCGCCTCTGGCAAAGCGGCGCGAGCTCGAGTGTGTTGGGTTGAACGAATTTACGCTCTTGCGTCAGCTTGTCTTACGTGGCGGACTGGTGGTTTCCTTCTCGATTTTTGGCAGCTGAGCCAGGATATGGTCGTCATTTCTTTCGAGTGGAGAAAAACGTCCCGGTGAGGGGCTTATTCTTGGGGTGAAACAATCGAGGCGAAGCCGCGTATGCGACTTCGCCTCGAAAACTCTTCAGTGGTGCCGCTCTTGCTTGCGGCGTGGGCTCATGCGTGGATGGCTGCCCGATAACGCCCTTAATTGCGACGACGTTTCAGGGCGGTGGCGATCACGCAAGCGCTTGCGCCCGCAACGAGCAGGCATCCCATGCCAATCGCGAATGCCTCATCGCCCGTCTTCGCTAGAGCGGTCTTTGCTCCCGGCTTGTCGGTGGCCGCTCCGTTGTCGGAAGGCTTATCGGTAGCGCCGGGTTGCGGAGCCGGATCGGGCTTGGCAACCGTGTAGTCGACGGTGGGAACCGGGAACTCGTATGCCTCGCCAGCCACGCCGTTGCCGTCAATCGGATGGAGCACCGCGCTCTCGTTGACCTTGAGGGTGTGGGTGCCGGGCTCGGTGGGCTTATTCACCAGCAGCTCGCTGTATTCCAGCACGACGGGCCTGCTCGGCGCGGCAGCCTCGTTCAGCGTGAGGATGAGCTTCTCGTTTTCCCCAGCCTGGTACTTCAGGGTGAAGCGGTACGTGCCGTCGCTCTTCTTACCGAAACCGTAGGTCGTGGCGTCGATCTTCTCAGGTGAGAGCTTTTCGTCATTGGCGGTGAGGCTGATCTTGGCGGGGTCGTTGACGAAGTCGAAGTTAGCGCCAATAGTATCTTCAACCGTCGAACCTGCGGCGATCTTGTCCACAAGCTTGGCCTTGAGCTTGTCGAAATCGGTGTTGAGTTCGCCGTTATTTGAATTCCTGACGAGGTACTTCAGGAAGACCTGGCCGTCAAAGTCGGCGGCGTTCTTATAATAGACGTTCATGTCGTAGCCGACCTTGACCATCGACTGGAACGTGTCGTCCGTGCTCCAGAACGCGACGTCGATGTTGCACGGCGCGTTCACGTCGACGGGGATGGGGTTCGTGGTGCCGTTATTGGCGGCGGCGTCGGTGTACTCGTAGTCATACTGGGCCCAGTTCTTGTCAGAGTTCTCGTACTGGCCGCGATAGTAGGCGAGATACTCGCCGAGCTTCTCGGGGCTCTTCATGGCCTGCGAGAAAATGAAGTTCGATCCGTCGGGGAATTTCTTCCAGGCGTTATTGAAATTGTACTCGCGAGACTGCCACTCCCAGATACCGCCCATTTTGTTCGATCCATAGGGGTATGCAGCGCCGGTCACTGGATTCGTCTGCTTGGTTGGATCGCCAAACGACCTCGTATACGGTTTGGTGTAATCGCCATTCTTGCAGTAAAGGTAGGTCGCGCCGTCGCTAATCAGGATGACGTGCTTGTTCTCGGCCTTAACGGCGGTGTCCGCGTCGAGGATGCTCTTTGCGGCAAGAAGGCCGGCATCCATGTTAGTGCCCGAATGCACGCTCGAGTTCATTGCGTTCAGGATGTCGTCATAGCCCGCGACCACGTCGGTAAGCGGCAGCTGTACGTTGCCCATCTTGTTGAAAAGAACAACACCGACCTTGATGTTGAGGCCGTCAGCCTTTGCCTTCTGGTTAATCTCCTCAAGAAATGCCTTGGCCTGTTTGAAGATGTCCGTCTGTGCGGAAGCGCCGGACTTGTCCAGCACGAATACGACGTCGGCAGGTTCTGCCTCGCGCTGACCGGGGAAGGAAAGAGTGACCTTAGTTTCGAGGTTCTCGTCGAGTGCGGTCGCAGTCTTGACGTTTTGCGTTAGCGCTGCGGACTGGTCCGTTGCCCCCGGAATATCCTCAGCAGTGGCTTGGGGGGGGTAATCACCGATACCCCAAACGTCAAGGCTGCGACCGAGCAAACTGCCACGGTTCGTTTGAGTCCCTCTAGTAGCTTTCTTGGATATCTCATGGTGTCCGCCTCCCTTTCCCCGGCAAGAATGAGATTTTCAAAGAGTGTTCGCAATCTCATTCCGATGGAATTGCTGAGCGCAATTACTAACAGTGTGCTTAGTATAACCCGTCATGTGATATTTGACGTAAAAAATGTGGTGCATATATGCGAATGGTTGTGATGGCCTTGGTAAATCGGGTTGAAAGTGGTAAGAGACGCGCAAATTTCGTTAGGGGACGATGCTCGTAAGGTGGGTGCAGCGGGGAAGGGCAGGGGCCGATCGCTTGCAAAGTCTTTCCTGCGGATTTCGATTCTTCTGCTATAATCGATGCCGCTGTGCAGCGTCGGGATGTGGCGCAGTTTGGTAGCGCGCCTGCTTTGGGAGCAGGATGTCGCAGGTTCGAATCCTGTCATCCCGACCATTCGATTGCCCGCCATGTGCGCCCATGGCTCAACGGATAGAGCATCGGACTTCTAATCCGACGGTTGCAGGTTCGAGTCCTGCTGGGCGCGCCAGATTTTCCCAGTTCATCGGCTTGATTCGGCTACTCTTTTCCCTTGTCGTTTAGCTCAATTTCGGGCTTTGGTCACAATATGGTCACAATGCCTCGGCCTAGGCGGTTTTCGCGGCCTTCTCGGGGTGCTCCATGACGGCGGCTAGCAGGTCCGCGGCCTGCTTGTCGTTGCCCGGCATGGCGTGCGCGTACCAGTTGAGCGTTATGCTGGCGTCCGCATGGCCGCAATGACTGATGGTTTTCGGATGCTCGAAGGCGGACGCTGGGGCGGTAGCCATGCGAGGTTGCGCGTGCGGCGGTCGGCGTGTATCATACGGGGTGCGGTGCCCCGGCCTATCGGGCGGCATCGTGCGTAGATTACCCGGCTAGCTTTCCTAGGGCACGCCGGGTTTTTCTTTGCCTAAATGCTGTTCACTTGTTTCGGCCAAGGCCGACGATACCGATTACCACCGTGAAAATCGCGCAAAGCGCCAAAACCGTGTTCGTATCCATCGGCAACACCTCCAATCATCCCGGAAATGCCGCCCAACAAGCAAAGCACCGCGAGGGGCATTATACGCGAATGCCGCCCTGCGGAAGGATGCGAGGGCATGGGAAGGCCCCGCCGAGGCAGAGCCTTCCCGTCAGTAGCAGGCGTTAGGGTCGGGTACGTGGTTCGACGGCTCGCCTCTCCTAACGCACTCCATGATGTATTCGGGGTCTTTGACGCAGTACGGCGGCTTTTCCCCGAAAGCGACCTCGTAAGCTTCTACGGCCTTCTTGTACTCCTCCGTTACTTGGATCTGGGCCATACCCCTCCCTCCTCCGTATGTGCCCGCACCCGCCGATGGGGCCTTGTTGGCGACTCTGCCGTGCATGTCGCGATGCGGCGCGTACAGCTCGCCGCTCAAGTCCCTTGCCGTCTTCTTTGAGCTTGTCCAGCAGCGTTATGGGTGCCGCAAAGGATTGCCCCTCGATTGGTGCCGACAAGCTCCTTGTCCAGCACCTCGCTCAGCACCGAGGCGAGGCTGCTCGCGCTCGCGAGGTTGTACGCCAGGGTCTCGGCCTTCGTCGCCGCGTCATGGACGGCGCTTCTCGTTTGGTTGGTCATAGCGGTTTCTCCTTTAGGATAGCCGCCGAGTCGTGCCGATTTGTTGGTCACAATATGGTCACAACGCACAATATCGCCGCATATTGTACTAGTACATAATCGCAGGTTAGACGGGCGTAACGATGCGCGGGTATACGCTGTTGCATCCAGAAAATGCGTCTTCTAATCCGACGGTTGCAGGTTCGAGTCCTGCTGGGCGCGCCATTTCTTTGTGCAGGTAAGCAGCTCTTTCCTTGCGAAAACAAGCGATTCGCTAAAATTTGCGACTTATTAAAATGCGCCACTCGCGTGTCGTTTGCAAATGGCGCATTTCTTCATTCCCCATGATAGCCAAGGCAATTCGTGCGGGAAAACAAGGCGCACGTCGTGAGGCTTGCGGCCTGTAGTCCTGCCGGCGCCGCTACCTCGACAACTTTTCGCGCAGCTCAACAAGGGCATTCCCGCGATGCGAGATGGCGTTTTTCTCCTCGGGCAGGGCTTCTGCCAGTGTACGTTTGAAATCGAATACCTCGGCTAAGAAGAGCGGATCGTAGCCGAAGCCGTGCTCTCCGTGCTCCTCGTGCCCGATGCGGCCTTCCACCGTGCCGTGCGCATCCGTCTCGTCGCCGTTCTCATCCAAAAAGACAAGCGTGCACACGAAGCGCGCCGTTCGCTCTTCGTCGGGGGTTTCGCCCAGCTCGCGCAGCAGCTTCGCGTTGTTCGCGGCGTCGTCGCCATGCTCGCCGGCATAGCGTGAGGAGAACACGCCCGGCGCGCCGTCGAGCGCATCGACCTCGAGCCCCGAGTCGTCCGCAAGCACGGCGACGGGATGCCCGAGCGCTTCCTTCGCGGCTTCCCAAGCTGCCTTCGCCTTGATGCGCGCGTTGCCGAGGAAGCTGTCGGCGTCCTCGGCGGGGTCGGAGTCGATGTGCGCTTCTTTGAGCGTGCGGAATTCCCATCCAGGGAAGTCGAGGGCGTGGGCGATTTCCTCCGCTTTGTGGGCGTTGTTGCTCGCAATGATGACGGTTTTCAGGTTTGACATGGGGTTTCCTTACGGTAAATCGACGTGGTTGACCTGGCCGATAGCGTGTCCGAAGGCGCGTCCGCCGAAGCGCTCAAAGCCCTCGATGTCTGTGCCAGTCGTGTTGAACTCGTAATGCGCGACGGCGTCGGGGCTGGCAAGCTCTCCGCGGCGGGCGAGTATCTCCGCCACGTCGATCGCGGTTTCGTGGGCGGACGAGATAAGTGTGACGTCACGCCCGATTACGCCTCCGATCAGCGCTTTCAGCAGAGGGAAATGCGTGCAGCCCAGCACGAGCGTGTCGATTTCGCAACGGCGCAGCGGGTCGAGGTAGTCCTGCGCGATTTCCTGGAACGCAGGGCGAATGTAGACTTTCGACGCGAGCGAGGTGAACTCCTCGATGGGGCCTTCCGCCATCTTGATGCCTTGCTCAGCGATGTCGACGAAGCGCGGTGTTGCCGTGGAGAAGACGGTGATGCCGGCGTCGATGTGACGAATCGCCTTGGTGTAGGCGTCGGATTCCACCGTTGCCTTCGTGGCGATGACCCCCACGCGGCGGTTCTTCGTTGCGTGGGCGGCGGCACGCGCACCTGGCTCGACCACGCCGATCACAGGTACGGGCAGCGTTTGCTGTGCGTGGGAAAGACCCGCCGCGGTCGCCGTGTTGCAGGCGATCACTATCATTTTCACGCCGCGGCTCACGAGCCACGACCCGATTTGCTGCACGAATCCGTCGACCTCGGAAAGGGGCCTGGGACCGTAGGGGCCTCGCGCGGAATCGCCCAGGTAGATGAGGGATTCGTTCGGCAGCTTCTTCGCGATGTCGCGCGCGACGGTAAGCCCGCCGAATCCGGAGTCGAAGATGCCGATGGGCGCATCGCTTGTGCGGGTGAGAATGGGTTGGGTGTTCGCTGTGGGTTCCATGCCTGGAAGTATACCCCAGCTGCTCGAGCGTGCTCGGTGCACCACAATATGACCAACGGCTTGTTCGTGGAGTGCGCGCAGAGGTCCGCGAGCGGGCGTTCGTGGGGCGGGCGTTCCTTTTATTATTTTTGCCAATAAAATTATAATGGACGTTTTAAAAATTACAACAAATCGGCGGCGAAATATAATCTCCTATTTGTCTAAAAGGCTGAATATTACTGTTTACGCCTAAAAATTGCCAATTACCCTTGATTTTTTCAAGGGGGGGGGTAAAAATAGAAGTTCTCCCCTCTTTTTTTATAAATTTCGTTGCTTTTTGTCATATTAATGATATACTTAACGTATGTTGCTATGTCCAGTTATAGCATAGCGTGAGAAGCGGGGGGAGAGAAAATGATAGATGTCAGAGAGAGCACAGATAAACTGAAAATATTGATTGTAGATGATTCTGAGCTGAACCGTGAACTTCTCGCAGGTATGCTGGAGGATGAATATGAGATTTATCAAGTTGAAAATGGTAAGAAAGCAATAGATATTTTAGAGGAGAACAGAGAACAGTTTAAACTTGTTTTACTCGACATAAATATGCCGGTTATGGATGGCTATGAAGTACTTTCCATTATGAAGCGAAGAAAGTGGCTTGATAAACTTCCAGTAATTGTTATTTCAGCAGAAATCAGCGGGGAAAGTGTAAAGAAAGCATACGAGCTTGGAGCGAGTGATTATTTTGTACGTCCGTTTAATGTAGCTATCGTACTTAGAAGAGTTAGAAATATGATTACTCTTTATGATAATATTTCAAGTAATTTAAAAGATGCAGTTACTATGCTGTCTACGATTTTCTATCGTATATTAAAGATTGATTTAGAGGCAGATTCTTATGAGATTATAGAGCAGGGGAATAGTGATCCTTTAAGAGAACTGTATCAAAAGGAAAGTATATCCGCATGTCTGAAAGATGTTGCAGAAAAGGGGTATATTCATGAAGAAGACTACAAAGAATATACAGAGTTTTGTTCATTAGAACATTTGAAAAAAATCTTTTTAGATGGAAGTCAATATGCCAGCCTGCAGTATCGGAGAGTTCTTGAGGGACAGTATCGATGGGTTTCCATGGAAATTGTGCGAAGCACCGAATATCGAGAAGATAATCAGCAGGTTGTAATGTATATTCGTGATATTAATGATGACTACTTGAAACTTTTACAGATGGCAATGTGTCACACATTGGATTCTGTGGGAATTGTGTCAGCTAATATTTCTCAGGGTATTTGTCTTTCCTTTGCTGGCAGGAGAGATGAATTAGAATGTCAGAGTGAGGAAAGTATCGATACATATATACAAAGAGTCAGTGAAATGATTCCAATGCCTGAATCAAGGGAACATTTTTGCCAGGTGTTCTCTCAGCAAAATATGTTGAAGCTGTTTACAGAGGGTACGGCGGCTTTATCTATGGAAGCAGCATTTTTTTATTCGGAAGAACAACAGCCATGTGTTCTTCGTATTAATGTAGATATGGCATGCAATTCTTTTTCAAGAGAGATTGAAGGCGTGTTACATTTTACAGATGTTACAGTAGCGTATCTTATTGAGAATGTGCCGCAGAAGATTTATCAGAAGGATTATGAGAATATTATAATTATTGATGCGAAGAGAGAGAAGATGATAAAGACAGATGTCTTGTCTTCTGTTATATCTGATTATCTGAAGAAAGAAGAGGCATATGAAGGCTACCGTTCTTATAGTTCACACAGAGCCGTTGTAGAAAGTGAACGTGAGAGGTTTAAAAAATGTGTGGAACTTTCCACAATAAAAGAGGGGCTTCGTAAAGACAAGCAATATTTTTTTACAATTCATGAAACAGATAAAACAGGGGAAGTAAGATTAAAAAGATACTCTTATATTTATATTGATGAGAGAGTTGATATAATTGTTGGAGCGAGAGAAGATATTACAGAATTTTCAGAAAAAGATGTTCTGACAGGCGGATATAATCGTCGGGGATTTATTCGAATTACAGAACGTCTTTTGAATGAGGTTCCAGATAGAACTAAATATGCCGTTCTATTTTTTAATGTGAAGAATTTTAAGGCGGTAAATGAATTGTTTGGCGTGGAGAGTGGCGATGTGGTTCTTCAGAATATATTTAGAACGCTGACACGTTCAAAGTTATCGCCAGTTATTACTGCAAGAGTAGAGTCAGATCATTTTGTATGTCTGGTAGAGAATAAGAATCTTGATTTTGAAGAACTTACCTCAGTTTGTGATAATAAGTTCGTAAAAGACGGCAAGTGTATGAATTTGATTATTCGCTGTGGTATTTTTTATGTGGAAGAGAAGCCGATGAAGATTTCGGGAATGATTGACAGAGCAAAACTTGCGAAGCGCTATATTACTGATGAGTATGTGCAGCCATACATGGTATATGATCATTCCATGCAGGTTGCATATATAGATAAGGCTAAGCTCGCCGGAGAATTACAGGAAGGCATTGCGAAGGAACAGTTTAAAGTATATTACCAGCCGGTAATTGATACAAAGACAGGAAAGATTGCATCGGCAGAAGCATTAATCCGTTGGATTCATCCGGATAAAGGATTTATTTCCCCAGCTTTGTTTATACCTGCATTAGAGGAGAATGGCCATATTTCAGAACTTGATTTCTATGTTCTTAAAAAGGTATGGCAGTTTATCAATGATTGATGTGAGAATAATAAATTTGTTGTTCCAATCTCCGTAAACTTATCCTGGATGGATTTCTACGATGAAATTATGATGGAAAAGATTCTAAAAGAAATGGATCGCTTCAGGGAAAATGGCAGAGAACATATGGCACGTTTTGAAATTACGGAAACATCCTACGCTGCTATCAGAGAAAATAGAAGCGGTATTCTTGAAAGTCTTAGAATTAAGAATGCAAAGATTCTCCTAGATGACTTTGGAAGTGGCTTTTCATCCTTTGGAATGCTGCAGGACTATGACTTTGATATCTTAAAGATTGATATGAGCTTTATCCGTAAAATTGGCGAGAATCCAAAGACAAAAAGTATTGTCCATAGTATTATCGGAATGGCACATGAGATAGGTATAAAGACTGTTGCAGAAGGAGTAGAAACGGAAGAACAGGTAAGCTTCTTAAGACAGAGCGGCTGTGATTACATTCAGGGATATTACTATTCCAAACCATTACCAGAAGAAGAGTTTGTGGGGTTTCTGGAAAAAGCAGATGCAGAATAGCAGGTCTGAAAAAGTGTACAGTAGGCGAAGGAGACGCCCTCTTTTGATAAATAAAGCATATTTGTGACTTTGGTCGCGGCAGGTTGAATGCTCGCTTACAACGCTCGCATTCAACCTTTGCTCCGAGGCCACAAATATGCTTTATTTATCAAAAGAGGGCTGTCTTTGGCTATTGTGGTTTTGAGC
>ERZ780162.2655-NODE-2655-length-10939-cov-4.396454_pt1 | contig 10939 bp, 13 predicted proteins | sample MGYA00511474_ERZ780162 | MGnify/ENA primary metagenome ERZ780162 (study PRJEB29588, sample SAMEA2143633) | human gut metagenome | biome: human gut; feature: human-associated habitat; material: faeces | place: Denmark | collected 2008/2010 ...
GATGGTCCTGGGCCGAGGCGGTGAGGCTATCCGGCGAAAAGCCTACAGCGGTACAAAACCGGCGGTAATTCTCCTCCACATTTTCCCTTCTGTCGCCCCGGGAAAAGCTCAGGTTCATGCTCCACAGATCGCTCTCACTGACGCCGCCCGCCCGCATGGTCATCATGTGGCTCACCAAACCCGTTTCACTGATTGCCGGAAATGTCAGATATTCCGCTCCGTTTTTCCGGGAAAGCTCCATTCCCGGCCGGATTCCCGCTTTTCTTTTCAGTCCGTCCATCTTCTCCATACCTGTATACCTGCCTCTTTCCTTCTGCCGACAGCCGCCGCACAGCTCTCTGCCGTGTAACAGCCACATTACAACAACATGTTAAAAACTCCCAATATAATCAAAAGCATTCTGATACCAGTTCACACGCTCCGCGCAGACCGCGACTACGTCAAACCGTACCGGAACGCTTTCTCCATAGTGTTTCCGATATAAATAATACTGTGCCGTCCGGCAGATTTTCCGCTGCTTGACGGTCCCGACGGCTTCCGCCGGCAGGCCGGCGTCCGCATTTTTCCGGTATTTCACCTCAAAAAAGACCAGATACTCCCCGTCCCGGCCGATCAGGTCGATCTCTCCCTGACGGCATCTGAAATTTCTTTCCAGAATGCGGACGCCCTTCTTCTCCAGAAAAACGGCCGCCGCCTCCTCATATGCCGCTCCGATTTCCCTTTTGTTCACTTCCGTCTCCCTTAAGCTGTAAAATGCCCGATAAAGGTTCTTCTGTGAATGGGGCAGGGACCGTATTTCTTCATCGCCTCAATGTGCGCCGCCGCACCGTAGCCCTTATGAGCGGCAAATCCGTACTGAGGGAAAACAGCATCGTACTTTTCCATCAGCCTGTCCCTGGTGACCTTTGCAATGATACTTGCCGCCGCGATAGAGGCGCTCTTTGCGTCTCCCTTTATGATCGGCACCTGGGGTATCTCAACGCCCGGTATGGTAACCGCATCGTTTAACAGAACCGAGGGCCTGACGGAAAGCTGCGCGATGGCGTCGCGCATGGCCTCGTAGGTGGCCTGCAGAATATTGATCTCATCGATCCGCTCCGGGGAAGCATATCCCACTCCGACGGCGACAGCCTCCTGCATGATCACCTCGTAAAGCTCCTCCCGCTTTTTTGCGGAAAGCTTCTTGGAATCGTTCAGATACAGAATTTCCTTTTCCGGCAGAATCACCGCTCCCGCCACAACAGGGCCTGCAAGCGGTCCTCTGCCCGCCTCGTCGATTCCGCAGACAAATCCCTTCCCGCCGTATTCCCGCTCAAAGCGCTTCATCTCCCACATCCGCTCCCGCTCCTTCTGCAGAGCGTCCAGCTGCTTATGTGCCCGCGCCAAAAGCGCCTGAACTCCTGCGCGCTCATCCTCCCGGTAACGGGCCATCAGCTCCTGCAGGGCTTCTGTCTCCTGCCGTCCGGCCAGTCCGGAAAACGCATCTTCAAACTGTTTTCTTATCTCCTGTATGCTCATTTGCTGCTCCATCTTACTGATGCTTCAGGACCCCGATCTTATTCAGAGGCCAGATGCGGACCCAGGCTTTGCCGATGATATCATCCCTGTGAATGTTTCCCACACTGACATCCCGGCTGTCCGAGCTGTTGTTGCGGTTATCCCCCAGCACGAAATACTCATCCTCTCCCAACGTGATCGGTTCCGCCGCAGCCCCCGGGAAGAGAATGGGCTCCAGCCCGTAATCCTCTTCCAGAATCTCTCCGTTGATATAGATATTTCCCTCCAGATCGATCTGCACGGTCTCTCCAGGCAGGCCGATGATCCGCTTCACATAATAGGTATTTTCCTCATACTGAAAGGGAAAAACAATGATGTCAAACCGTTCCGGATCCGAAAAATGATAGGTCAGTTTGTCCATAATAAGCTGGTCCCCGTTATGAAGCGTGGGTTCCATGGAGCTTCCGCTCACGGACGTCCGCTGTCCCACAAAGGTGATGATCAGCCAGGTGCCAAGGAGCACCACCAGAATATAGAGGATCGTGCTGAAAACTTCCTTCAATGCCTTTTTCATTTTGCTTCGCCTTCTTCCGTCTGTTTCTTTTCTGCCGCCTCCGGCCTTTCCAGGGAAATCCGTCCCAGCCGTCCGGCACGGAAATCCTCCATGATCAGAGCGGATGCACGGGCCAGATCAGCCTCGCCGCCCTTTTTGATGCAGCCCCGTCTCTTTGCCGCCGCTTCCAGCACCTGCACCGGGGTCAGCCCGCCTTCACAGGCATACCGCTCTGTCAGGCTGTCCGGGTAAAACTTCTGCAGAAATTCAATCAGGCTGAGCGCCAGCTCTTCCATCACGATGATTTCATCGTTCATGGAACCGATAAAGGCAAGGTGCATCCCCACCTGCTGATCCTCGAACTTTGGCCAGAGAATACCGGGCGTATCCAGAAGCTCCAGCTCCTTATTCAGCCGGATCCACTGCTTCCCCTTCGTCACGCCGGGACGGTTGCCCGTCTTCGTGCAGGCCTTTCCTGCAAAGGAATTGATGAAGGTGGATTTTCCCACATTTGGAATTCCCGCCACCATAGCCCGTACAGGCCGGTTCTTAATGCCCCTCTTTCTGTCTCTCTCGATCTTCTGGCTGCAGACCTCACGCACCGCATTCTGAATCTGCTTCATGCCCTGTCCGGTCTGCGCGTTGATTTCCAGCGCCTTCACGCCCTGTCCTTCAAACCAGCCGATCCACTCCCGGTTCACCGCCGGATCCGCCAGATCGGCCTTGTTTAAAAGCACCAGCCGCGCCTTCTGTCTTCCCAGGCTGTCAATATCCGGATTCCTGCTTCCAAGCGGCATCCTGGCATCCACCAGTTCGATGATCAGATCGATCAACCGGATATCCTCCTGCATTGCCCGTTTCGCCTTCGTCATATGGCCGGGGTACCACTGATAATTCATTTCCGTTCTCCTCTTTATCCTGTCGCTCACGCCGTCTTCCGACAGCTTTTTCCCTGTCAATGGACAAAGCCCGTACTGCCGCTTCCGTCCCCGCTTCCCAGCTTGAACCAGGCTTCTCCGATGATATGCTCCCGCAGCACCGGCCCGATATTTCCTGATCTGCTGTCCTCACTGCTGTTGCAGTTATCTCCCATCACAAAATATTCATTGTCGCCAAGCTTAATCTCATTTTCCGCGATTCCCGCGTCCGCGATGAGATCGTAAGCATCCTCTGTTGCCTCTCCGTTGATGTACAGCACTCCATCCCTGATCTGCACCGTATCTCCCGGGCATGCCACAACACGCTTCACATAATAATGGGTGTTCTGGTTTCCGTTCGGCAGAAACACGATCACATCCCCGGCCCCGGGATTTGCCAGCTTATAGGCGAACCGGTTCACCAGCACCTCCTGGCCGTTAACCAGCTCCGGCTCCATGGAGGTTCCGATCACCCCGGTCCGAAGGCCGAACAGATAGACGATCACCACGGCCAGAAATATGGAAATGGCAATTCCCAGAATATATTTCAGTACCTCGGCCAGAATGGCCGCGTTTACCTTCTTTCTCTTTCTGTAAAAGCTCAGTCCTTTATTTCTTCTCATCCTTCCCTCCGTTTGGGAATCTGTCCTTTTCCGGCTGTTTTCCATTCTACCATGCCGGCAGGAAGGTTTCAATCAAAGATTCCTCATGCAGCTCAGCAGTCCGCCCGTGCCGGGCGGACAGCGCCTGTCAAGGACAACGAAACGGGCGTTAATCTGTAAAACAAAGGAAAAGGGCAGTCCAGCTCCGGACTGCCCCTCATGCCGTTTCCAATTATTTTACCAGCTCTTTTACCTTGGCCTTCTTGCCCACTCTACTTCTCAGGTAGTTCAGCTTCGCGCGTCTTACCTTACCCTTTCTGACAAGCTCAACCTTCTCCACGTTGGGGGAATGTACAGGCCAGGTCTTCTCAACGCCTACGCCGTTGGAGGTCTTTCTCACAGTGAAGGTGGCTCTGCTTCCGCCGCCCTGTACCTTGAGCACTACACCCTCGAATACCTGGATTCTTTCACGGTTTCCTTCCTTGATCTTTCCGTATACCTTAACGGTATCGCCTACGTTGATGACGGGAACCTCTTTCTTGAGCTGTTCCTCTTCGATCGCCTTAATGATCTCGTTCATTGCTTCTCCTCCTGTTTTCATAGATGTTCTTAATACAATTCCTGTAACAGAGGACCATCTCATTATCGCAACATTAGTAATATACCACATCCCTGTCCGGGACGCAAGAACAATTTCTTCGAAATTGTTCTCGAAAATTTCTTTGTTATTGTTCTCGAAATTTCTTCGGGATTTCTTTAAGAAATCCAGTACAGCCTTCCCGGGGCCAGCTTCAGGCCCAGCTTTTTCTGAAGGCGCAGGGAGGGCTCGTTTCCATCGAAAACCTGGCAGAACGGCACCCAGCCCTTCTCCAGCTGCCGGGTGATCAGGAAAGCTTCCAGCGCTTCGCCCATTCCCCGGCGGCGGCAGGCGGGAAGCACCTCAAGCATGCCCATGCTTCCCTCATCATGCATGCCGGCAAAGGCGGCTAGCCTGCCGTCTGAATCGATGCCGAACATTTCTCCCGCCCGGATGCGCTCCAGCAGATACTCTCTGGAATGAACCGCATGGTAGCTTTCATGCACCGCGTCCACATCCTGCGGTACAAGCGGGCGTATCACGAAGGTCGCCGTGCAGACCGGGGGACGTTTTCTGGTATAAACCGCCTGAAAGCATTCGCTCACCAGATTCCGGTGGAACCGGCGGGCAATGCTGTCCCTGAGGAAATCCTGATGCACTGCAAAGAGAAGGTCCTTTTCCTCCCGCGGAATTTCGGAAAGAAGGCGCTCCCCCATGTCCTCGTCAGAGGCGGAAAGCATCCAGGCCCCGCTGGGCACATCGTACAGCAGAACGCCGCTTTCCTCTGCACGGACCACCTCTGCCTGTCCCCTTCTTATGACCTCCAGCATGTCCATGTGGCTCAGCCGGTCCCTGGACAGATAGGAAACAGCTCTGTCCTTTCTGGTGTATGCCTCGTACAGCTCCGGCCGCCTTTGTCTGGTCCTTTCCATAGACTGCTCCAGCCGCCATTTTTCCACCCTTGTGTGATCGCCGGACAGAAGGATGGGCGGCACCGGACGGTTCTTCCAGAGCTCGGGTCTGGTATACTGGGGATATTCCAGAAGGCCATTCTGAAAGGATTCCGTCTCCGCCGATTCCTCGTTTTTCAGAACTCCGGGCACCATGCGGGAAATGGAATCGATCATCACCATAGCCGGAAGTTCCCCTCCGGTCAGCACGTAGTCGCCGATGGAGACATAATCCGTAACGATCTCCTCAAGCACCCGCTCGTCGATTCCCTCATAGTGGCCACAGAGAAAGATCAGATCCTCCTCGCGGGCAAGTTCTTCGGCCATCTGCTGTGTAAAAACCGTTCCCTGAGGGGTCACATAAATGACGCGCAGGCGCGGCACATCTGCCTTCTCATCCGCTGCGCCGGAGGCCCGAAGCATTTCCCCCGCTTCGAAGAGGGCCGGGGATACATCCTCTGTCCCGGCCGCTCTTTCCTCCGCCCGCCTTATGGCGATCCTCTCTTTCACGGCTGCACAGGCGTCATATACAGGCTGTGCCTGCATCAGCATGCCCGCTCCGCCTCCATAGGGATAGTCATCCACCTTTTTATGCTTATTCTCCGTATAGTCCCTGATGTTCACCGTTTCCAGCCCGATACAGCCTTTCCGGGCCGCGCGTCCCAGAATGCTCTCTGACAGCCCCTGTGATACCATCTCCGGGAACAGGGTCAGAACATGAAAATGCATCGTACTTCCATGCCTTTCCGCCGCATCAGCGGCATTTTATTCAGAGAAATCAGCCGCAAGGCTAATTTCCAGGATGAAAGCCTGCGGATTTCATCCGCCATGCCTCCTACAGCAGTCCGTCCAGAAGATGCACACGCATCCATCCTTCTTCCACGTTCACCTCAAGAATGCACTCCCGGATAGCGGGAATCAAAAGCTGCCGTCCGTCGGCAAGCCGCACATCGTAAACATCGTTCGCTCCGGTCGAAATCACGTCCTGAAGGATTCCCAGCCCGCTTCCATCTTCATTCTCAACCCGCATGCCGATCAGATCCGCGATGAAGTATTCATTCCGCCTCAGCCGCACGGCATTTTCCCGGGTCACATAGAGCGTTCCTCGCCGGAGCCGCTCCACATCGCTGATATCGTCAAGTCCCTGAAATTTGAGGATAACCATCTGCTTGAAAAATTTAACGCCCTCAATCTTAAGGATGCACTCCTCTTTTCCGGTATCCAGAATCACTTCCTTCAGCCGCCGGAACCGGTTCGGATCATCCGTCGTGGGAAAGACCTTCACTTCCCCCTTCAGTCCGTGTGTTGCCGTGATCACGCCGACCTGCAGTCTCTGTTCCATCCTCTGTCCTGCCTTTCATTTTCTGACAAAAACAGCGGGCAGCCCTTACGGGTGCGCCCGCCGGAAAGTCAGATGATTTCCACATCCACCTGTTTCTTTTCTCCCAGTGCAGCCGCCTTTACGACCGCACGGATTGCCTTGGCGATTCGGCCCTGCCGGCCGATCACCTTGCCCATATCGGAGGGCGCAACGTGAAGCTCGATCGTCAGATTCCTGCCGTTCTCCTTTTCCGTAACGACCACTTCCTCAGGGTTGTCAACAAGCGCTTTTGCGATCACTTCAACCAGTTCTTTCATGGCTCCTCCTCCGCTTCCATCACAGGCGTCAGGTCTGAGAGATCCTTATTTCTCGATCCCGGCCGCCTTGAAAATCTTGCTTACCACATCAGTAGGCTGTGCGCCGTTGTTGAGCCACTTCTTTGCAAGCTCTTCGTTTACCTTGAACTCGCTGGGATTCTTGGTGGGATCATAGGTGCCGATCTCCTCGATGAATCTTCCGTCTCTGGGGGATCTGGAATCCGCAACGATGATTCTGTAGAAAGGAGCCTTCTTCTGTCCCATTCTTCTTAATCTGATCTTTACTGCCATTTTTTCATACCTCCAAAATTCTTTTGAAATTATCTATTAAAAAGGAAGCCGAAACTTACCCTTTTTACCAATGCCGCCCATACTTCCCATCATGCCGGGAAGCTGCTTCATCATCTTCTGGCTCTGTTCAAACTGCTTGATGAAACGGTTTACAACGCTGATGTCCACACCCGCACCCTTTGCAATCCTGTGCTTTCTGCTGGGATTTAAAAGCTTCGGGTTGCGCCGCTCCTGCGGCGTCATGGAAAGAACGATCGCCTCCATGCGCGCCAGCTGCTTCTCATCCACCATGGATTCCAGCTGTGCGCTCTTCGCGCCAAGGCCGGGCATCATGCTTAAAATGGAAGAAAGGCCGCCCATATTGCGCATCTGCTTCATGCTCTCCAGATAGTCGTCGAAATCGAATTTGCCCTTCTTCATCCGGCCGGCCATCTCTTTTCCCTTTTCCTCATCCAGGTCCAGGTTGGCCTGCGCCTTGTCGATCAGGGAAAGCACGTCGCCCATGCCAAGGATTCTTCCCGCCATCCGGTCCGGATAGAACTGCTCCAGATCGGAAAGCTTCTCACCCATACCGACATACAGAATGGGCTTACCGGTGACCGCCTTTACGGAAAGCGCCGCACCGCCGCGGGTGTCTCCGTCCATCTTGGAAAGGATCACGCCGTCCACGCCCACCTTATCATCGAATTCCTTCGCTACGTTCACCGCATCCTGACCGGTCATGGCGTCCACCACCAGAAGGGTCTGGTGAACGGTGATGTTCTCTTTGATCTCGATCAGTTCCTGCATCATCTCTTCATCGATGTGCAGGCGGCCTGCCGTATCCAGAATCACCACGTTGTTTCCGTTCTTCGCCGCATGCTCCATGGCTGCCTTCGCAATGTCCAGTGGCCTGTGGTTTGTGCCCATGGAAAAGAAATCCACATCCTGCTTCTTCGCGTTGATTTCCAGCTGTTCAATGGCCGCCGGGCGGTAAATATCGCAGGCAACCAGAAGGGATTTCTTTCCCTTCAGCTTGAACTTTCCGGCCAGCTTCGCCGCTGTGGTGGTCTTACCTGCACCCTGAAGGCCGCACATCATGATCACTGTGGTCGCCTTGCCGGGCTGCATCTGAATCTCCGTCGTCTCGGAGCCCATCAGAGCGGTCATTTCCTCATTGACGATCTTGATCACCATCTGCCCCGGATTCAGGCCGTTCATCACGTCTGCACCGATGGCGCGCTCCTCCACGGATTTGACAAACTGCTTCACCACACGGAAGTTCACGTCCGCTTCCAGAAGCGCCATCTTCACTTCCTTCATGGCGGCCTTCACATCGCTTTCCGTCAGCCTTCCCTTGCCGCGCAGATTCTTGAATACATTCTGAAGTTTGTCGGTCAAGCTTTCAAATGCCATAGAATTTCCTTTGCGGTTACTATTCACAGCACTCCACCCGCATGCGCACCCGTCGCCCCTGTCTGGGCTCCAGTCCCGCTCCTTACGGAGCTAAGGCTGCTTATACGGGTGGAGTGACTGCTTCGCAGTCCTGATTCAGAAAGGATAACACGTGCTTACGTGCAAGCACGACGCATGTGTTGTCCTTTCTGAATCAGCTGTGAATAGTAACTCTTTCATGTTACAGTTCCTCGATGATCTCTTCGGTCAGCCGCTGCACTTCCTCATCGTCGCAGAGCTGCCGGATCCGTTCCAGCTTCTGCCGGATCTGGCCAAAGCGCTGCATCAGGTGGAGCTTGCTCTCATATTCTTCAAGCGTTCTGTCGCACCGTTTGATCAGGTCATGTACGCCCTGTCTGCTGATGCCCGCCTCCTGCGCGATCTCGCTTAAGGAAAGGTCGTTGAGCACCGCATCCTCATAGATTCTCCGCTGATGAGGCGTCAGCAGTTCGCCGTAGAAATCATACAGCAGACCCTGCTCTACAATTTTTTCCATGTTTTCCTCCATGCCGAAGCGTTTTGCGCCAGGGCACGCGTCAGACAAACGCGGCGCACCATACGCATTCCGCGCGCCGCCTGATGTATCATACTATAGATGGGGATGGGTGTCAAGTATTTTTTCTTGACAGTTTAATTTTTTCTTTAATGTTTCTTTAATCTTTCCCGGTTATGATACAGACATGAAAAACAACAGGCCCGACATCATGGGCCGTCTGATAATCAATCACATATCTATATTTGAAAGGAAGGAAACAGACATGATGAAGATGACCAGAAAGAAAATAATGATGACCGCCTCCGCACTCGCGCTTGGCACCCTGCTTTTTGCCGGAGGCGTTGCACTTGCCGCTCCCTCCGGAAACTATATCGGCAGTGAAAAGGCGCAGCAGATCGCGCTGGAAAATGCGGGCCTTTCCGCCGACAGCGTAACCTTCATCCGCACACACCTGGATTATGACGATGGCCGAGCGGAATATGAAGTGGAGTTTTATCAGGGAAATGTGGAGTATGACTATGACATCGACGCGGTGAGCGGCACCATTCTTTCCTATGATCATGATGCAGAATATTATGACGTTGCACGTCATGCACCAGGTACAGGCAGCGGCTCCGGAAGCACCGCCGGAAGCATTTCCTCCAATACAGGAACGGCCTCTGCTGCCGGAACGGAGTATATTACGGCAGAGGCCGCAAAGCAGGCCGCTCTGAAGCATGCAGGGGTTGCGGAGAGCGACACCCGCCGTATGGAAACCGGGTTTGATTATGAGCATGGAATGGCCGTATACGAAATTGAGTGGAAAGTGGGCTGGACGGAGTATTCCTATGAAATCAACGCTTCCACCGGAGAAATCGTGAGCTATGAAGTGGATTATGATGACTGATAACTTTTTGGGGGCTGTCGCACTAAATAATTAGTGCGGCAGCACTTTTTTGCAAAGAATAAGAGCCAGGTCCTATGCAAGGCCTGGCTCCTGATGTAAAATTTATTTATGCGACTAAATAAACTTTTACAGAAAGATTATACCTTATCTTCTCCGTACTATCAAATCAAACTTCCGCTGGATGTGGAAATTTTGATCCCGGCAGATGATCCGGTCCGTCTTCTGAGTGCATTTGTGGAGGGAATGGAACTCAGCGATCTTTATCAGACTTATGGAAAGATAAAGAAAAATCAGGCGACACCGAGGCAGCTGTTTAAGATCATGGTCTACGCCAGCATGAATCGGATCTATTCCAGCCGGGATATCGAAACTGCATGCCGCAGGGACATCAACTTCATGTACCTTTTGGAAGGAAAACCAGCACCCGACCATGCAACCTTTGCACGTTTTATTTCTCTGCATTTCGCGCACTGCTCGAAAAGGACATTGGCCGAGGTGTCGAAACTTTTATATTCTCTTGGGGAGATTTCCGGGAAAAGTATCTTTATTGATGGAACGAAAATAGAATCTGCTGCAAACAAATATACTTTTGTCTGGAAAAAGGCTGTTACGAAAAATCAGGAAAAACTTTTCGACAAGATCCTTGTCCTTGTGGAAGAGTGCGAAAATCTTTACGGTTTCAGGATCTCTTATAATGGGAAAGTATCCCTTCACACATTAAAAAGGCTGCGCAAAAAGCTGTACAGGATCAGGCAGGAGGAAGGAATTGCCTTTGTCCATGGAACCGGACGGCGGAAAACACGCCTTCAGAAATTGCTGGAAACCCTGGAAACATACATAGCAAAACTGAAGGAGTACAATAAAAAGCTTTATGTCTGCGGAGAGCGCAACAGTTATTCTAAGACAGACCCGGATGCGACTTTTATGCGGATGAAAGAAGATGCCATGCTCAATGGACAGCTGAAACCGGCTTATAATCTTCAGCATGGGGTGGATTCAGAATACATTACATGGCTGGATATCAGCTCCCGTCCTACGGATATGAGGACATTGATCCCATTCCTGAAAGATATGGAGTTGTATCTTCCGTTTAAATAT
>ERZ780162.2656-NODE-2656-length-10939-cov-3.502481_pt1 | contig 10939 bp, 9 predicted proteins | sample MGYA00511474_ERZ780162 | MGnify/ENA primary metagenome ERZ780162 (study PRJEB29588, sample SAMEA2143633) | human gut metagenome | biome: human gut; feature: human-associated habitat; material: faeces | place: Denmark | collected 2008/2010 ...
AGCAGCCCGCATATCCGCGTGCTGTTCTTATTTTTTGTCTTTTTGCACCCCACGTAACGTAAATGCCGCCTGCGGTCGGGGAAAACATCCCGACCGCAGGCGGCCTCACAATCTACCGTGGAATCACATTACTCTTCCGCAGCTTCAATTGCTGCAGTCTCGATAATAAATTTCACGCTTCCATCCATTCCATTTGCCTTACCACTGTAAGAAGTATAAGCGCATTTATCCGAATTCAGCGCCTGAATCCGATCCAGTACATCTCCCAGATCATCCTCAAAGGTACTCTTCAGCTTGCTGGTACCCTCTTCTTCAAACTTCTTCGTACCGTCAGCCAGTTCTTTCGCCCCATCGGACAGCTCGTCAATACCATCAACAACCTTGCTGCTTCCCGATTTCAGATCAGAAGCTCCGCTTGCCAGAGAAGAAGTTCCATTTGCCAGTGTAGAAGCTCCGCTCGCCAGCGTAGATGCTCCGCTTGCCAGCGTAGAAGCTCCGCTGTTCAGTTCAGAAGCTCCGCTTGCCAGGGAAGAAGTTCCGTTTGCCAGTGTGGAGGCTCCGCTTGCCAGCTGGGATGCTCCGCTTGCTACCTGAGAAGCACCGCTTCTTAAGCTTCCGCTGTTTGCAGAAAGTTTTGCAGATCCATCGCTTAACTGGCTTCCCAGCTGTCCAAGACCTGCGGTCAGCTGTGTCGTGCCGCCCTGCAGAGTCGTAACACCCTCAACCAGAGCCGGTGCATTTGCTTTCAGCTGGCTTGCGCCGGAAAGCAGCGTATCATTGTAAGCACTCAGCTGAGTGAATCCTGCGTTCAGTGCATTGATGCCTGCTGTTGCTTTTGCAAAACTCTCATTTGTGCTGCTGTACAGCTGGCTCACACCTGCGGACAGAGTACCGATGCCCTTGTACAGAGCGCTTCCGCCTGCATCAAGCTGTGCCACACCTGCGGTCAGTTTCTGCATTGCACCAAGATTCTGCTCAACAACTGCTTTATTATCGGTGATGGTCTGCATCTGTTTCTGCATGGTCTCAAGCTGCGGCATCAGAGCTGCAACCGTCTTCTGCAGATCACTGTACTGGCTCTTGATGTCGCTCATCTTCTGCTGCATTGCTGCAAGACCGGAGAGATCCGGGCGCTCGATTTCGAAGTTCAGTTCCGGAAGAGTAATCTGCGGGGCTGTAACCGGAGTAACCGAAACGGTTCCTGCTGAAGCGGAAACGCTGACACTTCCGATCTGGTTTCTTGCTTTACTTAAGGAATCGGCAAGCTCTGTATTTCCGGCGCTCTTAGCTGCGGAAATCTGTGCATCCAGTGCAGCCGCTGCTGCAGAGAGCTGATCATTTGCCTGTTTTGCTGCATCGGCGGATGCCTGGCTTGCTGCTGCATCAGCTGCGCTCTGTGCTGCTGCTGTTGCTTCCTGGTTCAGCTGTGCTGCTGCTCCGTCTGCCCATGCCTGAACCTGTGCTGCCATCTGGGTTCCCATCTGCGTTGCCTGATTCGTGATCTGTGCCTCCAGACCGCTTAAGTAGCTCTCAAGTCCTTTGGACAGCGTATCCATCTGGCTCATCAGCTCATTGCCGTTTGTCATCATGCTGTTGACAGATCCTGCGATTGTGGTGTTCAGAACCTCGGAGAGTGCCTCGGTCTCGGAGATCAGGGTAGAACCGGTGCTGGTCATGCCGTCTACCATCGTCAGAAGGCTCTGTACATCGGTGCTCTGCAGCTGCTCGTTCAAACTGGTCAGTCCTTCGGAGAGCTGTTTTGCTCCTGCTAAAATATCATTCTCATCTTTTCCGTCGAGTGCTGCGTTCAGTGTTGCGATTGCACTGTTTACCTCGGTCAGGCCGTCTGCCAGAGGCTGAAGCTGCTCAGCGCCTGCTGCAAGCTGTTTCTCGCCTGCTACATAAGAAGCAACGCCGTCGGACAGCTGTGTTGTTCCGTCGGTGTACTGTTTTACGCCTGCAACGACTTTATTCACACCGTTTACATACTCGGTTACGCTTCCAGTCAGCACACCGTTCTTTCCAAGATACGTCTGGATTGCTTTATTCAAGGTATCAGCGCCCTCGGTGTAGGAGTTTACGCCACTTGCCAGGGAAGAAGCTCCGCTGCTTAAGGTGGATGCTCCGTTGGACAGGGTAGCTGCTCCGCTGTTTAAGGTAGAAGCTCCGCTGTTCAGAGTAGAAGTTCCGTTTGCCAGAGTCGATGCTCCGCTTGCCAGTGTGCCGGCTCCGCCTGCCAGTGTGCCGGCTCCGCTGTTCAGCTCGTCAGCGCCGTCTTTTAACGTTCCGATACCGTCATCCAGCTCTTTGTAGCTGTCTTTTAAAGTATCCACACCATCGGAGAGTGCCTTGGAACCGTCAACCAGTTCCATTGCAGCATCCTCAAGATCACTCAGTGCACCCTTCAGGTCATCGTATCCGGTGATGTTGTCGGTATCGATGGTGTCGAGAACATCATCAAGTGCAACGGTGAAGGTAGAATCCAGAGAGAAGTTCTCCACATCTGCAGTGATCTCCAGGCTTTCCGGCAGTTCGAAATCGCTGTCACCGGATACCAGATCTTCAAGGGAATCGGAATTTAATCCCAGGCTTTCCTGCAGGCCCGGCATACCAAATCCGATTACGATGTTTCTGCTTCCATCGGAAATGACTTTACCATTGTCGATCTTGACATTGGAGAAAGTATCCTGCGGAAGAATCATTCCGGTCATCAGGACGAATGGGGTGTACATCGTCTCTTTCTTGCCGTTGATGTCAACCGTTGTCTTTGTGTTGTTTGTATAGTCAACTTTGATTTTCAGTTTTCCGCTCTTTCCGGCCAGGTCATCCGGTTTGATTTCCTTGCCGTCCAGATAATAGGTGAACTTCACGGAAACCGGAGGCTCTTTTGTGGTTGTTCCCTGATAATAGATATCCTCGCCGTCTGTCTGCCAGGTCAGCTTGTTTCCGCTCTGGGTGAACTCCTCGTCGCCCTTTACGTTTTTGATGTCCTTCAGTTCACTTTCATCTTGCAGGTTCTTTTCCGTTCCTGCGTTCTTCAGCCAGTTGGATACGGTAATCTGATCTTCCGATCCGTCTGCATTTGCATTTACATATACGGTTTCTTCTTTGGAAACCGCTGCGTCCTCTCCTGTCGCTGCATAAACCGGAGCAGCTCCCATAACAGCAGCCATACCAACAGCAAGACCAGACATCATCTGTTTTCTCAGTTTTCTGTTTCTATTCATTGTGATAAACTTCCTTTCTGTGGTTTTTATAATGGTTTTTTATGATGAAATCCAGGATCATAAGAGAAGTAAAACCCGCTCGGAGTAAGATACTGCGGGATACTGTTTCCCTCAGATCGAGGATGTTTTTCCTATGCCTTTCAATCATCTAATGTTATAACGCAAAAATGACTCTTAGTCAACATTAAATACTGCACAAAATTGACGATCGGTCATTTTTTTCTTCGTGCATAGTCACAAAAATGAGAAAATTAGTCATTTTCCCTTTGACAGTTTCCATGTATGATACCTATAATTATAGGCAGGATAATGACACACGTTTTTGATATCTTTCAGGAAAGGAGACTCTCTGTGGGAAAAATTGATAATAACAAACAAATGAAGCGTGAGTCCCTTCTGGACTCTGCTTTCTCGCTCTTTATCGACAACGGCTTTAATAAAACCTCTATTTCGGACATCGTGAACAACGCCGGCGTTGCAAAGGGCACTTTCTATCTTTATTTCAAAGATAAATACGATATTCGAAATCATCTGATTGCGCACAAGGCAAGCCAGATATTTCAGGCAGCCTATGCGGATCTGCTGCGCCATCCGGACATCCAGGATTTTGAGGAGCAGGTGCTTTTCATCACCGACAATATCCTCGATCAGTTTGCTGCCAACCACAGCCTTGTGACGCTGATCTCCAAGCACTTAAGCTGGGGGTTCTTCAAAAATTCGCTTACGTTTTCTCCGTTCAGTGACGCACCTGCTATCTACACGATTTACGAATCGCTGCTCTCTCACGCGGCATATACGTACCGCTCACCGGAGCTGATGTTCTATATGATTCTGGAACTCGTAAGCGGCACAAGCTACAATGCCATCCTGTATCAGCAGCCAATCCCGCTTGAGGACTTAAAGCCGGAGCTCTACGACGCCATCCGCGGCATTTTCAAACAGTTCCGGATCCGTAAAAAACGGAACGTAACAGAAAGTACGGAAAAGACAATTTCGTCAGCACAGCAGCCCGATCATCCGGCTCCATTAAGGGCAGCGCAATAAAAAAATACTTTCGCGGAATCTTCCAACCAAAGAAACCACGAAAGTATTTTTTTGTCTTTTTTATGATACCTGCGTTTCCAGATATTCGGCAATCCGCTGCTCCATCACCGGGACGAGCCACTCAGCGTAGCCGGCCTTCATCGGATGGATCGGATCCTGGAGATACAGTTTCCGTTTTTCCGGCGAAATGCTGTTGATCCGTTCGTCATTCCAGAAATCAATCACGCCGATCTGCCATTTTTCCTGGATTTTCAGAAGTGCTTCCACCATCTTTGCGTACGTATCGGAATCATACTGTGGGTTAGTGTAGAACATGACCCGGCAGTGCCACGTTTCTTTTGCATACGCAATGATGTACTCGATCGCACCGCAGACGGTTTTGACATCGAAGCTGTCCAGATCACGGGATTCCGAAATTTCGCCGAGCGGGCTGTTGCGCGTTGCATCGTTCGTGGAAAGCTGGCAGATAAACAGATCCACCTGACGCTCCGGGTCGAGATTGTCGCGCATGCGCTCGATGTAGGAATCCTCACAGTTATCAATCAGTGTTGTTCCATTGACCGCTTCTTTGATGCAGATACAACTGTCTTTTTTCGCTATGTACTCCGCGAACGCATTGTTGTGGGCCGCAAATCCCTTCGTCACGGAAGATCCCAGGAAGACAACCGTCTTTCCTTTTAACGGACTCGTCTTTTTAAACGGGATCCGGGAAACATCGTACCGGACGGAGTTTCCTTTTTTGAAGTAACCAGTTTTCTTATTCATTCTATATACGCCGCCGGCAGCTAAGGCTGCGCCTCCTGCTGCCAGGATTCCGGCTATGATTTTTGCATCCATGGGTAAACCTCCATTATCTGAGTCAGTACAGATTTACAGATCCTTTCGGATCTTTTTTCGAATACCCCTATCTTACATCATTTTTTCGAAAATGCAAGTAAACTTTGTTGTCGATTTTGTTCCGATTTTGTTAACAAAGTTCGGCTTTTCTGTGTTTTGGTCGAATCCGCAGCGGTTCTGGCGAAAGCTTTCACCGCTTTTTTCCAAAAAAGATTGACTCTCAAGTGTACTTGAGTGGTATAGTGAGAGTAAGATTTTATTTTATCACAAAGGAGAATTCTGTCATGAAAGAAACGGTTTTAGGCAGTCATCTGAGAAAAGTTCCTTCGATTGCAGTCGGATGCATGCGGCTTTCCGAAAAATCGAAAGACGAGATGAATCATTTCATCCATTCCGCGCTGGAACAGGGCGCATATTTCTTTGATCATGCTGATATTTACGGCAGCGGCATGAGTGAAACAGTTTTCGGTGATGCATTTGCCTCCGATCCTTCCCTGCACCGCGAGGATGTTCTGATCCAGTCCAAATGCGGCATCCGCCAGGGCTGCTATGATCTGTCGAAAGAGCACATTCTGGAATCGGTGGACGGTATTTTAAAACGGCTGCAGACCGATTATCTCGATCTTCTGCTGCTCCACCGCCCGGACGCCCTCGTAGAGCCAGAAGAAGTTGCAGCAGCGTTTGATGTTCTGTTTGAGAGCGGAAAGGTCCGCCATTTCGGTGTTTCCAACCACAAGCCGATGCAGATTGCACTTCTGCAGAAATATGTCCGCCAGCCGCTCGTTGCCAATCAGGTACAGTTCAGCATTCCGGTTTCCAATCTTGTCGCCAACGGCATGGAAGTTAATATGGAGACACCGGGCTCGGTTGACCACGACGGAAGTCTGCTCGACTACTGCCGGCTCCATGATATTACGCTTCAGGCGTGGTCGCCATTCCAGATGCCGTCATGGAAGGGATGCTTCCTTGGAAGTGACGAGTATCTGGAGCTGAACCAGAAAATCCGCGTGCTGGCCGAAAAATACGGTGTCAGTGATACCACGATTGCAGCGGCGTGGATTCTGCGCCATCCGGCGAATATGCAGCTCGTCACCGGTACGGCAAGTGAAAAACGCCTGAAAGAGATTATCGCGGCATGCAATATTACGCTGACGCGGGAAGAATGGTATGAGCTGTATCTGGCGGCAGGTCATCCGCTTCCGTAAGTTTTTCTGTCCGCCCGTATGCGGAGCAAGGCTAAAATCCGTTTTTCGGATCCGGAATTGATTTATAACATCGGAAAAGCATTCCTTTGGATCTTGTCGATCTTCCGGAATGCTTTTCCCTTTTTCCTTTTCTTTTTTCATACAGCTATCTGCAATCCGCATTTGCTGCCTGCCCATAACCAAACAACTGCTCTGTGATTTATCAGATCTCTCCCACCAGATATCCCTGTTTTCCGTCGCGCAGGAAGATCGGCAGTGTTTCGATCGGCGCCTCGATTTCGTAGGCTTTTCCGCCCTCATAAACATCACCGGTATTTGCCAGCGTCCAGGACGCACCGGCCGGCAGATAAACGGTACGGCTCGTTGCTTTTGCCCGGACAATCGGTGCTACAAGGATGTCGGAGCCGAACATGTAAGCATCGGAGATGTCCCAGCATGCTGCATCTTCCGGGAACTCATAGAACATCGTTCTCATAACCGGTGTTCCTTTTTCGTGTGCTTCTGCCATCAGGCTTCTCGTGTAATCGCGCATTTTTTCGCGGACACCGATGAATTTTGTCAGGATTTCATAATTTTTCTCTCCGAAGCTCCATACCTCGTTGTCAGCTCCGGTTCCCTCACGCACTTCGCCAGCCTTGTTGATGATCTCTTCTCTCGGTCCCCGGTTTCCGTGAATACGCATAACCGGGCAGAAGGTACCAAACTGGAACCAACGCACAAGCAGCTCCTGGAAGTCCGGATCTTCGGTCACACCGCCGTGGAATCCGCCGATATCGGTTGTCCACCACGGAATGCCGCAAAGTCCCATATGAAGGCCTGCGCAGATCTGTTTGCGGAAGTCCTCGTAGGTTGAGAAAATATCGCCGGACCACACGAGCGCACCGTATTTCTGGCTTCCGAGCCATGCACAGCGCACAAGGTTGACAATATCTTCCTGCCCATTCTCTTTTTGTCCTTCGTAGAACATGCGGGAATACTCTCTCGGGTAAATATTTCCGATCTCTTCCACCGGGCCTGCGGCGTAGCGGTAGCACTCGTACTCATAGGTTGAAAACTCCGGTTCAGCCTCATCGAGCCAGAAGGTGCGGATGCCGAGATCTGCATAATTTTTCTTTACTTTCTCCCATACATACTTTCTTGTTCTCGGATTTGTTGCATCCAGGAAGACATTATTTCCATGGAACAGCATCTGTACATCAACACCTGCGTTGCTCTTCACGAGGAGTCCCTGCTGTTTCATTTCTTCGTAATTCTCGCTTCTCCAGTCGATCTGCGGCCAGATGGAAACCATCGTCTCGATGCCCATCTCATGCAGCTCGTCGATCATTGCTTTCGGATCCGGGAAGTATTCCTCGTCAAAACGGTAATCACCGCATCTTGGCCAGTGATAGTAGTCGATCACAAAAACATCCAGCGGAATGCCGCGTTTTTTGTACTCGCGCGCCACGTTCAGAACCTGCTCCTGGTTGTAGTAGCGAAGCTTGCACTGCCAGAAGCCAAGGCCGTACTCCGGCATCATCGGAACTTTACCAATGGCATCTGCAAAGTGCTCTTCAATTTCTGCCGGGGTATCGCCTGCGGTTACCCAGTAGTCGAGCTGCTTTGTGGTGCGTGCCAGCCATTCCGTTGTGTTCGTTCCGAAATGAACCTCACCGACCGCTGCATTGTGCCACAGGAAGCCGTAGCCAAGGCTCGATACATAAAACGGAATGCTCGCCTGCGAATTACGGTGCGCCAGTTCCAGGTTGCATCCCTTCAGGTTCATTCTCTCCTGCTGATACTGTCCCATACCATAAATCTTCTCATCCGGGTTGGAATCGAAGGATACTTTCAGCTGATAAGCGCCTCCCTTTAATGCACGGTAATCGTGTGCGCGCAGGCAGAGCGCTCCGCCGTTTGCGATCTCGGAGAGCAGCACCTCGCCCTTCTGATTCAGGAACGTAATCCGCAGCTTCTGTCCCCACGGCTGAAGCTCGAGAACCGCCTGGATTTTACCGTTTTTGATCGTCGCTTTCAGTTCATCCACCAGCTCAATTTCCGCTTCCATCGGTTCCGGATCAAGCAGTGCAATGCTTCCCTCTTCTATCTCAGAAAGAAGCGTACCTCTCACCCGAAGACTGTCCTTCTGCCACGGCTCCACCCGGACCGTCTCCCCATCCTGCCGGAAAATCAGCGCATTTCCCTGTTTTTCAAAATACTGCATAAAACCCTCCCTTTCCAGAACCCGCCGTTCCAAACGCATGCATGGGCTCTGCTCTTTTCGTTTACTTTCTACTTAGCATTATACTAACATTTCCGGCAGAATACTTGATCTTAATTTTCATGTTCTAACACTATTTTGATCTTTTTCAATTATTTCCCATTGAAATAAAGCTCTTTCTTAAGGAATCGGAATTCACCTTTCCCCTGCGTCCGTTTTTCAACGCAAAGAACCCCCGGAGCCATTACAGCCCCGGGGGTTCTCAGTATTTCATTTATTATGCAAGCTTCAAAGTATTAACCTTAACTCCAGGTCCCATAGTAGGAGCCAGAGTAACGCTCTTCAGGTACTGTCCCTTCAGAGTAGCCGGTTTTGCTTTGTTGATTGCACCGATCAGCGTCTGGAAGTTGTCGCTTAACTGCTCCTCAGTAAAAGAAGCTTTTCCGATTGGCACGTGGATAATGTTTGTTTTGTCAAGACGGTACTCAATCTTACCTGCTTTGATCTCTTTAACGGCTTTGGTAACATCCATAGTTACGGTACCAGCCTTCGGGTTTGGCATTAAACCTTTCGGTCCAAGTACACGGCCCAGACGACCAACAACACCCATCATATCCGGTGTAGCAACAACAACGTCGTAATCAAACCAGCCATCGTTCTGGATTCTCGGGATCAGCTCCTCAGCTCCAACGAACTCTGCACCTGCTGCAACAGCCTCATCAGCTTTTGCGCCTTTAGCGAAAACAAGTACACGAACCTGTTTTCCGGTACCGTGCGGCAGAACAACTGCTCCACGGATCTGCTGGTCTGCGTGACGTCCGTCACAACCAGTTTTGATGTGAACTTCGATTGTCTCGTCAAATTTAGCAGTAGCTAATTTCTTAACTGTGGAAATAGCATCTGCCGGATCGTACTGAATGCTACGATCAACTGCTTTTGCAGCCTCTAAATATTTCTTACCATGTTTCATTGTCTAATAACCTCCTGGTGGTAGTTGCGGGAATCTCCCTCCCACGTCAATACGAGAAGATGTAAACTCTTCTTCTAAATTAGTCCTCTACAACGATACCCATACTTCTTGCGGTACCTGCGATCATGCTCATAGCTGCCTCAACAGTTGCTGCATTCAGGTCTGGCATCTTCATCTCTGCGATCTCACGAACTTTGTCCTTAGAGATAGTAGCAACTTTCGTTTTGTTCGGAACGCCGGAACCAGATTTCAGGTTGCAGGCTTTCTTAAGCAGAACTGCTGCCGGAGGAGTTTTGGTTATGAAGCTGAAACTTCTGTCTGCATATACAGTGATAACTACAGGGATGATCAGGTCTCCCTTATCTGCTGTTCTTGCGTTGAACTCTTTGGTAAACTGTACGATGTTTACTCCGTGCTGTCCAAGTGCAGGTCCAACCGGTGGTGCTGGTGTTGCTTTACCAGCAGGAATCTGTAATTTGATATATCCTGTAACTTTCTTTGCCATTTTACGGCACCTCCTAAATAAATGTGGTAATTGCGGGAATTTCCCTCCCACGAAACGCCCCTGGGGCATTTCTTACATCTTCTTGACTTCTGCGAAACTTATTTCTACCGGCGTTTCGCGGCCAAACAATTCAACATTGATAGTAACCGTCTGCTTCTGAGTGCTGATTGCAGTAATAACACCTGCAGTATCTTTCCATGCTCCAGCTGTTACAACAACCATATCACCCTCTGCAAAGTCTACCTGAATGTCATCATTCTTGATTCCTAACGGGAGCATTTCTTCTTCCGTAAGCGGAACCGGTTTGGATCCCGGTCCTACGAATCCGGTAACACCTCTGGTGTTGCGGACAACATACCAGGTATCGTCATTCATCACCATATTGAGAAGCACATAGCCTGGAAACATCTTTTTCTGAACCTGTCTTGAGGTTCCGTTCTTCATCTCCACTACATCCTGCAGCGGAACACGTACCTCCAGGATCTGGTCTTCCAGGTGTCTGTTCTCGATCGTCTTTTCAATGTTGGCTTTTACCTTGTTCTCATACCCGGAATAGGTATGGACAACGTACCATTTTGCTGCTTCTGACATATAATCACCTTGTCCTTACTTCATTAAGAAATTAATGCATTCCAGGATTCCGGAATCCATTACACTGATAACCGCTGCCAGGATGATCGTGATGATCACGACCACAACAGTCTGCTTTGCCAGTGTGGGACGGTCTGTCCAGACAATCTTCTCAAATTCTGACTGAAGTCCCTGAAACCAACTTTTCTTCTGCGGCTTATCCGCAGATTTCTGTTTTTCCATAGCATAACCTCACAAATCTCTGTGATTACTTTGTTTCCTTGTGCAGAGTGTGTGTATGACAGAACTTACAATATTTCTTGGTCTCCATTCTCTCAGGATGGTTCTTTTTCTCCTTAGTCATATTGTAGTTACGCTGCT